>SERZ01000073.1_pt1 | contig 58843 bp, 49 predicted proteins | sample 3171461 | NCBI WGS metagenome assembly SERZ01 (sample SAMN06051861, study PRJNA518727) | freshwater metagenome | biome: subpolar coniferous forest; feature: holomictic lake; material: water; isolation source: holomictic Lake 227, 6 m depth | place: Canada: near Kenora, Ontario | collected... | reverse complement strand
CGCGGTCGACCGGAATCATCTCGGTCTTGCGGGCAAACAGGCCCCAGATCGGGATCTTGGTCAGCTCGGTCTTCAGCACCACCGCCGGATCCGGCAGCAGCAGGTGCAGCTTCATGGTTTCCCAGGCCGACTGGTGCTTGGCCGCGACGACATAGGAGCCGCTGGCCGGCAGATGCTCCCGGCCCCGCACCTCGTAGCGCAGCCCGAGCAGCACCCGCTCCAGGACCGCGATGGTGCTGAGGTACCAGCGCACCATGGCCATCATCCCCGGCCGGGGCAGCAGCACCACCCAGACCAGCATCAGGCACACCACGGCGGTCCAGGCGAAAAAGGTGATGTTGAACAGGAGAGAACGGATAAAAATCATGTCAACTCGACGGGATCAGGAGGGAGACCAGCGCGGCGCGGCCGAGAGCTACCAGATACTTGTTGTATTCGGTCACAATCAAGCCTGTCGTGCGTCGCCACAACCACCAGTCGGACACTCTCACCGCCGGAGGAACCACCGGATGCGGCAAAATCTCCGCTTCGGGAAGGGCGATCCGGAATTCCAGAAGACTGCGCCGCAGGTGGTAGTTGGCGGTGACCAGACGCAGCGAGGTGAAATGCTCGTGGCGCATCCACGCCGCGGTTTCGGCGGCGTTGCCGATGGTGTTGTCGGCGGCGTAGCCGAGCACGATACAGCACTCGGCCTCGGCCGGCTTCTGGCGGGTCACGCGCAGCAGATCGTGGACATCGACGCTGTGATAGACCCCCGAAACGAACAGTTTGCTTGCCTTGCCGGCCGCCAGCAGCTCCAGCCCGACCGCGAGGCGCTCGCTGCCGCCGGTGAGCACGACGATGGCGTCGGTGCGGCGCTCGGCTTCGGGGCTGCCCGGGAGCGGCGGCTCGCGGGGAATCGTCGCCGCGAACCAGATGAAGCCGGTCAGCCAGAGCACCGCCAGCCAGCCCGCGACATGGGCGAGGCGCCGCAGCCGCGTCATCTCAGGGCATCCGGGTCAGCACGCGCAGCACGGTCCAGCGCGCGGTGATCACGGCGAGGGCGGTGGCCACCAGCGGCACTGTGACCAGCGCCAGCCATTCCCGGAGGCCCAGCGTCATGTCGGGCATCAGACCGACCGGGGTGTCGCCCGCGGCCAGGCGCAAGGCAAACAGGGTCACCGCCGCGAGGCCGAGTCCGACCATGCCGCCGCGCAGCGCCAACCCGGCGACGTGGGTCTGAAACTGCCGGGCGACATAGGCGTCGGTGGCGCCCATGATGTGCAGCAGTTCGACCACCGGCGAATGAATCGCCAGCCCGGTGCGCACCGCGAACACCACCGAGGCCACGGCGGCGCCGCCCACCAGCACCACCACCGCCAGCGCCACCAGCTGGGCGGTATGGGCGAGGATGCGCAGGTCGGCCAGCCAGGCGGCATGATTGTCGAGCCGGGCGCCAGGAACCGCGCCCGCCAGTCGCTCGGCCAGCGCCGGGGCGTCGAGGCCGGCGCCGGGGCCGACTTCGACATCGATCAGCGCCGGCAGCGGCAAATCGTCGAGCAGCGCCGTGCCCAGCCAGGGCTCAAGCAGCTTGTGGGCGGCGGCGGCGCCCACCGGTTCGGCATGCACCACGCCCGGGGTCGAGCGCAGCAGGGCCAGCGTCACCTCGGTGCGCTGGGCCAGCGGCGGCACGCTCTGATCGGGCAGGGGCGAGATCTGGACGGTCAGGCGGCCGGTCAGGCCTGACTCCCAGCGCCCGGCCATCCCGGCCAGCACCATCGAACCGGCCAGGGCGACGATGGCCAGATAGATCATCACCGCCATGATCCAGACCAGGAAGCGCCCGGTGGAATCTTCAGCCAGCGGCAGGTCGAGACGTTGCCGGATCATGTCAGCCAACTCCCGGTCAGCGACTGGCTGGTGGCCAGTCCGGCGGGCAGCACCGGCGCCTGGGCCGAGGGCTGAGGCACCATCGGCGTGCCCGCGGGCAGCACCGAGAGCGTGCCGCGCTCCAGATGCAGACGCGGATGGACGAAGCGTGCGATCAACCCCTCATTGTGGGTTGCGATCACTACGGTGGTGCCGAGCTTGTTCAACTCCTCGAAGAGATAGAGCAGGCGCATGCCGATGCTGTCGTCGACATTGCCGGTCGGCTCGTCGGCCAGCAGCAGCCGCGGCCGGGCGATCACCGATCGGGCGATCGCCACCCGCTGCTGCTGGCCGCCCGAGAGAGTCGGCGGTTTGGCATCGAGGGCATCGCCGAGCCCGACCCAGTGCAGCAGTTCGACGACATGCTCACGGATTTCGGCCTCTCCCACCCCGGCCATGCGCAGCGGCAGCGCGACATTGTCGAGGGCCGAGAGGTGGTCGAGCAGGCGGAAGTTCTGGAAGACGACGCCGATCTGGCGGCGCAGCGCCGGAAAGTCGGCGCGCTTGAGGCCGGCGACGTCGTGGCCGAAAACCGTGATCAGACCGCGCGATGGCCGCAGCCCGAGATACATCAGGCGCAGCAGCGACGATTTGCCGGCGCCGCTGGCCCCGGTCAGAAAATGGAACGAACCCGGCTCGAGGGTGAGGTTGACGTCGCGTAGAACCTCCGGCCCGGAACCGTAGCGCAGTCCGATCTCTTCGAAGCGTATCACCGCCCGAACCCCGCCTTGCTTAATTGGCCGCCGCTTTCTATAAAGTCATTCCTATCGGAAAATCCGAGAGCTTCGCCAGAGATTTCCGCCTACGCCGACGCCCCGATGATCATTCCCTGCCCGGCCTGCTCGACCCGCTTCAATCTCCCGGACAGTATGTTGGGGGGCAGGCCCCGAAAAGTGCATTGTTCAAAGTGCGGGCACATCTGGATGCAACACCCGGGGGAGGGTCTGCCCGACCCGCCGCGGGCGGCGAGACCGGGTCTGAAGAAGCCGGTCAGGAAAAAGAAAAAGAAGCCGGCGCCCGCCTCCGCGGCGCCCGAGCCGGCGCCCGAGCCGCTTGAGCGCTTTCCCGGTATGAGCGGCTTCGGCGGGTTGGGCGGCGCTCTGGATGCGATGGAGGACGATCCCACCAACGTCCCGTCGCCGTTCGGCGACGACGCCTGGATGAACGGCTCCGCCCCCAGCATCGAATTCGACTCCCTGGAGAGCGAGGGCGGCCGGCCGGCCAAGGGGCTGGTGGCGCGCATTCAGGATCTCGGCCGCTGGCTGGGCTTTTTCGCCGGTCTCGGCGGCCTCGCGGTGTTTCTGCTCAGTGCCCGCGGCCAGATCGTCGATCTCTGGCCGGCGGCGGCGCGGCTTTACGAGGTGATCGGCCTGCCGGTCGAGCCGCCGGGGGCCGGGCTGCTGTTCCAGAACATCAAGTCGGAGCAGCGGACCGACAACGGCGTCGCGGTGCTGGTGCTCGAGGGCCAGATCGCCAATGCTTCGGCGGTCGACCGCGTGGTGCCGGCGGTGATCGCGACCACGCTCGGCCCCGATCACAAGCCGGTCAAGAGCTGGCATGTCGTGGTCACCCAGGCCCGGCTCGAGCCGGGGGCGATCGCGACCTTCCGCTCGATGGAGCGTGATCCCGGCGCGGTGGCCGAAGTCGCGATCACCTTCGCCGCCGAGTGATCGCCGCCGCAGCGGGCATCAGAACTGGCGCAGCAGCCGCTCGATGTAATCCAGCTCCTGACGGGGCCGGGCGGGCTCGCCGGCCCGTCGGCGCAACTCCTCGAGAATCTCTCTCGCCCGCTGCATCTCGCGCTGTTCGGGCAGACGCACCGGGGCGCCCTCGGCGATGCCGGGACGCCGCCGGCCCAGCGGGTCGCGGCCGCCGGCACCGGAGAGCCGGGGCGCCAGCGCCCGGCTGAGGTCCTGCTGACCCTGGCGCAGCTTTTCCACCGCCTCGCCCTCTGCGGCCAGCGCCGCCTCGCCGTCACCCGCGGCCAGCGCCTGCTCGGCGGCGTGCATCGCCCGCTCCGCGGCGCCCAGCGCCTGGGGAATCTCGCCCGCCTCGCCCAGCCCGGTCAGCACCGTGCCAAGCTGGTGGCGCAGCGCGCTCTCCTCGGCGGCGGTGGCGGGGTCGGGTCGGGGGGAGGGCGGGGGCTCCTGCTGCCGGGCGGCCTCGAAGCTGCGGTCGAGCAGGGCGCGCTGGCCGACGGTGATGTCCTGGAGCTGCTTCGCCAGGGCGCGCATCCCCTCCTCGGCCGGCGAGGCGGCCTCACCCCCGGTGCGCAGGCTTTCCAGAACCTCCCCCAGCTCCGAGAGCAGACGGCGGGCCTCGTCGCGGGCGCCGGTTTCGCTGAGATCGCGCAGCGACTGGAGCATGGCGTCGAGATCGGTGCGTTCGAGGTCCGAGGGCGGCGCCATTCCGGCCTGCTGGCGCTCGAGCGACTCGAGATAGCGGCCGAGTGCCGCCGCCAGCTCGTCGATGCGCTGGCGGATCTCGCCGTCGCTGGCCGCGCCGTCGAGCGCCTCGCGCAGCGCCCGCTCGGCGGTGTCGAGGTCGCGCCGGGTCAGGCCGAGGGTGCCGTCCTCCAGGCGCAGCGCGGTCTGCCACAACAGCTCGCGCAGCTCGGCCAGGGCTTCGGGGGTATGGTTGTGGCCCAGCCGCGCCACCGCGACCCGCAGGGCGAGATAGACCACGGCGTCGCCGTCGAACGCCTCGGGCCGCACCGAGAGCGCGCCCAGCGCCCGGGCGCCGTCGGGCCGCGCCGCCTCGCCCCGCAGCGCCAGCTCCCGGCGCACCCCGATCAGCGCCCGGGCCACGGGATGGCCGAAGCTGCGCTCGGGCAGCACCAGGGTCCGCTCCTCCGAAACACCGCTGAGGCCGCCGACGCTGGTGGCCGTCAGCTGCAGCCGCACCGGCAGTCCGGCCCAGGGGCTGGCGGTGAGGTCATGACTGGCGGTGGTGTCGACCCGCGTGCGCTCGGTTCCGCTCACCGGCAGCGCCAGGGTCAGCGACCCGGCGGTCTCGGCCGGCGCCGCTTCCGGCCGCACGATCAGGCTGACCGAGGCGACGCCATAGGCGTCTTCGGCCCGGTAGGCGATGCGGAGGGCGCCGCGTCCGGTCTGGGCGGGCGCCGCCGTGAAGGTCACGGCCGGCGCCATCTCGGGCCGGACCAGCAGTGGCCAGCGTCCGAGGCTGCGCCCATCCTGCCGCACCTCGAGTCCGCCGCCGCTGCGCAGCGTCGCCCGCGCCTCGAAGTGCCGGTCGTCGTCGAGCGCGGTCAGGGCCTGACCGGTGCCGTTGATGATCAGCACCGGCAGGCCGCCGCCGCCGCTGACCCGGGCGACCACGGCGCTGCCGGCCGGCACCGTCACCGGTGCGGCGGCGGTGTCGGTCCGGCGCCAGAGCAGGGGCGGCAGGCCGGTATGGGCCGGCGGCGTCAGCCAGAGGTCGAGCACCGCCGGTGCGGTGCCGCCCCCGAAACGGACATCGAAAGCCGCGGCCAGCCGCGTTCCGCCTTCGCCCCAGCTGAGCACCAGCGTCGCCAGCAGCGCCGCCCCGAGGGCGAGGCGCAGCCCGAAACGGTCGCGGGCGGCCAGAGCGGGCGTCTGAGGGTGCAACCGCACCGGGCCGGCGGCCCGGGCCGCCGTCTCGCAATGCAGGAGCCAGACTGCGGCGGCCAGGGCATCGTCGCCTGCCGGCCGGTCGTTGAGGGTCTGCAACGGCCGGTGCGGCAAGTGATTGTCCCGCTCCAGCCGCCGCAGCGCCTCGCCGGCGCCGGGCCAGCGAAAGCCGCGAAAGCCGCGGCGGAGAGTTGCGCCCGCCCCCAGTGCCGCCCCCGCCAGTACCCCGGCGTGCAGCCAGCCCGGCAGCAGCGGCAGCAGACCCGAGAGCGCCAGGGCGAGGCAGCCGCAACCGAGCGCCGCCACCGGCACCAGCGCCGCACCCAGCCGCTCGGCGGCCAGCATCAGGCGCCCGGCCAGGGCCAGCCGGCGGATGCGGGCCCGGGAGGCAAGCGGGGCATGCGGATTGGTCATAACGTCCATTACCCTCGTGAACCGTAATCGTCTGGTGTAAGACTACCCCATGACCAGCTATCATCCATCGGCGTCCGAGGGTCCTTATCGGATACCTCCGGGTGAGCGGTCTGACGGCTGATACCAGATACGGGGGCTTGCGTGAACCTTACATTGAAAACAAAGATGCTGGGCTCAGTGCTCCTGCTGGCTTTTCTTGCGGTTGCCTTGGCGTTCATTGGTACCTCCAAGCTCTCGGACGTCGAGAGCGAGACCGCAACCATCGCCGGGACGGCGAAGAAGCAGACGCTGACCAGCGATGCCCAGCTTCAGCTGGTGTCGTGGTTCCGCTACGTCGAGTTTCTGAATGCCAACGCTCTGAATGGCGCCGAGGTGAAGCGGGTCCGCGATCGCGCCTCGGCATGCTACACCAAACTGGGCGCCGACCTCGACAGCCTGATGCCGCTGCTGATCCTCGAGGACTCCCGCCGAGACATCACCCAGGTCCGCGGCCTGATGACCGAGTACCGCAAGATCGAGGAGCAGGCGGACGCGCTCTACGACAAGAGTGATCATGCCGGTGTGGAGAAAATGCTGATCCAGGCGTCGGGCATCAGCACCCGGGCCGAGGCCCTGCTTGCCGACATCCTCGCCAACAACACCAAACTGCAGGATGAAGCCTTTTCCGACGGTGCCGAGCATGTTCATTCCGGCCGCCAGACCCTGATCGCGCTTTCGGTCGGAGGGATTCTGGTCTCCGTCGCTCTCGCCCTCTGGGTAATCCTCAGCGGCGTGGCGCGGCCGCTGGCCGAGATCACCCTGGCGATGAAGCGAGTCGCCGAAGGCGACCTTCAGGTGGTGGTGCCGGGCACCGGCCAGTCCGACGAGATCGGCGAACTGGCCGGTGCCCTCGAAACCTTCAAGCACCACGGCCAGGAGAAGCTGCGTCTCGAAGCCGAGCAGGTGCGCCAGGAGCGCGCCGCCGAGGCGGAGAAACGAACGACCATGAACCGGCTGGCCGACGAGTTTGAAGCCGGGGTCAGCGGTGTCGTTGATGCTGTTTCGGCGGCGGCGACCGAACTGCAATCGGCGGCCCAGAGCCTGTCGGCCACCGCCGATCAGGCCAACAGCCAGGCCGGCGCGGTGGCCAGCGCCGCCGAACTGGCCTCGGAGAACGTCCAGACCGTGGCTGCCGCCACCGAGGAGCTGGCCAGCTCGGTCAACGAGATCAGCCGGCAGGTCGGCGAGTCCTCGCGCATCGCCGGCACCGCGGTCGAGGAGGCCAACCGGACCAACAACACCGTCGCCAGCCTCTCGGAAGCGGCGCAGAAGATCGGCGAGGTGGTCGGGCTGATCAACGACATTGCCAGCCAGACCAATCTGCTGGCCCTCAACGCCACCATCGAGGCGGCGCGGGCCGGCGAGGCCGGCAAGGGCTTCGCCGTGGTTGCTTCCGAGGTCAAGAATCTGGCCAACCAGACCGCCAAGGCCACCGAGGACATTCAGGCCCAGGTCGGTCAGATGCAGACCGTCACCGGCTCTGCGGTTGACGCGATCAAAGGCATCACCGGCACCATCCGGCGCATGAGCGAGATCACCACCACCATCGCCTCGGCGGTCGAGCAGCAGGGCGCCGCCACCCGGGAAATCGCCCAGTCGGTCAGCGAGGCCTCGCGCGGCACCCAGGAGGTGTCCAACAACATCGGCGGCGTCACCCAGGCAGCGGGTGAAACCGGGCACATGGCCGGCAATGTCCTCGGCGCCGCGAGCGAGTTGTCCCAGCAGGCCGACCGCCTTCGCCGGGAGGTCGACGGCTTCGTCCGCCGCGTCCGCGTCAGCTGACGGCGGCGGCGGTGTCCTGGGACCCGGCCCGCTACGACCTCTTCCAACGCCAGCGCCGCCGTCCGGCGCTGGATCTGCTGGCGGCGGCGCTGGACTGGGTCGGAGTCGCCCGGCCGGCCCGGGTCGCGGATCTCGGCTGCGGCGGCGGCTTTCTCGCCAGCCGGCTGGCTGAGCACTGGCCCGAAGCCGAGGTCACCGGCGTCGACGGCTCGGCTGCGATGCTGGAGCAGGCCCGGCAAAGCACGACTCGGGTGCGCTGGCAGCAGGCGGAGCTGGCCTCGTGGCGGCCGGAGGCGCCGCTCGACCTCATCATCTCGAACGCCGCACTGCACTGGCTGGGCGACCATCAGACGCTGTTTTTGCGTCTGCTGGCCGGGCTCGGCCGCGGCGGCGTGCTGGCGGTGCAGATGCCGCGTAATTTCGTCGCGCCCTCTCATGCCCTGCTTGCCGAGACCATCGCCGCCGGCCCCTGGGCGGCCCGCTTTGCCGATCGGCCGGGGCCGGCGCCGGTCCCTGAGCCGGAGCGCTATGTCGACTGGCTGGCCCCCCGGGCCGCCGATCTCGAGCTTTGGGAAACCATCTATCTGCACCGCCTCACCGGCGAGGATCCGGTGCTGAACTGGACCCGGGGCACAGCGCTGCTGCCGGTGCTGGAGCGGCTGAGCGAAAGCGAGCAGACGGCATTCCTGGCCGCGTATGGCGCCCGCCTCCGCACCGCCTATCCCCGGCGCTCGGACGGCACCACCCTGTTTCCGTTCCGCCGCCTGTTCCTGCTGGCGCGGGCCTGAGCCGGGCGCGCGGTGGCCCGCGCGGCACGCGGGCGGCGCCCCCATGAATTCCTGTTGTCGGGCACGCGCCGGACGGCTACCGTGCAGGCGCTGCGAACTGAACCCCGGCCGGCCGGGGCGGGCCTTCGAGCGGGAGACGGTGCGATGCATGGAAACTATTTTTCGTTTTTCGAAGAGTTGAACGCCACGGCCACGGCCAAGAATCAGGCGCTGGCGGCCCGGTCGATGTTCGTGACCGGGGTGATGGAGCAGGGCTACCGGCTGTGGCTGACGCTGCTGACCACCGAGGTCACCGAGGCGATGAGAGCGGCCCAGGACCTGACGATCTGCAAGTCGCCCGAGGAGGTGGTCGAGGTTCAGCGCGCCTGGTTCCAGTCGTCGAGCGCGCGGGCAATCACCAGCCTGCAGGGCACGATCGAAATCGCCAATTTCCTGGTCAAGAACCTCCAGGACACCATGGCCGGCTACGCCCCCAAAGACCTGCCGGCCGCGCCCTATGCCGCCCTGGCCGCGCCGCCGCCCAAGGCCCCGGCCCTGACTCCGGCGATCCCGGCGCCGCCGCCGCGGGTGGCCATCGCGCCGCCGCCGCCGCCCGCGCCGCCGCCGGTGATCGCGGCCCCGGCGCCGGCCCCGGCTCCCGAGCCGGCGATGGCGGCTCCGGCCGAGGCCGCTGCGGCCGCACCGGCCAAGGCGAAGGCGCCGCCGCGGGCGAAGAAGAAGACGGTCTGAGGACCGCCGGCCCAGGGTGAGACGATGAGGATCTGGGGGAGCTGGTCTCCCCCATCGTGCTTTTTGAAAGCCCGAGGCCATGCCCCACGCCGACTTCGTTCATCTCCGGGTCCATTCCGCCTATTCGCTGGCCGAGGGCGCGATCAGGATCAAGGAGCTGATCAAGCTCTGCCAGAAGCAGGCCATGCCGGCGGTGGCGGTGACCGATTCCGGCAATCTTTTCGGCGCCCTCGAATTCGCTCTGGCCGCGGCCGACGCCGGGGTCCAGCCGATCATCGGCTGTCAGCTCAACCTTCGCCGTACCGAGACCAAACCCACCGGGGCCTCGGGCAAGGTCCAGCCGCCTGATCATCTGGTGCTGCTGGTTCAGACCGAGGCCGGCTATGCCAACCTGATGCGGCTGGTCAGCCGGGCCTTCATCGAATCCGATGCCGCCGAAACGCCCCAGATCAGTCTTGAGCATCTGGACGGTGCCAGCGACGGCCTGATCGCGCTCACCGGCGGTCCGGCGGGTCCGGTCGGGCGGGCGCTGGCGACCGGGCAGGAGCCGGCGGCGCGCGAGGTGCTGCAGCGGCTGATGGCGCTGTTTCCCGGCCGGCTGTACGTCGAGCTGATGCGCCATGCCGGCCCCGAGGACGCCAGTGGTCTCGGCGCTCTCGAGGACCGCATCGAGCCGGCCCTGATCGCCCTTGCCTACGAGTTCGCGCTGCCGCTGGTGGCCACCAACGACGTCTTCTTTGCCGATGCCGCCATGCATCAGGCCCACGACGCCCTGCTGTGCATCGCCGAGAGCCGGTATGTCGCCGAGGCCGAGCGGCGCCGGGTCTCGCCCGACCATCGCTTCAAGTCGGCGGCCGAGATGCGCGCCCTGTTTGCCGATCTGCCCGAGGCGGTTGACAACACCCTGGTCATCGCCCGCCGCTGCTCCTACCTGCTGCGGCCGATCAAGCCGATTTTACCGCCCTTCACCGAGGCGCTCAGCGCCGGGCGCAGCGAGGCCGAGGAGTTGCGCGCCCAGGCCCACGCCGGACTGACCCGCCGCCTCGCCCGTCTTGAGGGGGCCGCGGAGCAGACCTACCGCGACCGGCTGGATTTCGAGCTGGACGTCATCGAGACAATGAAGTTTCCCGGCTACTTCCTGATCGTCGCTGATTTTATCAAATGGACGAGGCAGCAGGGCATTCCGGTCGGCCCGGGGCGCGGCTCGGGCGCCGGCTCGGTGGTGGCGTGGGCGCTGACCATCACCGATCTCGACCCGCTGCGCTTCGGCCTGCTGTTCGAGCGCTTCCTCAACCCCGAGCGGGTGTCGATGCCCGATTTCGACATCGATTTCTGCCAGGACCGGCGCGACGAGGTCATCCACTATGTCCAGCGGCGCTATGGCAAGGACCGGGTGGCCCAGATCATCACCTTCGGCAAGCTCCAGGCCCGGGCGGTGCTGCGCGACGTCGGCCGGGTGCTGCAACTGCCGCTGGGTCAGGTCGACCGCATCTGCAAGCTGGTGCCGAACAATCCGGCCAACCCGGTCACCCTGCAGCAGGCGATCGACGGCGAGCCCCAGCTTCAGGCCCACCGCGACGGCGACGCCAATGTCGGACGGATGATGGCGATCGCGATCAAGCTCGAGGGCCTCTATCGTCACGCCTCGACCCATGCCGCCGGCGTGGTGATCGCCGACCGGCCGCTCGACCGTCTGGTGCCGCTCTACCGCGACCCGCGCTCCGACATGCCGGTCACCCAGTTCAACATGAAGTATGTCGAACAGGCCGGGCTGGTGAAGTTCGACTTTCTCGGCCTCAAGACCCTGACCGTGATCGAAAAGGCGGTGGAGCTGGCCGGCGGCGGCCTCGACATCTCAGCTCTGCCGCTCGACGACGAGAAGACCTACCGTCTGCTCAGCCGGGCCGAAACCACCGGGGTGTTTCAGCTGGAAAGTTCGGGCATGCGCGACGTGCTGCGCCGCCTGAAGCCAAACCGGTTCGAGGACATCATCGCGCTGGTCGCGCTCTACCGTCCGGGGCCGATGGACAACATCCCCAAATACATCCGGGTCAAGAACGGCGAGGAGGCGCCCGATTACCTCCACCCCTCGCTCGAAGGCATCCTCAAGGAAACCTTCGGCATCATGATCTATCAGGAACAGGTGATGCAGATCGCCCAGGTGCTGTCCGGCTACACGCTGGGCGGCGCCGATCTGCTGCGCCGGGCGATGGGCAAGAAAATCCAGGCCGAGATGGACGCCCAGCGCCAGTTGTTCGTCGATGGCGCCCGGGCGCGCGCCGTCGATCCCGGCCAGGCCGGGATGATCTTCGATCAGGTGGCCAAGTTTGCCGGCTACGGCTTCAACAAGTCCCACGCCGCCGCCTATGCCCTGGTCGCCTACCAGACCGCGTGGCTGAAGGCCAATCATCCGGTCGCCTTCATGGCCGCCTCGATGACCCTCGATCTCGGCAACACCGACAAGCTCAACATCTTCCGTCAGGAGCTGGTTCGGCTCGGGGTCAAGTTGCTGACGCCGGACATCAATAAGTCAAAGGATGTTTTTGGAGTCGAAATGATTCCGGGTGGCGAACGGGCGATCCGCTACGCGCTGGCCGCGGTCAAGGGTGTCGGCGCCGCGGCGATGAAGGGGCTGGTCGAGGAGCGGGCCGGCGGCGGCCCCTATCGCGACCTTTATGATTTCGCCCGCCGGTTGGACACCAAGGCGGTCAACAAGCGCCAGCTGGAGAATCTCTGCCGCGCCGGCGCCTTCGACGGGCTGGAGCCGAACCGGGCGCGGGTGCTGGCCTCGGTGGAGACCTTGATGCGCTACGGCCATGCCGTGACCGCCGAGCGCCAGAGCGGCCAGGTCAGCCTGTTCGGGGCCGGCGGCGGCCCGGCGCTGAAGGAGCCGGATCTTGCGGCGCCAGCGGCCTGGGACGCCCTCGAAAAGCTCAAGCACGAGTTCGACGCCATCGGCTTTTATCTCTCGGCCCACCCGCTCGACGCCTATGCCGGGCCGCTGCGCCGACTCGATGTCGTGCGCCTGGCCGACCTGCCGGTCCGGCTCGGGCGCGGCGGCTCGAGCCGTTTCAAGATGGCCGGAATTATCATTGCTAAACAAGAACGAACCGCTAAAAGTGGCAATCGTTTCGCCTTCTGTTCACTTTCGGATGCCAGCGGCGTTTTCGAAGTGACGCTGTTTCAGGAAACCCTGGCCCAGGCCCGCGAGCATCTGGAACCGGGCCGGGCGGTGCTGCTGGCCGTCGACGTCCAGCGCCAGGGCGAGGACCTGCGCCTGACCTGCCAGGAGGTCAAGCCGCTGGAGCCCGAAGCGGCCAAGGTCGCTGAGGGCATCCGCATTCTGCTCCACGACCAGGAACCGCTGCCGGCGCTGCGGGCGATCATCGGGACCCTCGGCCGTGGCAAGGCCCGGATCAGTCTCGCGGTCGAAACCGCGCCCTTTCAGGAGGTCGACATCGACCTCGCCCAAACCTACGCCCTCACCGCCAAGGACCGCGCCGCACTCAAAAGCGTGCCGGGAGTGGAGGTCCACGAGATGTGACGGCCAGAAACCGGCCGCCACTTGCCATTTGCGCTTCCGCCGCCGCCGGTGCATAACCCGGGCCACCGGTTCCCCCGAAGGCGAAGACCAAATCCATGGGTTTCAATTGTGGCATCGTCGGCCTGCCCAATGTCGGCAAGTCGACCCTGTTCAACGCGCTGACCGCCACCCAGGCGGCGGAAGCGGCGAATTTTCCTTTCTGCACCAAGGAGCCGAACGTCGGCCGGGTCGGCGTGCCCGACCCGCGGCTCGACACGGTCTGCGCCATCGCCCGGTCGGCCCGGATCATCCCGACTCAGCTGGAGTTCGTCGATATTGCCGGTCTGATCCGCGGCGCTTCCAAGGGCGAGGGGCTGGGCAACCAGTTCCTGGCCAACATCCGCGAGGTTGACGCGATTCTTCATGTCCTGCGCTGCTTCGAGGATGACGATATCACCCACGTCGAGGGTGACATCGACCCCTTGCGCGATGCCGAGGTGGTCGAGACCGAACTGATGCTGGCCGATCTCGACTCGCTTGACCGCCGGCTCTATGCCGCGCAAAAGAAGGCCAAGGGCGGCGACAAGGACGCCAAGGCCCTGGCGGCGCTGATGGAACCGGCGCTGGCCGCGCTCCAGGCCGGCCGGCCGGCGCGCACCGTCGCGGTCGCGCAGGAGGATCGCGCGCTGTGGCGGTCGCTGCAGCTGCTGACCGCCAAGCCGGTGCTCTATGTCTGCAACGTCGAGGAAGCGTCGGCCGCCGAGGGCAACGCCCTCTCGGCCCGGGTCGCGGCGATGGCGGCGGCCCAGGGCGCGGCCTCGGTGGTGATTTCGGCCGCGATCGAGTCGGAGGTCGCCCAACTGAGCGATCCCGAGGAAAAGCGCGAGTTTCTGGCCGCCCTCGGCATGGCGGAAACCGGCCTCAACCGGGTGATTCGCGCCGGCTATGGTCTCCTCGACCTGATCACCTTCTTCACCGTCGGTCCCAAGGAGGCCCGGGCCTGGACCGTGCGCCGCAACGCCCGCGCCCCCGAAGCCGCCGGCGCCATTCACACCGATTTCGAACGCGGCTTCATCCGGGCCGAAACCATCCCCTATGAAGCCTTCGTCGAACTCGGCGGCGAACAGGCTTGCAAGGATGCCGGAAAAATGCGCCAGGAAGGCAAAGAGTACGTCGTCCAGGACGGAGATATTTTCCACTTCAGATTTAATGTCTGATCGCGGGGGGGCGCGGCGTCACCCCGGCCCCGGCTATCCCCGTCTCTGCTCGGCTGAGAGCATGATCACGCGCAGCGTTTCGTCCCATTCAATGTAGCTGCCGACATCCTCGAGGAAGACCCAGCACGCTTCGACGGCGTCGTCGGCGGCGACCGGGTCGGCGTTGCCGTCATAGGTCGCGGCAACCTCGATCAGGGTGTAATGGTAATGAACGCGGTCGTCCTCGTCGCGGCTGATGCCGTCGCAGGCGGTGACGATCGCGGTCGGGGTGACACTGAGGCCGGTCTCTTCCTGGACCTCCCGGATCGCAGCTTCGAACAGGGTCTCGCCCACCGCCTGGGCGCCGCCGGGCAGGCCCCATTGGCCGCGGCGGGGCGGCGCGCCGCGCCGAATCAGCAGGACGTGGTCGTCACGCCAGACGACGACGCCGACCCCGACCCACGGCCGGCTGGGATATTCTCTTTGCATCTCGTCCCCGGTGCTGAAAAAACAAAAAGGCGGGCCGCCGCTGCCGGGCGACCCGCCTTCTTCGTCACGACGGAGCGGCGACTAGCGCTCGACGGTCAGCGCGATGCCCATGCCGCCGCCGATGCACAGAGTGGCGAGGCCCTTTTTGGCATCGCGCTTCTGCATTTCGTGCAGCAGGGTGACGAGCACGCGGGCGCCCGAAGCGCCGACCGGATGGCCGAGGGCGATGGCGCCGCCATTGACGTTGACCTTAGCGATATCCCAGCCCATCTCCTTGTTCACCGCAACCGCCTGGGCGGCAAACGCCTCGTTGGCCTCGATCAGGTCCAGCTCCTCGTGCTTCCAGCCCGACTTGGCCAGAACTTTCTTGCTGGCCGGGATCGGGCCGGTGCCCATGATCAGGGGATCGACGCCGGCGGTCGCCCAGTTGACCACCCGGGCCAGCGGGGTCAGGCCGCGCTTGGCGGCATTGGCCGCGCTCATCAGGACGACACCGGCGGCGCCGTCATTGATGCCCGAAGCGTTGCCGGCGGTGACGGTACCGGCCTTGTCGAAGGCCGGGCGCAGCTTGCCCAGGGTCTCGATGGTCGTGCCGTGCTTGGGGAATTCGTCGGTGTCGACCACGACGTCGCCCTTGCGGCCCTTGATGGTGACGGGGACGATCTCGTCCTTGAACCGGCCGCCCTTCTGCGCCGCTTCGGCGTTGTTCTGGGAGCGCAGGGCCAGCTGGTCCTGCTCATCGCGGGTCAGACCCCACTTCTTGGCCACGTTCTCGGCGGTGTTGCCCATGTGGTAGCCGAGGGCGCTGAAGCCTTCCCACAGCGCGTCGCGCAGCATGTGGTCGTGCATTTCGGCGTTGCCCATCTTGACGCCGTTGCGCAGATGGATCAGGTGCGGCGCCAGGCTCATGCTCTCCTGGCCGCCGGCGATGATGATGTCGGCGTCGCCGTTGCGGATCGCCTGGAGACCGAGGGCCACCGAGCGCAGGCCCGAGCCACAGAGCTGATTGATGCCGAAGGCGGTCGATTCGATCGGCAGGCCGGCGTTGATCGCGGCGAGACGGGCCGGATTCTGCCCGCAGCCGGCGGTGAGGATCTGGCCGAGAATGACCTCGTCGATCTCTTTGGGGTCCAGCTTGGCGCGCTTCAGCAGCTCGCGGATGACGACCTCACCCAGGGTATAGGACGGAACCGCGCTCAGGACTCCGTTGAAGCTGCCAACGGCAGTACGCGTGGCGGCGACGATGACGACATCGGTCATTGGGAACGCTCCTCACAGACTTGGTATTATTGGCCCGGTAGCCAGGAAATCGAGTGGCCCACATTACGAGTGAGACCGTATCGGCGCAAGTCCCTGTGTGCCCTTTATGCGTCATAAGCGCGCATTCTGCGCCGGCGGGGGCGGTCGAATCAGCCGCCGCCGGTGCCGCGCAGCCACGCTGCCAAAGGCTGCCAGACCGCACTCCTGGCACCGGCGCTGACCACCATGCCGATATGCCCCAGCGACGGCGTCTGGATTTCGGCGCCGCGAATCAGGCGCGCCAGCGCCAGCGCCGAGGCCGGCGGCACGATGCGGTCGTTGGCCGGAATCAGCGCCAGCGTCGGCTGACGGATGCCGCGGGGGTCGACCGGCAGGCCGGCGATCAGCCAGTTGCCACGCATGGTGTCGTTGCGGCCGTACCAGCCGGCGATGCAGTCGCGCGCCACCGCCGCCACCAGGGGGATGCCGTCGTTGAGCCAGTCTTCAAGGGCGACGAAATTGGCGGCCTGACTGGAGGTGGCTTCGAGTCGGCCGAACTGGCTGAATTTGCGCAGCGCGAGCAGCGGATCGACCTGGGCGAACATCGATTGCAGGACATCGACCGGCATCTCGCCCCAGGCGTCGAGCGCGGGGCCGAACACCGACATCAGCGCCGAGGCGGCCCGGGCGTTGCCGGCCTCGCCGCCGCTGAAATCCCAGGGCGTCGCCAGCAGGCAGAGCGCGTCGATGTCACGCCGCCGCCGCAGCGCCAGCGCGGTCGCCAGCATGCCGCCCATGCAATAGCCGACGGTGGCCATCGGGCCGCCGACGGCATCGAGCGCGGCGTCGAGAGCGCGGTCGAGTCGGCCGGCAACGTAATCGGTCAGGGTATAGCGCCGCTCCAGCGCCCCGGGCATGCCCCAATCGACCAGCAGGGGCCGCACGCCCTGAGTGGCCAGCCAGCGCAACAGGCTGCGCTGGGCCGAGAGATCGAGCACGTAGGCCCGGTTGACCAGCGAGGGTACGAACAGCACCGGCCGCCCCTCGCCGCCGTAATCGAGCAGCCGGGTGCCGCCCTCGGTCCAGAGCACCGGCGGGTCGGCGAGATCACGCCGGTAGGGATGGTGGCGGTAACGCTCGACGCCGGTGAAGAAGAGATCGAGTCGGCGCCGCATCTCGCGGTCGACGGCGCGGGCGAAGGCTTTACTGGTGGCGCCGCCGACGGAATCGGCGAGACGGCCGATCTCCAGCGCCCGGCCGCGCAGCGGCGGCTTCCATGGCAGCGAGCCGCTCTTCAAGAAGGGCAAGCCGCCGGGTGAGGTCATCAGCACCGTCAGCGCGATGGTCAGATGCAGCGCCAACGGTCGCGGACCCTGGCGTGGCAGCCCGGGAGGCAGCGTTTGGTCCGTCACGGCCCGACTCCAGGCCAGCGCCGCCGGCAGCTGCCGGCGCCGGTCTGGCGGTGGGGAACGGCGGATACGGAGACCATGGTGGGTCCTGTGATGATGGCGATGCGGCCGGGCGGCTATCCCAACCGGTTCCGGGTGCCCCCGTCAAGCCGGCGAAGGGTGAAAACGCCGCCGCACCCTGATAGATGATCTGGAACCAGCGGGTGACGTTTTCAGCGGTGACCGGGTCCGCGGCCACCGCAGCCCACTGATCCTGCCATAACTCCAGATAGCGCCGTGACAGGGCATCGAGAGACGGGGGATCGGGTTCGGTCGGGTCGGTCATATCGGCATTATAGGTGTTGCGACGCACCCTTGATAGCCTGCAAAGCCCGAAAGGGAAACAGCCGTGGCAGATCCCCCACTCTTCGCTCTTGCAACATGGTCGCCGTATCGCGTACTCATACCAGGGTGAGCACGTGTTCGTGCCGAGACAACAGACGGAAAGCGCTCTCCGATGGCCGAAAAAACTACTCAGTCGTCCGCTCCGATCACGATCAAAAAATACGCAAATCGGCGACTATACAATACGGCCACCAGCAGCTATGTGACCCTCGACCATCTCTGCCAGATGGTCAAAGAGGGTGTCGATTTCGTCGTCTACGACGCCAAGACCGGGGAAGACATTACACGCTCCGTTCTGACCCAGATTATCGTTGAAGAGGAAAGCAAGGGGCAGAACCTGCTGCCGATCAGCTTTCTGCGCCAGCTCATCGGCTTTTACGGCGACAGCATGCAGTGGATGGTGCCAAGCTATCTTGATTACAGCATGCAGGCCTTTGCCCGCAATCAGGAGCAGATGCGCGATTACTTCCAGAGCGCCATCGGCGGTATTTTCCCCTTCACCGGCTTCGAGGAGATGAGCAAGCACAATCTCGCCCTTTTCGAGCGGGCGATGCGCATGTTCACGCCCTTCGGCGCCGCCGATTTTTCCCAGCTGGCCCGGCCGCCCGAAGCCGGCAAGCCGGCCGAGACCGACAAGCCGCTGGAAGAGTTGCAGCGCCGGGTCGATGAACTGCAGCAGCAGCTGGCCACCCTGACCAAGGGCCAGGGCGAGGTGCAAGCGAAAGGCTGAGTCGGGCTGGCACCGGTTTAGCCGCGACCGCGACAGCGGTCGGGTCGACAAGAAACGGGAGGCCATCGGCCTCCCTTTTTATTGCCATTCGCCTCGGCTGGAGCCGGCGCGGGATCGATCGGGCCTATTCCCCGTCCGGCTCTTCGCGCTCCAGTATCACGAATTCCTCGAAATGACTGATGAAAAGGTCAACCAGTTCGGGGTCAAACTGGCGGCCGCGCTCGCCCTGGATGTATTCGAGCACCTGATCGGCCGGCCAGCGGCGCTTGTAGGGGCGGTCGTTGGAGACGGCGTCGAAGACGTCGACCAGCCCGACGATGCGGCCGAGAATATCGATCTCGGCCCCCCTCAGGCCGTGGGGATAGCCGGTGCCGTCCCAGCGCTCGTGATGCTGGAGGCAGACCTGGGCGGCGGTGCTGAGCAGTCGCCGCTTCGAGCCCTTGAGGATGTTGTACCCGATGGTGGTGTGGGCCTTGACGCAGGCATATTCCTCGGTGGTCAGCTTGCCCGGCTTGTTGAGCAGGGCGTCGGGAATGCCGACCTTGCCGAGATCGTGCATCGGCGCCACCAGCCGCAGCACTTCGAGGCGGGACTCGGAAAGGCCGAGCTTGCGGCCGAGCAGATGGGCGCTCTTGCCGACCCGGGCGGTGTGGCGGCTGGTGTCGACCGAGCGGGTTTCGACCACATCCGAGAGGGTCTGGACGATCTCGGTGCTGGTCTCGGCAAGCTCCCGGTTGAGGCAGACATTGTCGAAGGCGAAGCCGAGGGTGGCCGAGAACACCTGGAGCAGCCGGAGATCGATCTCTTCGAACGGCTGTGGCGACTCGACATAGACCAGCTGCTCGGAGCCGGTGGTGGTCCGGAAGCTGCCAAGATACTCGCGGGGGCCGATCGCCGGGACTTGGCTGGCGCCGGCCTCGGCCAGCCGCGCCCGTGCCCGCTCCGGCAGCGTGGCCTCGGCGCGGGGGCCGCGCCAGTCGGAAAAGTCGCCGATGCCGGCCAGCACGTCGAGCGCGCCGGGGTGGCGGCTGGCGGCGAAGCCCGAAACGATCAGCGGCCCCGAGCCGTTGCCCGGCAGGCCGCCCTGGTCGTGGCTGAGCAGCAGCGCGATCTGGGTCAGCGCCCCGGTGGCGAAGCGGGCCAGCGACTGATGTTCAAAGAGCGTGCCCGAGGCGCCGATGATCCGCTCCAGGCCGCGGCGATTGAGTTCAAGGGTGCGGATATCGCGATAGGCCCGCAGCGCCGACATCATCACGGTGTGCAGCTTCTGGGCCGTCAGCTCGGTTTTTTCCCGGTAGTCGTTGATGTCGAAATCCTCGACCACCTGCTTTTCCGGGGCGTAGCCGGGCTGGCCGGTGCGCAGGACGATCCGGACCTCGCCGTTGCCCAACTCCTGACGGATGTGGCGCACGACGTCGAGACCGGCATGGTCGGACTCCATCACCACATCGAGCAGCAGCACGGCGATCTCGGGCTGATCGCGCATGATCGCCCGGGCCTCGGCGGCGCTCCAGGCGCCGAGAAACTCCAGCGGCCGGCCGGCGAAGACGAAGTCCTTCAGCAGCAGGCGGGTCACCGAGTGAACGTCGGGTTCGTCGTCGGCGATCAGCACCCGCCAGGGCCGGACACCGGCGGTCGCCGGCACCACCGGGGCTCGGGCCCGGCTGGGGAACAGCAGGGGCTTGCCCTTGGCCGGTTCAGGCGGCGCCGTCATGGCAGATCTCCTGCTCGCCGCTGCCCGGAGGGGCTCCCGGGGTGTTGGCGGCCAGTGGGTTGAGCGGCAGCCGGATGGTCACGGTCATGCCGCGGCTGGGTGCCGAGTCGCAGCGGATGTGGCCGCCCAGGGTCTGCGTGACCAGATTGTAGACGACGTGCATGCCCAGTCCGCTGCCCCCCTGCCCCATTCGCGTCGTGAAGAACGGCTCGAAGATTTTTTCCAGCTGATCCTGGGGCATGCCTTTGCCGTCATCGGCGTAAATCAGCACCAGCACCGCGTTGTCCGCTCTGACCTCGACCTGGATATGCCCCTCGTCCCAGCCGTCGAAGCCATGAACCAGCGAGTTTTCGACCAGATTGGTCAGAATCTGAGACAGCGCGCCGGGGTCGCTGGTGAACACCAGCTCGGGCGGGCACGCGACCGCGATGGTGTGGCGCGTCTTCTTGAGCTTCGGACGCAGGCTGGTCAAGACCTCGTCGATGTAGGCGCGGACATTGAACGGCCGCCGTTGCTCGGCCGACTGATCGACCGCCACCAGCTTGAAGCTGCGCACGAGAGAGGCGGCGCGGCGCAGGTTGGCCAGCAGCGAGGCGCAGGACTCCCGGGCGGTCTCGAGGTAGTCCTCGAAATCCTCCTGGGTAACGGTCCCGGCCTGATAGGCCTGATGCAGCTTCAGGGTCTTTTGGTCGAGGAACGAGGCCACCGAGACGCCGAGCCCAACCGGGGTGTTGACCTCGTGGGCGACCCCGGCGACCAGGCGGCCGAGGGCGGCCATCTTCTCGGAGCGCATCAACTCGGCCTGGGTCGCCCGGCGGTCCGAAATGTCCACGACGATGCCGATAAAGCGCACCGCCCGGCCCTGGCCGTCGCGAATCGCCTCACCGGTGTCCTCGACCCAGGTCCAGTCGCCGGTCCTCCCCCGCAGCCGGTACTGGGCGCGGAACTCGGCGGTGATTCCCGCGAGGTGGCGCCGGGCACGCACCCGCAATTCGGCCCAGTCCTCGGGGTGGACCAGATCCTTGAAGACGGCGTCGCTGGCCGTCAGCTCGCCCGGTGCGTAGCCGAGCATGTCCGGCAGTTCCGGGGACCACCAGCGGCTGCGATTGACCAGATCGATGTCCCAGACCCCGGCCCTGGTCGCCGCCAGGGCCAGTTTGAGCCGCTCTTCGCTCTGGCGCAGCGCGTCCTCGCCGTGGCGGCGGTCGGAGATGTCGAGGTAGGTCAGGAGATAGCCGACCTCGGAGCGGCCATAACTGCGCACCTCAAGGATGGGGCCGTCGCCGCGGCGCAGCTCGTAGCCCTGGGTGGTCGGCTGGACGATGCGGGCCAGCCGGTCGGCGACCAGTTGGCTGATGTCGCCGGGCCCGTAGCGGCCAAGCTCGGCAAGGTGGCGGATCATGTGCGGCAGATAGCGCCGCGCCTCCAGTTCCTCCTCGCTCAGGCCCCACAGTTCCAGGAAACGGCGGTTGTAGAGGATCAGACGCAGATCCTCGCCGAACATGATCAGGCCGTTGGGCATGGCTTCGATGGCGGCGCGCAGCTGCGCCGATTTCTTGGCCGCCTCGGCCTCGGCGGCCTTGCGCTCGGTGATGTCGGAGCCGATGCCGCGATAGCCGCGGAAGATGCCGTTGTCATAATAGGACGGCTTGCCCGAGAGCAGGATGTGCCGGGCGGCGCCGTTGCGGTCGTCGACCGTGATCTCGAGGCCCCGGAAGGGCTGGCGTCCCGACATGACCCGGAAGTGCGCCTGCCAGATCTCGCGTGCCGCCGCGATCTGGCGCGGCCCGGCGACATCCCACTGCGTGCGCCCGAGCACCGCCGCCGGTTCCAGACCGGTGATCTCGAAGAAGCGCGCCGAGATATAGGTGAACTCGAAACCGGCGTTGGTCTCCCAGAACCAGTCCGAGGCGGATTCGGCGATGTCCTGAAAACGGCGCTGGTTGGCCTGCAGCACCATCACGGTCAGCCACAGCGCCAGTGTGAAGCCGACGCCCAGCACCAGCACCACCATCGGCCCGCCGCTGCGGGTGGCGCGCTCGAAGACGCTTCCCGAGGCACAGCGGACGACCCAGCTCCGTCCGCCGAGAGACAGGGCTCTCTCACCGGTATAGGCGGGCTCGGCGGCCCCCTCCGGCCCCTCGGGTCCGGGTCGGGCGGGCAGGGCAAGCAGCGGCGCGCCGCCCTCAAAGACACTGACTGCCAGCGGCAGCGGCAGCCGCTCCTGCGCCGCGGCGACCAGCGCCGGCAGGGCGATGGTGAGGCTGACCCAGCCGCGCACGCCGGTGCGGCGCGCCTCGGCGGTGGCGGGATCGGCGGTGGCGAACACCGGCAGCACCAGCGCCGCTTCGGGTGCGCCGGCGCTCAGCACCGGCCCGGCGCGGTCGCGGGCCTGTTCGGCCGCCGCCCGCCACGCCGGCTCGGCCTTGGCCGGGACCTCGCCACGGACCGCGGCGACGAAGCGGATGCGCTCATCGCCGGGGCCGGCTGGCCGCCGGGCCGCGGCCAGCCGGGCTGCCTCGGCGGCGAGGCTGTCGCCCAGCGCCTTGATCACACTTTAGGTTTCCAGGGCAAAGAGTTCGCGGGCGTGGCGATCATCGTCGCGCGAGGCCAGGGACCACGCCACCAGGCTGAGCGTCATTGCCGTGATGAAGACCAGACTGGGAATCAGGGCCAGCATGGACCCGGCCGTTTTGCCCGGTAGCGCCATCGACCTTGTCCCACCTGAGAGACGGGCTCCCGCCCCGGCACAGACAAAGCGTCCGTCCTCTGCGGTCCTGCATTTAGCAGGTTAACATTCCGCCAGCGAAGAATGAACTGAAAACCAATTTTGACGCACCGCAAAACATATTGGCAAAGGGGGGCTTCCCAATTCTCTCATGTTGACTGGCGTCTCAACTTGGATCGGAGTGGTTGTATGTGCCCGGGCTTCCGGTCCCGCTTGCGGCTTGACGGTGGCGGACCGGCCGAAGACCACCGGTGATCCATGATCAGTTCATCATCGAAGGCTCCGGCAATGGCGTCATGCCGCCGCGTCCCCCGCGGCTACGGCCGCAGCACGCCGATGCGCTGGTGGACCTCGGCCAGGGTCTGGGCTGCAATCGCGCCCGCCCGCTCGGCACCGCGCCGGAGAATGCGGTCGATTTCGCCGGGATCGCCGAGCAGGCGATTCATCTCGGCGTTGATCGGCGCCAGTGTGGCCACCGCCACCTCGACCAGCGAGACCTTGAAGGCCGAGAACTGCTGACCGGCGAAGCGGGCCAGGGTCACGGCCCGGCTCTCGCCCGCGAGCGCGGCGTAGATGGTCACGAGGTTATCGGCCTCGGGGCGGGTTTCCAGTTCCACGAGACTGCCGGGCAGCGGCTCGGGGTCGGTCCTGGCCTTGCGGATCTTGAGCGCGATGGTGTCGGCATCGTCGGTCATGTTGATGCGCGAATAGTCCGATTCGTCGGACTTGCTCATCTTCTTCGAGCCGTCGCGCAGCGACATCACCCGGGTCGCCTCGCCCAGGATCAGTGGCTCGGGCAGCGGGAAGACCTCGTGGCCATAGGCGCGGTTGAAGGCGCCGGCGATGTCGCGCGCCAGTTCCAGATGCTGCTTCTGATCCTCGCCGACCGGAACGTGGGTCGCCTTGTAGAGCAGGATGTCGGCGGCCATCAGCACCGGATAGGCGTAGAGTCCGAGCGCGGCGTTGTCGCGGTGTTTGCCCGCCTTCTCCTTGAACTGGGTCATGCGGTTGAGCCAGCCGAGCGGGGTGTGGCAGGAGAGAATCCAGCCCAGCTCCGAGTGGCCGGCGACGCCGCTCTGAGCGAACAGGACACAGCGCTCGGCATCGATGCCGGCCGCGATGTAGGCGGCGATGATCTCGCGGGTGCTGCGGCGCAGCTTCTCCGGATCCTGGGGCACGGTAATGGCATGGAGATCGACGGCGCAGAAGATGCACTCGTACTGGTCCTGCAACGACACCCAGTTGCGCAACGCGCCGAGGTAGTTGCCGAGATGCAATTGGCTGGTCGGCTGCATGCCGGAGAAGATGCGGTTCACGGCGGTGGTTCCTGCTCGTCCGGGGAAAGGGAGGCCGCCGCTTTATCGCCCCGCCCGCCCCGGCGGTCAAGCGGGGCAGGGCGGCCGCGCGCCGGACTGGATTTCGCCGCGCCGCGCGCCGATAGTGACCGCCCCTGGTCCCAGCCGTTGGTCGGAGCGATGATTCCCGAGCTTGAATGGCGCGTCAGCGACGTCCCGGTGCCCTATCCCGGGGCACTGGCGGCAATGGAGGAACGGGTGGCGGCGATTCGCGCCGGCACCGCGCCCGAACTGGTCTGGCTGCTCGAGCATCCGCCGCTCTACACCGCCGGCACCAGCGCCCGTGCCGAAGACCTCCTGGAGGCGGCGCGCTTCCCGGTGTTCGAGGCCGGGCGCGGCGGCCAGTACACCTATCACGGGCCGGGGCAGCGGGTCGGCTATGTCATGCTGGACCTCCAGCGGCGCCGGCCTGACATCCGGGCCTTCGTCTGCGAGTTGGAAGAGTGGCTGATCCGGACCCTGGCCCGCTTTTCAATCACCGGCGAGCGCCGGCCGGGCCGGGTCGGCATCTGGGTCGACAAGCGGCCCTATGGTGGCCTGCCCGGCCAGGAGGACAAGATCGCCGCGCTCGGGGTGCGGGTGCGGCGCTGGGTCAGCTTTCACGGCATCGCACTGAACGTCGAGCCCGATCTCACTCATTTCGCCGGCATCGTTCCCTGCGGCCTGCGCGGCTACGGCGTCACCTCGATGCACGCCCTCGGCCATCTCGTGACCATGGACGAGGTCGACATGGCGCTGCGTGCCGCCTGGGACGAGGTTTTCACTTCTTTGCCGCGTTAGGGTCGGCGGGGGCGGACTTGGGGTCGAGATTGCCGGTGGTCAGCACCTCGCAGGCCGCGGTGCCGCCCTGCCAGAAGAGATAGATGGTGTCGGGTTTGGCCAGATGGTCGGGATCGTAAAGATTGAGGCCGTGGCCGAAGGCCACGCCCAGGGCATCGATCTTGAAGACGGCGCGGAAGAGCAGGAACTGGCGTTCGCGAAAACGCCCGGCCCGGCAGGCCCGGGTCAGCGCCTTGTCGGGCTTGCCGGCCTTGCGCCAGTCCTTCTTGGCGTCCCGCATCACCACCTGCGGCTTTTTGGGAGTCAGGGTCAGCCGGTATTGCTCGAAATGGGGATCATTCTCGGCCGGCGGCACCATATGCCCCGGGCTGGTACGCTGCGGCTCGGCGGCGGCGGCGGGGAGAGCCGCCAGCAGGAGGAGGACGGCCAGACACGCGAGACGGTCCGACATCGCGGTCACGCCGTTGGCCGCTGTTCGAAGCCGGAACCGCCGAAGCGGTCGGCGCTCATGGTCAGCCCGACCACCCCCGCCGCCGGCGGGCCGGTCCGGCAGGCTGCCACCATCGCCTCGACCGCCGCGGCGGGGCCGGCAAAAACCGCTTCGACCGAGCCGTCGGCCCGGTTGCGCACCCAGCCCGAGAGGCCGAGGCGGCTGGCCTGCTGCACGGTCCAGCCGCGATACCACACCCCCTGAACCCGGCCCGTGATGCGGACGCGCACCGCTTCGATGCCGGCGTCCGCCCCGGTCATGGCGTCAGACGAACTCGAGAATCACCTGATCGACGGCGAGGCTGCTGCCGGCCTCGACATTGATCTTGGCGATCACGCCGTCGCGTTCGGCCCGGAGGATGTTTTCCATCTTCATGGCCTCGACCACGCACAACTCCTGCCCGGCCTTGACCTCCTGGCCGACCTTCACCGGCAATTGCACCAACAGGCCCGGCATCGGCGACAGCAGCATCCGGGAGCGGTCGGGCGGCACCCGCACCAGCATCAGGTCTGAAAGTTCGGCCGAGCGCGGGGTCAGCACCTGGGCGCGGATCTGGGCGCCGCCATGGAACAATAGATAGCCGTCGCCGGTGACATCGACCTGCACCGTCATCGTGCGGCCTTCGACCGTGCCAACCCAGAGGGTATCGCCGATCACCCAACTGGTGTTGAGCGTGTAGACCTGTCCGCCAACCCGGACGTCGGCGCCGCGTTCGGTCTCATCGACAAACACCGGGGTGTTGACGCGGTTGATCCGGACCATCCAGAAATTCTGCCGCGGCGGCTGGTAGCCGGGCATCTGGCCCGAGAGGGTGCGGTTGCGCTCGGCGACGCGATCATGGACGAAGGCCGCGACCGCAACCAGACGGTCGCTGGTCTCGCTATCGAGTTCGACGCCGGTGAAGCCCTCGGGGAACTCCTCGGCGATGAAGTTGGTGGTCAGCCGGCCGTCGAGGAAGCGCTGCTTCTGCATCACCGCGGCAAGGAAGCTGATGTTGTGGGCGACGCCGCGGATCTGGAAGGCGTCGAGCGCCTCCCTCATGTGACCGACCGCGGTTTCGCGGTCCATGCCGCGGGTGACCAGCTTGGCGATCATCGGATCGTAGAACATGCTGATCTCGCCGCCCTCGTAGACCCCGGTGTCGACGCGGGTGAACTGGCTCTCGACCGGCGGTCGGTAGCGGGTGACCCGGCCGGTGGAAGGCAGGAAGTTGCGGGTCGGATCCTCGGCATAAATCCGCGCCTCGACCGACCAGCCGCGCAGCTTGACGTCGTCCTGGGTGAAGGGCAGCTTCTCGCCGGCCGCGATCCGGATCATCAGCTCGACCAGATCCACGCCGGTGATCATCTCGGTGACCGGATGCTCGACCTGGAGCCGGGTGTTCATTTCAAGGAAATAGAAGTTGCGGTTGGCGTCGACGATGAACTCGACGGTACCAGCCGACTTGTACTGAACCGCCTTGGCCAGGGCCACCGCCTGTTCGCCCATCGCCTTGCGGGTCTTGGCGTCGAGGAACGGGCTCGGCGCCTCCTCGATCACCTTCTGGTGCCGGCGCTGGATCGAACATTCACGCTCGCCGAGATAGACGGCGTTGCCGTGGCCGTCGGCCAGCACCTGAATCTCGATGTGGCGGGGCTCGACGATGTATTTCTCGATGAACACCCGGTCGTCGGCGAAGCTGGTGCGGGCCTCGCTCTTGGCCGACTTGTAGCCCTCGCGGGTCTGCGCCTCGTTCCAGGCCACGCGCATGCCCTTGCCGCCGCCGCCGGCCGAGGCCTTGATCATCACCGGATAGCCGATCTCGCTGGCGATCTTCACCGCCTCGTCATCGTCGGCGATCACGCCGAGATAGCCGGGCACGGTGCTGACGCCGGCGGCGCTGGCCAGCTTCTTTGACTCGATCTTGTCGCCCATGGCGCCCATGGCGTGGACGTCGGGGCCGATGAAGGTGATGCCCGCGGCCTTGAGGGCCTCGCAGAACGCTGCGCGCTCGGAGAGGAAGCCATAGCCGGGATGGACCGCCTGCGCGCCGGTCTTGAGGCAGGCCTCGACGATCTTGTCGCCGATCAGGTAGCTCTGCGCCGAGGGCGGCGGGCCGATGAACACCTTCTCGTCGGCGATCTCGACGTGAAGCGCGTTGGCGTCGGCTTCGGAATAGACGGCCACGGACTTGATGTCCATGCGGCGGGCGGTCTTGATGATTCGGCAGGCGATCTCGCCCCGGTTGGCAATCAGGATTTTCGAAAACATGACGCGCGCCGTTTCCCCTTGCGAATGCCCGGCCCGAGGCCGTTGCAAATACCCGGCCCACCTGCGGCGCTCCACCGGAGCCGCCACCCGGCCGTATCGCGGATTTGCGGCCCAAACCGAGCGGTTGTCAACTGCGGGTCGTGATGTCATTGCGGCATGTTGCCGCGCCCCGGCCAGCCTCCCGGACAACGTAACGGAGTTGCGGGACGGGGAGTAAAGATGGTTCTCCATTGCGTCTGCGGCCCTGGCCGCCGGCCCTTCGGCAGGCAACCACGCCCGGGGCGGCCAGAATCGGCGCGCCGCGCCGGCCCCCGGCCCCGGCTCCGGGCGTGGGGTGGCCTAACTCACGGATTTTTCACAGCTTTTCGTGTTGAATCCCCGGGCGCTCCCGGCTAGGATGCGCCCCGGTGCCGGCTGCCGGTCCAGCAGCCCACCAGTGCGCGGGGGAGGGGTCCTTGAGGTCATCCGATCGAATCGTGCCGGAGGTGATGCGGACGGCGGCGATGCCGGAGCGCGCCAAGAAAACCCACAAGCTGATGGAGCACCCGATTCTCGGGCACACCTCGCAGATGTGGGAGTTCTTCCTTCAGGAGTTGAAGGATATCGCCGACGTTGCCGATCTGTTTCCCGAAACCCGCACCGCCGTCGAACTGGCCCTGGCCATGCGTCAGGACGCGGTCAGCATGCTCGGACGCGACGAGACGGTGGACGCGAAAATCTCGCCCTGTCTGCTGACCGCGCTGTACTTCCTCAACATCCGGCCCGGCACCGAAATCACCGACGAGTCCTACGGCGACATCCTGGCCGATGTCGCGCGCATCCGCGCCATCATCCAGGGCGTCCACGGCGCCTCGCCCGGCCTGCGCATGGTCGAGAAGACCGACTATTACGGCTGGCTGGTGATGTTCATGCTGGCCAATGCGGTCAACAAGGCCTTTTCGGAGATGTCCGACAAGTCCTGGCTGGAAAGCAATCTTTTGCTCGACAGCGCGCTCCGGGTCTGCCGCACCGCCTATGGCCACCTCTTTCAGGACACCGTGATCTTCATCAATGGCGGCGAGCTTGGCGGCGCCACCACCGCGTCCTGGCACGCCCATCTGCTGGAAACGCTCAACGAGTCTTATATCGCCTCGCTGCCGGCAAGCGGCGAGCACCACCTGATCACCCAGGATGATTTTGCCCGCCTGCGGCGGCGCCGGCTCGATGGTGCGCTGGTTCAGGACTTTCTCTGCGACATCGCGACCGAGAACTTCCTTCATCTCGGCGCCAGTCTGCCCAAATCGGAGGTCGGCGGCGGCCATGGCCCGTTCGTCGCCCGCATCCGTCATCTGGCCCAGGAGCTGGCCAGCCCCGATGTCGATTCCGATTTCGGCCGGGTGCTGAACAAGCTGGCCAAGCGGGACATCCGCAATCCGTTCGACAGCCCGCCGGCCTATATCAGCGTGCTCGACTTCCTGGCCTCGCCGGGCAGCGACTATCTGTTTCCGGCGCCGCCGGCCGCGGCCGGCGAGAGCAAGAAGAAAGGCGCCGGCCTCAGTCTGACCGAGCGCAAGCGCCTGTTTTGCCGCCATGTTGCCAGCTATCCGCGCAAGATCGCGTTCTGGGAGCGGCAGAAGCGGGCGGTCAGCCTGTCGCCGGCCAGCGAGATTTTCTCGGGCGCGGTGCTGGCGCGGCTGAAGGAGCTGGGTTTGGGCGACCGCATCCGGGCGGCGCTGCGCGACAGCCGGGCGGTGCCCGAGGATGTCGGGATCGCCGTCGACATCGTTTCCGACATCCGCGCCTTTGGCGGAGCCCACATCGTACCCGAAATCCGCTTCGTCGCCGACCCCGAGCTGTGGTCACTCTATGGCAAGGATGTGTTCGCGGTTGCCGAGCAGGCGCTGAATGACTGGTGGGGTTCGGTGTTCGACGTCACCGCCGCCTATCTCAAGCGCGGTGCCGGGGCCGGCGTTGCCGACCGCAAGCAGCTGATCGACCAGCTCGACAGCCTGTTCGGCCTCTCCAAATATTTCTCCAACCTCAAATGGCGCAACATTCCGTTCGAGGTGCAGCCGGGGGCGCTCAACTATGCCGCCGGCCGCCACACCCGGCTCGAGGACATCTGGCAGGCGGTCGAGAACTATCTCGATTATTTCATCGCCTGCTTCGTCCGCTCGGCTCGGCACTCGAAGAAATCAGGCCTGCACAAACGCACCCTCTGTCCGCGCAACACCACGATCAAGCTGGTGCACAGTGACGGCCGTGAGCGCCGGGTCACGATCATCCGGCCGATGCTGGCCTATAAGCCGCTGATGGCGCTGCCCGCCTTCGACACCCTGCTCGGGCCGGCCGAGCTGCTCGCCGAAGCCAACGCCCGCTTCGAGATCGTCGATGTCGGCGGCATCGGCGGCGCCGGCGGCAAGCGCTGGGTGGTGCAGAAGATGGGCGGCGAGGACGTGCTGTTTCAGCGCGACAAGCGCAGGCAGCACTATTCGCTGCGCTATCTGCGTCAGCAGGGCGAGCGCGATTTCATCAGCGGCATCAATCAGGTCATGAAGACCGAGATGATGGATGGCGCCTATCTTGGCGCGATCGACGATCTCTACCGGCTCTATTATGTGCGCGAGCACTGCGCCAACAGCGGCGCCGACTTCCGGGACGTGGTCAAGACCCTGGCCGACCCGGCACCCGACCCCGCCGGGCCGGGCGCCCAGGCGCTGGCCTACGCCGAGCGGGAGATGGAGAAGGTCCGGCGCCGCCATCAGGACACCGCCCACGGCTTTTTGCATTACCGGCGGGTCGAGCGGGTGCTGCGGCCGCTGCGGATCGAGCCGGCCTTCAACGCCCGGCTCGATGCCGGCGGTTTGCCCAAGAACAAGATTCTGCGCGATCACATCACCCAGATTCTGGCCATCCGCGAGCTGGAGCGCGGTCATGCCCTGCGGCGCGGGGATGACGAACCCGACGAGGCTGCGCTGCAGGCGCGGGCGGCGCTGGAGGCCGACAATCTCGACACCATCGTCTTCTTCACCCTGGCCGAGCGCATGGTCAGCCACGCCTTCGCCGAGGTGGTGGCGGCGCGGGAGGCGGCCGAAGGCAACCGGCCGAGGAAGCGCCGGGCGATTCTCCGCGATACCCGCAACGCCACCTTCCTGCTCGCCGACACCATCGCCCGTCTGCTCTACCGCTGCGTCGCCTCCCACGAGCAGCGCGACGATTTTCATGAGGCGATGCGCCGGGGCCAGCTGAGCCACGGTTTCTTCACCGGCATGCTGGGCTACGTCGTCAAGGGGCTGGCTTTCAGCGGCTACAAGACCCGGGAGTTCTGGGAGCTGGAGGGCGCCCCCGAAACCGAAGGCTATGTCGAACTGCTGGCGGAAAAGCCGGTCCCCGACGATCAGCTGCAGGCGATCGTCGCCGCCCGGCCCCACCATCAGGAGGCCATCGCCGCCGTTTCGGCCCTGCTCGGCCAGCGCCTGCGCTCCTGATTGCGCCGCCGGATCAAAATTGAAAACCGGCATCAGACAGGTTACAATCGGGCTTGCGGGCAAGACATGACGCGGGAAGGATGTCGATCGGGTGGCTGACTTTTATGATCGCGCCGCGGTCGGCTTGCTGATCGAGGCGACGTCGCGTCACGAGAGCGCCGGCTCCCGCGAGGTTGCCGACGCGATTCGGGCGCTGCACGATCATCTCGAAAAGGGCTCGGATTGGACCTACAGCGTCGCCTGCCAGAAATTCAACAAGGTCAATGAAGACATCCGGGCGCAGATATTCAACGACGCGACCGAACTCGCGGGCGCTTTCGCCTCGGTGACCAACGTCCGGGTCACTCTGGAGGGCTTTCTCAACAATCTCTCGCTGCGCCACAAGCCGCCGCCCGGTCCCGGCTTGCTCGGCGCCATCAACCGGTAGCGCCGTCGCGCCGGACTCTGCTCACCGCTCCGGCGGCGGCCCCGGCGGCGGCCCGGGCGGGCCGCGGTGGTCGGCGAGCCGGCGCCGGCCTTCGGGCGACATCGCCGTGGCGGCGGTGATCAGCGCCCGCTCCAGAGCCTGATCGAAACGGCTGCGGTCCTGGTGCAGGCCGCCAAAGGCGGCCTCGAGGGCGGCGGGGTCGAAGGGTTCGGCCCGCATCGCCTCGCGCACCGGCGTCATCATGTCGCGGCCGTCCCGGAACGGGGTCCGCAGCAGCGGTTCGGCGGCGAAACGCTGGCGCAGGATCGCGGCGTCGGCCTCGGGCAGGCTGCGCGCGATGTCTTCCATCATCCGTCCCGGACCGGGCGGGCCGTGGGGCCGGTGCCATTCATGGACGCCGATCACGGCGATCAGAAAGACGTTGAACGCCAGCGACAGCGGCAGTCCCCACCGGCGCGGACGGTTCGGGATCGCGCTCATAATGCGAAGGGCTCCGTGCTGTGGGTGGAGAGAATCAGGCCGTCGACCCCAGTCGGGCCCGGTGCGGAGGTGTTTTGGTCGATGGTGGCGTGACCGACCGCGATGCCGAGCGCCAGCGCCGCGGTCGCCGGCACGCCGTAGCGCCACCAGCCGTCGCCGGCCGCCTCGCCCAGCCAGGCCAGCCCGGCCGCCAGCCGGGCCGCCAGCGGCGGCGGCGCCTGGGGCAGCGCCCGGGCGCGCGCCAGCGTCAGCGCGATCAGGCGTTCGCAGGCGGCGTCATCGATTTCGCGCTCGATTGCCGCGCCGTAACCGTCGATCAGGGTGGCCAGTTTCTCCGGCGTCATTGGCTTTCTCCCACTCTTTCCAGCGCTCCGAGACCGGTCAGACGAAGGCGCAGCGCCCGACGTCCGCGGACCAGCAGCGATTCCAGCGCCGAAACCGAGACCTCAAGAATTTCGGCGGCTTGCGGTCCATTGACCCCGCCATAATAACACAAGCTGATCGCGGCCCGCTGCCGCGGCGGCAAGCCGTCGAGAGCGTGGGCGACCAGACGGGTGGTCTCATCGGCCGCGACCCGGTCGAGGCTGTCGGGGGCCGGATCGGCGGTGTCCCCGGCGTCCTCCAGCGGCAGCGGCACCAGCCTGCGGCGCCGGTCGAGGCAAAGATTGACCACCACCCGGTAGAGCCAGGTCGTGAAGCGGGCCTCGAGGTCGTGGCGCCAGCGCGGCGCCATGGTCCAGACCCGGAGAAACGCTTCCTGCGCCACCTCCTCGGCATCGTCGCGGTTGCCGATCACCCGGTAGGCCAGCCTCAGGGTAAAGGGCATATGGGCGCGCATCAGGGTCTGAAACGCCCGATGATCGCCGCGACCGATCAGGGCCAGGAGGGTACGGTCATCGTCGCCGACCGCCGAGCCCTCCTCCCGTGTGTTGCCACCGATCAAGTCGTTGTCCCTTCGGTCCGCGCCGATCTCAAGGGGTTATACGCCGGGCCGCCGCGACTCCAGCGTCCGGACCCGGCCTTTTTATCCGGTGGTGGCCGGACGCTTTGTCGCACCGGGAAAAGTCTTCCGGGGCGCCCGGAAAAATCTGCCGCCGCATCGGTAAGTCCGGCGGAAGGGACGATGATTATCGTCCTGAAATCAAATAATATTTCAATCTATTATTGGTGATTGCAAGGTGATGTCGGAAGAAGACGGCAGCGGCGACCCGGCAAATTGTGCCGATCATTCAGGAAATGGCACGGATCATCACGATTATTTTTTAAGTCGACCGCAGGAATGGCTTTGGGGCGGCGTGGAATGACTCATGCGGGTTCTGTCAGCCCCCGCCCGCACCGCCCCTCTCGATGGAGTCACGTCATGACCCAGGCTATCAGCGGCTACGGATCCAGCGGTCCGTCGGCCATGCTGCAATCGATGTTCAAGAAGATGGATGCCAACAGCGACGGCAAGGTCGACAAGAGCGAGTTCGTCGCCGCCAAGCCGAGCACCGCCAGCACCGAGCAATCCGCGTCGCTGTTCGACACCCTCGACAGTCAGCAAAGCGGCGCTCTCAGCCAGAGCGATCTCAGTTCGGCGTTCCAGAAGCTCGGCGACCAGATGAAGGGCAGCCAGCTTCAGGCCCAGGCCGAGAGTTCGTCATCCTCCGGCAGCGCCGCCGGTCCACCTGCCGGCATGGGGCCGCCGCCGGGGCCGCCGCCGATGGGACCGCCGCCGGGCGCCGCCGCGACCGGCAGCACCGGCACGGACTCGGCCAGCACCGACGGAACCAGTACCGCCCAGACCCTGCTCGACCAGGTGCTCGCCGCGCTCAAGAGCGGTGACTCCACCACCACGAGCAGCAGCACCGACTCCGCCGCGGACTCCGGCGCCGGTACCACGATCACGTCGCTGCTGGACCAGCTGTCCACCAGCCTTCAGACCGGCGGCCCGCCGCCCGGTCCGCCCCCCGGTCCACCCCCTTCGGGCTCCCCGGATCAAGCCGCAGCGGGCGGTTCCGGCAGCGGCACGGCCACCGACAGCTATGCCGACAGCGCGTCCGGCAGCGACAGCAGCCAGAGCGATCTCCTGGCCTCGTTTCTGGCGTCGTTCCAGCAGGCCTCGCGCTCCTATGGCGCCGGCTCGACCTATGGCAGCCAGTCGGGCGGTGCCCGCAACTACCGGAGCACTGTCGCCTGAGGCGCCACCGCCGGGATGCGGTCGCCCGCGGCCGCGTCCCGGTCCCATCACGAGAGTGCGTCTTCACCCGCGGTCTTCAGCCGCTCCTCTTCAAGGAGGTCCTTGCGCGAGAGTTTGCCGATCAGGGTCCGGGGCAGCGAGTCGCGGAACTCGATCTTTTTCGGCATCTCGATCGGCGACAGCTTGTCCTTGAGAAAGGCCAGGAGTCCGGTCTCGTCGAGCGCGCTGTCCCCGGCGCGCTTAATGTAGGCCTTCACGGTCTGGCCGCGATAGGCATCGGGAATCCCGGCCACCACCACCTCCTCGACCTCGGGGTGGAGATAGATCGCCTCCTCGACGGTCCGGGGATAGACGTTAAAGCCGCCGGCGATGATCAGATCCTTGATGCGGTCGACGATCGCGGTGAAGCCGTTGGCGTCCATGATGCCGATGTCGCCGGTGTGGAGCCGTCCGCCCTTGAGGGTGCGCGCCGTATCCTCAGGCCGGTTCCAGTAGCCCTTCATCACCTGGGGGCCGCGAATGCAGACCTCGCCGCGCTCGCCGGGCGGCAGCACCACCTCGTCGTCGGTCAGGCTGACGATTTCGATTACCGTGCCCGGCACCGGCAGGCCCACCGAATCCGGTTGGCTGGCGCCGGCGATCGGGGTGATGCAGGCCACCGGCGATGATTCGGACAGGCCATAGCCCTCGATCACGATGCAGCCGGTGTGCGCCTCGAACTGCCGGCGGACCTCGCCGGGCAGCGGCGCGCCGCCCGAAATGCAGAAGCGAATCGAGGTCAGGTCGTGATCGGCGCATTCGGGGTGATTGTTGATGGCGCTGAAGATCGTCGGCACCGCCGGGAACAGCGTCGGTTTCTTCTGGTCGATCAGGTCGAGCAGATCGTCCAGCTCGAAGCGCGGCACCAGCAGAATTTCGGCCCCGAGCATCAGCGCGGCGTTGAGCGCCACGGTCATGGCGAAGACATGGAAGAAGGGCAGCACCGCGAGCATCCGCTCCTCGCCCGGCCGGGCCTTGGGGAACCAGAGCACGCATTGCCGGGCATTGGTCGTGAGGTTGGCGTGGGTCAGCATCGCGCCCTTGGGCGTGCCGGTGGTGCCGCCGGTATATTGCAGCACCGCCACGTCGGTCTCGGCATCGATGGCTACCGGCTTGGGCCGGCCGAAATTGGCGGTCAGGCTGCCATAGCTGAGGTGGGCGCTGTCGTGGGGGATGTGGTGGGCGATCTCGGCGCGCTTGACCACCGGGAACAGCATGCTCTTGGGAAAGGGCAGGCAGTCGGCCATCCGGCAGACCACGATCCGTTTCAGCGCCGTCCTGCCCAGCAGCGGCGCCAGCTTGTCGTAGAGCACCGCCAGATCCAGGGTGATCATGATGCTGGTGCCGCTGTCGTCGATCTGGTGGATCAGTTCGCGCTCGACATAGAGCGGGTTGAAATTGACCACGGTCGCGCCGATGCGCAAAATCGCGAAATAGGCGATGACGTAATAGGGCGTGTTGGGCAGGAAGAGGCCGACGTGATCGCCCTTGCCGAGGCCGAGCTTCTGCAGGCCCTCGGCCAGATAGGCGACCTGCCGCCCGACCTCGCGGTAGGTATAATGCTTGTCCATGAAGTCGAGGCAGCGGTGGTTGGCGAAGGTTGCCACTGCGGTGTCGAAGGCCTCGGTCAGCGTCTGGACCGGCAGCGGGGCCTGCCATGCCACGCCCTCGGGATAATGCGCCAGCCAGGGATGGTTGGGTGCGGTCGTGCGGGTCTCGTTCATGGGTCTGATCCCCCCGGGGTATGACACCGACTCGCCGGCCGGCTGCCGCCCCGTGGCTTAAGCCATCCGGCAGAGCGAGGCAAGGCCGGCGGGGGCGGCGTCATTGTGCCGCAATCCAATTAGAATCGGCACGAATCCTTGGTTCGCCAAGGCCATCCCCTTCGGCGGCAACAAATTTATTCTGGTGATAGGTATTCTTCTGTGCCTAGTATAGGAGTTGGCGGAAGAGGCATCTCCGTTCCCCGGGGTTCCCGGTGTGTTCAACTGCGCATGGCGCGTCGGTCGAAGGTTCTCAGCAAGTGTCTCGCTTCAGTCAGCAGAATGCCCCGTCGCCCGGCAACGAAGGCGCTCAGGCAAAGGCCCTGGTGAAGTGGTTCAACGTCACGAAGGGCTTCGGGTTTGTGGCTCCGGTCGATGGCTCTCCGGATGCCTTTCTCCACATCTCGGTGCTCAACCGGGCGGGCTTGCAGGAGCTGGCCGACGGGACCGAGATCGAGTGCGAAATCGCGCCGGGTCCGAAGGGGCCTCAGGTGACCCGGATCGTCGAGGTTACGGGCGGCGCGCCGTCAGGGCCGTCGGCCTACGAGGGCGGCCGCCATCGCCGCGACGCAGACAGTGCGCCGGGACCGGTGGTCGAGATGGCGGGAACCGTGAAATGGTTCAAGCCCGACAAGGGCTTCGGCTTCGTCACCGCCGATGATTCGTCCAAGGATGTCTTCGTGCACAAAAGCGTGCTGCGCCGCTGCGGTCTCAACCAGCTGGAGGCGGGTCAGAGGGTGCAGATGAAGGTGCAGGAGGCGGAAAAGGGCCGCGAGGCGACCTGGATTCTGCCGATCTGAGCGGAAGGACCGCTCAGGGCTTGGCCGGTGCCGGACCGGCTTCGTCGAGCCGCCGCAGGCTGGCCGCAGCGGCCTTACCGGGTGGCGACTCGGGATCGCGCCGCACCACCTCGCGCCAGTCGAGCCGGGCTCCGGCGGCGTCGCCGGTCGCCGCGCGGATCGTGCCGCGCAGCACCAGCGCCTCGGCGTCGCCCGGCCGCAGCCGCAGCGACAGCTCGACATCGTCGCGGGCGCTCTTGAGGTCCATCAATTCGCGATAGGCGGCGGCGCGGTAATAATAGGCGTCGGCCCGCTGGGGCTGGTGTTTCAGGGCTACGGTGAAGTCGACAACGGCGTCGCGGTATTTCCGGCTTTCGGCGCGGGCGATGCCGCGGTCGATGCGCAATTCGGCGTCGTCGGGCAGTTTTTCGAGGGCGCGGCTATAGAGATAATCGGCCCGGCCGGCATCGCCGGCACGCAGAAAGGCCCAGGCGGCCCGGTCGTAAAGGCCGGCGATCTGGCGGTCGTTGCGGCTGGCGCCGGTGGCCTGGGTTTCGTAAATCCGGCCGGCGGCGGTGAAGTCGCCGGTCTGGAACAGCGCCGCGGCCCGGCAGAGCTGGGCCTGATCGCCGCCGCCATGCCCGGCCCATTCGCGCGCCGCCGTCAGGGCTTCGGCGGGGGCGCTTTCGGCCAGTCGCTGACAGGTTTCAGGATCGCGCACCAGGGTCGCCGCCAGGGCCGGACCGGCGCCGGCCAGCGCCTGGGTCAGCGCCTGGGTCAGCGCCAGGGTCAGGGTGAACGCCGGGATGAAGCGGGCGGGAGCATTGTTTCGGGTCATGGCGGCGCCTACATCTGATCTCCGCACAACAATTGCCCAAGGGGGTCCCGATGTCCACCGGCAACCAGCCCGGCCGTCTTTTCTGCTTCGGTCTCGGCTATAGCGCCCGGGCGCTGGCGGCCGAGCTGATGGCCGCGGGCTGGCGGGTCGCCGGCACCTCGCGCGACGAGGCCGGGCTCGCGACGCTGGCCGGGCTCGGGATCGAGTCTCACCGCTTCGAGGCCGTGACCCCGGGCGCGCTCGCCGGTACCACCCATCTGCTCAGCAGCGTGCCGCCCGACGAGGCGGGCGACCCGGTGCTGGCCCGCCATGGCGCCCTGCTGGCGCCGCTGGCCGGCACGCTGGCCTGGGCCGGCTACCTCTCGACCACCGGGGTTTACGGCGATACCGGCGGCGCCTGGGTCGATGAGGCCGCGCCGCTGGCGCCCTCGGGCGCGCGCCAAGCCCGGCGGATCGCGGCCGAGCGTGCGTGGCTGGCGGCGCTGCCTTGCCATGTCTTCCGCCTCGCCGGCATCTATGGCCCCGGCCGCTCCGCCCTCGATCAGGTGCGCGCCGGCACGGCGAAGAGGATTGATAAGCCAGATCATCTCTTTAGCCGTATCCATGTCGATGACATCTCGAACGTCCTGATCGCCTCCTTTGCCCGCCCGAATCCGGGGGCAATTTATAATGTATGCGACGACCGGCCGGCGGCGCCGGCCGAGGTGGTGACCGAAGCCAGCCGTTTGCTTGGAGTCGAGCCGCCGCCGCTACAGCCGCTTGTCCTGTCGGCGTTGTCGCCGATGGCGGCCAGCTTCTGGCGCGATCATCGGCGGGTGCGCAACGACCGCATCCGGCGCGAGCTTGGGGTGGTGCTGCGCCATCCCGACTATCGCTCCGGCCTTGCCGCCTGCCTATGAGCGATCGGGGAACAGCGCCCGCAACCCGGCTTCGGTGGCGGCGCAAATGCCCCGCTCAGTGATAAGGCCTGTCACCAGACGTGCCGGAGTGACATCGAAGCCCCAGTTACCGACCGGGCTGCCCTCGGGGGTGACGGTGACCGTGACCAGCGCGCCGTCGGCGGTGCGGGCGGTGATCTTGGATAATTCGCGGCCATCGCGCTCCTCGATCGGAATCTCGCGGACGCCGTCGCGCAATTGCCAGTCGATCGAGGGGGAGGGCGCGCCGACATAAAAGGGCACGCCGTTGTCGTGGGCTGCGAGCGCCTTCAGATAGGTGCCGATCTTGTTGCAGACGTCGCCGGTGGCGGTGGTGCGGTCGGTGCCGACGATGCAGAGATCCACCATGCCGTGCTGCATCAGGTGGCCGCCGACATTGTCGGCGATCACGGTGTGGGGCACGCCGTGCTTGTTCAGCTCCCAGGCGGTCAGGCTGGCGCCCTGGTTGCGCGGCCGGGTTTCGTCGACCCAGACATGAAGCGCGACGCCGCGCTCGAAGGCGGTGTAGACCGGAGCCAGCGCCGTGCCCCAATCGACGGTGGCCAGCCAGCCGGCGTTGCAGTGGGTGAGGACATTGACCGTCCGCCCCCGGGCCGGGCCGGCGGCCAGGGCCTCGATCAGCGCCGCGCCATGGCTGCCGATCGCCCGGCAGATCGCGACATCCTCGTCGGCGACCGCGGCGGCCTCGGCGTAGGCGGCGGCGCCCCGGTCGGCCGGGGCCAGCGGTCTCAGGCGGCGCTCCATCCGCTCCAGCGCCCAGCGCAGATTGACCGCGGTCGGCCGGGTCGCCAGCAGCGTCGCGGCGGCGCGGCTGAGCCCGGCGTCGCCGGGATCGGCTCTCAGCGCCAGCGCCAGACCATAGGCGGCGGTGGCGCCGATCAGCGGCGCTCCGCGCACGGTCATGGCCCGGATCGCGTGGGCGGCCTCGTCGAGGCCGGTCAGACGCACGATCTCGAAGCGGTGGGGCAGTTTGGTCTGGTCGATGACCTCAACCGACCAGCCGTCGGCGGCGAGCCAGATCGTGCGCGTGGCCTTGCCGTCAATCCTCATGCCAATTCTCCCGTAATGGCGGTCAGGGACCGGTAAAGGCCCGGTCGTGGCAGAGCGCCGGCACCATGGCCCGGCACTCGGCGACCCGGGCGATGTCGATGCGGGCGGTGATGACCCCCGGGTCCTCGCCGGCCTCGGCCAGGATTTCGCCCCAGGGGCTGATGATCAGCGAATGGCCGTAGGTCAGCCGCCCCTCATCGTGGCGGCCGCACTGGGCGGGGGCGATCACGAAGCAGCCGGTCTCGATGGCCCGGGCGCGCAGCAGGACATGCCAGTGGGCGCGGCCGGTGGCGGCGGTGAAGGCGGCGGGCACCGTGATAATGCCGGCGCCGCCCTGGGCCAGGGCGCGGAAGAGATAGGCGAAGCGCAGATCATAGCAGATGGTCAGTCCCAGCCCGCCCCAGGGGGTCGGCGCCACCACCGCCCGCTCGCCCGGGCGGAAGGTCGCCGATTCGCGGTAGCTCTCGCCGCCGGGCAGGTCGACGTCGAACATGTGGATCTTGTCGTAGCGGGCCTGGATGGCCCCGGCGGCGTCGATCAGCAGGCAGCGGTTGGCCACCCGGCCCTCCTCCAGCAGGATGCCGAGCGAGCCGACCAGCAGCCAGGCCCCGGTCTCCCGGGCGAGATCGGAAAAAAAGGCCACCCCCGGATGGTCGGCCTCGGGGTGGACCCGCGCCAAGACCTTGTCGCGCCCCTGGACGATGCAGGCGACATTCTCGGGCAGCGTGATCAGCCCGGCGCCGGCGTCGCGGGCGCGGCGCACCGACAGCCCGGCCGCGGCCAGATTGGGGCCGATCTCGGGGCCGGCATTGACCTGGACGCAGGCGGCGGTGATCACCGCCGCGGTCACGGCGCCAGCCCGAGCAGCGGGTTGAGCTTGCCTTCGGTGTCGAGGGCATGGAGATCGTCGCAGCCGCCGATGTGGCGGCCATCGATGAAGATCTGCGGCACCGTGCTGCGACCGCCGGCCCGCTCGATCATCTCGGGCTTGCGCCGGGGGTCGGCGGCGACGTCGATGTCCTGATAGGTCACGCCTTTGCCGTCGAGCAGCCGTTTGGCCCGGGCGCAGTAGCCGCAGAACATGCTCGAATAGATCACCACCTCGGCCATCGCAAACACCCTCGTTGCCGCTCGAATTGCGGCTTCTCTTTACTCAGCCCTGACCGCGCGCGCCAGCGTCAAGACGTCGACCCTGGCCGCACCCTCCCGCATCAGCAGCCGCGCGCATTCGCCAACGGTGGCGCCGGTGGTCAGAACGTCGTCGATCAGCAGCACGCGGGCGCCGGTGACCAGCGGCCGATGGGCGTGACGAACCCGGAATGCTCCCCTGACGTTCCGCTGCCGGGCCTCGCCGCTCAGGCCGACCTGGGGCACGGTCTGGCGGTGGCGGATCAGCAGGTCGGGCCGGTAGGGCACGGCCGAGAGGCGGCGCAGGGCCTCGCCCAGCAAGGCCGCCTGATTGTATCGCCGGCGCAACAATCGCCAGCGGTGGAGTGGCACCGGCGCCATCAGTGTCGCCTCGGCCAGCAATTCGGCGCCGGCGCGGGCGAGCCAGCCGCCATAGGCGGGTGCGGCGTAGGTCTGGTCGCCGTATTTCAGCCGGGTCACCAGCAACCGGCTGGCCTCGTCATAGACCAGCACCGCCCGCGCCCGGGTGAAGGGCGGCGGCCGGGCCAGGCAGGCGCCGCATTCGGCCCCGGCCAGGATGTCGACTCCGAAGGGCAGGCCGCAGCGGTCGCACAGCGGCGGCGCGATGAAACTGAGGCCGCGCCAGCAGGCCGGGCAGACACCGCCCTGGCGATCGACGGTATCGCCGCAGGCAAGGCAGCGCGGCGGCAGCACGGTGTCGAGAATCCGGCCAGCCAGCCGGGCGGCGGAACGGAGGGTGGACCCAAGCATGCGCCGAGCTTTGCGCCCCGGCTCCGGCCCTTGTCAACCGGCGGCTCTGCCGGCGAAAAAGCGGGCCCTGGTCAGGCGATGACCAAGGCCCCGATCCTCAGGCCGCTTTTTTGACCTGATGACTCTCGGCGAACAGTTTCAGCATCTGATCGACGAAGTCGGGCAGACTCTCGACGTCGCGGGCGGTGAGCAGGGCGCCGTCAAGCACCACCGGGTCCTCCGTCCACTGACCGCCGGCCGCTTCGATCTCGGCGCGCATCGGCTCCGACGCCGCCAGGGTCCGGCCCTTGAGTTTACGGGCCTGAACCAGCAGGCTCAGCCCCTGGTCAATGGCCGCGATCGGCTTGCCGGCATCGAGGAAGTGGCCGACAATGCGCCGGGTGTGCGGGTTGAGCGCGAGTTTGCCGACGCTGCGCTCGCCGCCGGGCAGCACCAGCATGTCGAAATCGGCGCCAAGAACGTCGCCGATCTGAAGATCGATCGGGAAAAAATGCCCCCAGCCCTTGCCGTGCCAGCCGTTGGCCAAACCCTGATCCGGCGAAATGGTCTTCACCGTTGCCCCGGCCTTGAGCAGCGCCCGCTGGGGCTCGGTCAGTTCGGTCTCTTCAAAGCCGGACGCCATAATGATGGCGACAGTACATCCCAACAGCACCTTCTCCATATCTCACGTGATCCTTTTGTTGTTGATCTGGCGGTCATACGCGAGCCCGCGGTCAGAGCGGCGTTTCCTGCCGACGGTCGCGCTCCCGGCCCTGAGGCGTCGCGGCCCACTCCGGCCAGGTTATCGATTTGGCAGAAGGTGGTGCCATCCCGTCCCCCTGTCAACCCAACATTTTGCAATGCAGGCGACCGGTGCCCCTATAAGTAGAGCGGGTGGTCCAAAGCCCGTCGTCGCGGCATCGCATTTGCCGGTTGGGAGCGCTGGCCGGGCGGCGCTGAAAGTCGAAACAGGCGGGGTGCGACCTCTTGTTACAGGGCCGGAACCGGGCTAGGTTAGGCTTCGTTAATATACGGGGCGCATGACTCTCCGGGCGCGCCGGAAATCGGGCTGCGGTTTCCGGACCGGGGGGCTTTCGCCAACAAGGGATTGCTGACCATGCTGAAACCGGACTCCCCGGCCGTCGACGGCGCAGCCGACGCCGCCGAAACGGGCGGGCCCGCTCTGCTGGCGCCGACGCGGATGGCGCTGGTCGCCACGCTGCGGGAGCTGGTCGAAACCCACGGCACGGGCGATGCGCTGCGTCCCGCCGTGCTGGCGGCGTTGCGGCAGACCCTCAACACCGGCCGGGCGGTGATCCGGCAGCAGTTCGAGGCCGGCGGCGGCGGCGAGGAGTGCGTCCGTCGCAATAGCGACCTGATGGACATGGTAATTCGCTCGCTGGCCGAACTGGTCCAGAACGGCGTCTACCCGTCGGCCGGCCCGTCGACCGGTGAGGCTTTCGACATCGCCGCCACCGGCGGCTATGGCCGCGGCGAGATGTGCCCGCAGTCCGACATCGATCTGTTGTTCCTGCTGCCCTACAAGCGCACGGTACGGGTCGAGCAGATCGTCGAGTACATGCTCTATATCCTGTGGGATCTGGGGCTGAAGGTCGGGCATGCCGTGCGGCCGGTCGAGGATTGCCTGCGTCAGGCCCGGACCGACGTCACCATCCGGACCAATCTCCTTGAAACCCGCCGGCTGTGGGGCGACGGCCAGTTGCTGACCCTGCTGAAGCGGCGGCTCTCGAAGGAAGTGATCCTGCCCAACGGTCAGGCCTTCGTGCTGGCCAAGCTGGCCGAGCGCGACGACCGCCATCAGCGCATGGGGGACAGCCGCTATGTCCTGGAGCCCAACGTCAAGGAGGGCAAGGGCGGCCTGCGCGATCTTCAGACCCTGATCTGGATTGCCAAGCACCTCTATTATGTCAACTCGATGGACGACCTCGTGACCTGCGGCGTGCTGCTGAAGGAAGAGGCGGTGCGCTTCATCAAGGCCCAGAACTTCCTCTGGACCGTGCGCTGCCATCTGCACTATCTGACCGGCCGCCCAGAGGACCGCCTGACCTTCGACGTCCAGACCGAAATCGGCCGGCGCATGGGCTATACCGACCATGCCGGGCTGGTCAGCGTCGAGCGCTTCATGAAGCATTACTTCCTGATCGCCAAGGATGTCGGCGACCTCACCCGCATCTTCTGCGCCGCCCTTGAGGCCGACTCCAAGCGGCCGCCGCGCTTCAATCTGCTGCGGCTGGGACTGCATAAGGTCAAGGAGATCGAGGGCTTCCAGCTCGACGGCGAACGGCTGGCGCTCCGCCATGAACGCCAGTTCCGCGAGGAGCCGGTCGACATGATCCGGCTGTTCCAGGTCTCCCAGAGCCATGGCCTCGACGTTCATCCCCACGCGCTGCGGGCGCTGACCCGGGCGCTCGGTGGCGTGGCCAAGCTGCGCCATCATCCCGACGCCAACCGGCTGTTCCTGGAGATTCTGACCAGCCGCAAGGGACCCGAGGATACCCTGCGCCGGATGAACGAGGCCGGCGTGCTCGGCCGTTTCCTGCCCGACTTCGGGCGGGTGGTGGCCCAGATGCAATACGATATGTACCATGCCTACACCGTCGATGAGCACACGCTCAGGGCGCTCGGCATCATGCACAAGATCGATACCGGAGAAAGCGCGGCCGATCTGCCGCTGGCGGTCCAGGTGGTGCACAAGCTGACCTCGCGCCGCGCGCTCTATGTCGCGATGCTGCTGCACGACGTGGCCAAGGGCCGGGGCGGCGATCATTCGGTGGTCGGGGCCAAGCTGGCGGAAAAGGTGTGCCCGCGCCTCGGCCTCAGCGCCGAGGAAACCGAGACCGTGGCCTGGCTGGTGCTGCATCACCTCAATATGTCGTTCACCGCCTTCAAGCGCGATTTCGAGGACGAGCGGACGGTCCGGGATTTCGTCAAGGTCGTGCAGTCGCCTGAACGTCTGCGGCTGCTGCTGGTGCTGACCACCGCCGACATCAACGCCGTCGGCCCCGGGCGCTGGAACAACTGGAAGGCGACGCTGCTTTCCGAGCTTTATCACCGCACCGAAGAAGTGCTGGCCGGCGGGGTCACCGCCGACGGCCGCATCCATCGGATCAAGCAGGCCCAGCAGGCCCTGCGCGGCCGGCTCGACGACTGGGGCGAGGCCCAGTTCGAGCGCCACATCGCCCTCGGCTCGCCCGACTACTGGCTGTCGCTCGACGCCGACACCCATGCCCGCCATGCCCGCCTGATCCGCGACTCCGAGCGCGACGGCCGGCTGCTGACCATCGACACCCGGATCGACCAGACCCGGGCCGTCACCGAGGTCACGATCTACACCGGCGACCATCCCGGGCTGTTCTCCCAGCTGGCCGGGGCGCTGGCCCTGACCGGCGCCAACATCGTCGACGCAAAAATCTTTACCCTGCGCAACGGCCAGGCGCTCGACATCTTCTCGGTCCAGGACGCCCATTCCGGCGAGGCCTTCGACGCCGCCGACAAGCTGGCCCGGCTCGCCGTGGTCACCGAGCAGACTTTGTCGGGGCAGGTGCGCCTGCTCCAGGAACTGGCCAAGCGCAAGCCGACGACACCTCAGCGCACCCGCATGTTCAAGGTGCCGCCGCGGGTGATGATCGACAACACCGCCGGCACCAACCACACCGTGATCGAAGTCAACGGCAAGGACCGCACCGGCCTGCTTTACGACGTCACCCGGACCCTCACCGATCTCGGTCTGCAGATCTCTTCGGCCAAGATCTCGACCTATGGCGAAAAGGCGATCGACGTTTTTTATGTCCGCGACGTCTACGGGCTCAAGATCACCCACGATGCCAAGCTCCAGCGCATCCGCGAGCGTCTGCTCCACGCCCTGACCGGCTCGGCGACGCCGGGCAGTTCGGCGCCGGCCGGCCGGCCCCCGCCGCCCAGCACCGACGGCAGCGAGCGCCGCCGTGCCCGTCGCCGCGCCGGCAAGCCGCGCGCCGCCGACCCCGCCGGTTCGTCCGAAGAGTGAGGGGGGGCGGGCTGACCGGGCTCCCGGGCGGGGGCGCTCGCCCTGTGTCGACAAAGCCACAGCCCGCCGCCAAATCCCGAAGCGGCTCCGGCGCCGCTGTCAGGTCTCGGTCTCCGAAGCGGAAGTCGAGTGGCCGACAGTCGGCCGGCCGGAGCGGCCCCGGGCTTGTTTTGCCGGAAAATGACCCCCAGAAGCCGCGATTTTGCCATCAGACTCGAGGCCGCGGCTCCTCAAGGGGGTCGTGAATCCTTGGGAGCGACTGGCGGGTAAAAACCGGTTTCCGGCCCTTGCTCCCCCTGAGGTACAGGTTGACCCTGTCGCGTGAAGTGTCGCATAGTACACGTACTGAACGTACACCGGATTTATTTTGATTCGGTCGCGCTCCTTCCGGTCAGCATCTCTCAGCCCATGGACCTACCCATGATTCGTGTCTGCGCCTTCGTACTCAGTCTGGTGATTGCTCTGGCGGCCGGCACTTTCTCCGGCTCCGCTCCGGCGCTTGCGGACACGGCCAAGCCGGTCCCGGCCCAGCCCTTCATCAATCAGGCCCTGCCGTTCTATGGCTGCGGCATCGGTGTCGCCATCGGGGCCGCCTCGGTGGCCTTTCCCCGCTCGATGACCCAGTGGACCTTCTATCAGGGTGTCTATCCGTCGATGGCAACCGTGCTCTGGCGCTCGACGCTGGGCTGTTTTTACGGTGTGGTTGGCGGTGCCGTGGTTTCGGCGACCCAGTCGACCTTTCGCCTGATCGGCGATGCCTGGCATCGCGTGTTCTGAGGACGGTCCCGTGGCGGCAGCCCCAGCAAAGAGACGGTCATGAGACTCCTGGCGGCGCTCGTCGCGATCCTGCTCGTGTTCGGCAGCGCGACCGGCGAGGTCCGCGCCGCGCCGGCGATGGCGGCCGAGTCCGACGCCCCTCAGGCCCGGCCGCCCGATTCCTCCAAGCTGCCCAAGCGGCCGCCCTTCATCGATCAGAACGTGGTCTTCCTGACCTGCGCCAGCGGCGCTTCGCTCGGGGCGCTGATCACCGGGTTGCCGCCGGTGATTGGCTGGATCCCCTATTCCGGCTGGCCGACCCAGGTCAGCTCGCTGGTGCTGCGCATGGCGCTCGGCTGTTATTACGGCCTGATGGCCGGTGTCGCGGCCTCGGGCACCTATTCTCTGACCCGGATGGCCGGCGAAGCCTGGGACAGTCTTTTTCACTGATCGTCGGTTGACCGGCTCGCTATTCGCCGCCGCTATCGGCCGACCATTCCTGGACCCGGGCTAACTGGGCATAATCGTCGAAGCGCGGCGCGTGGCGTGGCCGGGGCCGGGCGCGATAGGGCGTGCCCGGGTCGTCGAAGGCCCAGATCAGCGCTTCGAGGCCGCCATGGGCCTGACGGGCCAACTCCGCCACCGCTGCGTTGACCCGCCGTTCCTCGCCCGCCGGCTCGCCGCCGCCGAGATGCCAGAAGGCCAGCTCGCCGACCGGCGCTGGCGCCAGCCCGGCAAAGCCGCCGGCCTCGGCCAGCGCCGCCTCGAGGGGCAATTGCGGCGCGAAGCCGAGGGCGATGTCGGCCGCGCTCGGCAGGGTGCCGGTCTTGTAGTCGATAATCGCCAGCCGGCCGTCGGGCAGGCGGTCGATGCGGTCGGCCTTGGCGGTGAGGATAAAGGGTCCGGCGCGGCCGTCAAACTCCAGCCGGCCGGCGACTTCGCTGGACTCGTGGCGGATGGCGGGGCGGCGGGTGCGCTCGGTGGCCACGAACCACTCGGCAATCCGCTCGAAGCGCGGCCACCAGAAGGCCCAGACCTCGGGCCGGGCCAGCAACTCGCCAAAGGCGGCGCGGCCATGGCCGAGCAGCCGTTCCACCGCGTCGGGGGGCAGGGCCAGTGGCCACTCGGTCATGAAGGCGTCCAGTGCCCGGTGAATGAACTGGCCGCGTTCGGCGGCGCCGGGGTCGGCCGCCAGCGGCTCAAGCGCTCGCAGTCGCAGCACGTGGCGGGCGTAGATCGCGTAGGGATTGCGCATCCAGGTCTCGATCTCGGTCACCGACAGCCGGCGCGGCCGGGCCGCCACCGGCGGCCGGGGCTCGGGCGGCGCCACCGGGCGCACGGCGTCGGGCTCGTCGAGGCCGCGCGCCCAGGCCAGCCATTGGGCTGCCTCGCCGGTCATCGCGCCGTCCAGCCCGAGGGCGCGCAGCACGGTTTCCAGGCGGGAGAGCCAGCGCGACGGCACGGTCGGCGCGCCCTCGACCCGCTCGGCCCGGGTCAGCACCACCTCGGGCGCGGTTGCCGCCTGGGCGAAATCGTGGGCCGAGAGGCCGATCGAGCGCTCGGGCGCCGGCAGTCCGAAGGCGCGCCGCATCGGTCGCGACAGCCAGGGGTCGGGCGCCGGCTCGGCCGGCCACACCCCCTCATTCAGACCCGACAGCACCATCAGGTCTACATGCTGGAGCCGGGCCTCGAGGGGGCCGAGAATCGCCAGCCGGGGATGGCGGCCAAAGCGCGGCCGCACCACCCGCCCTTTCATCAGCGCCTCAAAGAGGCCGGGATAGTCACGGGCCGGCACCGCCGGGAAATCCCGGGCCGCGAGCAATAGGTCGTTGACCAGGGCCGCTGCGGCTTCGCCGTCGTCGTGCCGCCAGAGCCGCTCGGCCCCGGCGCTCTCGGCTGTCCGGGCCATGGCCTCGGCAAAGCCGACATGGGCACGCAGGAGGTCGGCAAAGCCGGCGGTTCCGGCCTCGGCCAGGGTCAGAAACTCTAAGGCATCGGCCACCAGCCGCTCGACACCGGCGATCAGCCCCTCCCGCTCCGGTGCGGCCGGCAGGGCGGAGAGCAGGGCGAGCAGGCCCGCGGTGCCGGCGGCCGGGCGCGGCCCGCGCAGCACCGCCCGCTCCAGCGTCCGGGCGAAGGCGCGGCAGGCCTGGGGCGTGTTGCCGGCGGCGGCGAGCGGATGCTTGAACAGGGCCAGCAGCGCCACCGGCTCGAACCGGCTTTCAAGGGCGCCGGCGGCAAGGCAGAGAAAGCTGCCGGCGGCGGTATCGGCGAGCGGCTGCCCGCCCGAGTCGTTGACCGCAATGTTCCAGCGGCTGAGGGCGGTGGCCACCCGGCGCGCCAGCGTGCGGTCGGGGGTGACCAGCGCCGCGGTGCGCTCCGGGGTCTCGAGGGCGTGGCGCAGCAGCAGGGCCACCACCTCGGCCTCGTCCTGGGCGGTCGGGCAGTCGATGCGGGTCAGGCCGGCCAGGGCCGGGGCGTCGAAGCCGGCGAGGGCGCGCCAGTCGTCGGTGGTCGCGGCCGGGCGCAGCACCTCGGCGAGCAGGCGGGCGCGCCGGGCCCGCTCCGGCCGCGCCGCCGGCCGCCAGGGCCGCACCGCGTCCCGGTCGAGGGTCAGGCGCTCCAGCAGCCGGGCCAGGGTATGCTGCGGGTGAGTCTCGTCGGTCCGGATCGCCTCCCAGCCCAGCCGGTCGCTCGCGGTATCGAGGCCGGGCAGCACCAGCATGCCCTGGGGCAGGCCGGCGATGACCTCGAGGAGAGCGCCGGTGGCGGGAATCGAGCCCGTGGAGCCGGCGGCGATCACCGGTCCCGGCGGCGGCCGGGCGCGCCAGACCGCGGCCTGGGCTTCGAGTACCCGGTTGCGCCGGCTGGCGGCGTCGATCGCGCCCTCCTCGGCCAGGATGCCCGGCCAGAGTTCGGTCAGGATCGAGAGAAAGCCAAGGGTCAGCTGCCAGTGGCCGGCATAGTCGGCCGGAACCAGCCCGGCGAGGCGGTCGAAGCTCAGCCCCTCGGTCTCGACCTGATCGAGCAGATGGGTGAGATCGGCGGCGAGTCGCACCGCCTGGGGCGCGGTCGCGGCGAGATCGGGTGCGGCGAGAATGATCCGGGTCAGCAACAGCCGGCGGCGCAGATCGTTGATCGCCGGTGGCAGGTCCAGGGTTCCGGCCAGGACCGGCAGCTCTTCGAGCGCGAGGCCAAGCTCCTCGGCGTCGAGATCGCCGAGCGGCGCCAGCGCCGGCAGCAGCAGCGGCTGACCCCGAATCAGACGCAGGAAGGCGTCGCGCAGCGAGCGGCAGGCGCGCCGGGTCGGCAGCAGCACCGTCACCCCGGCCAGGGTAAGAGGGTCGGTTCCGAAACGATCCAGTATTCCCGTAGCCAGCTCGTCAACGAACGAAAAGCCGGCTGGAATCGTGTACACGGTCGCCATGGCGCTCGAACCAGTCGTTGGTGGCGAGGAGGGCTTCGGGGGTGCCGACGTGGAACCACTCGCCATCATGGACCAGGCCGCGCAGCCGGCCGGCGGCCAGGGCGCGGTTCCAGACCAGATTGGTCGAAAATGCCCCGTCGGGGCTGTCGGCAAACAGTCGCGGCGCAATGATCTGAACCCCGGAGAAGACGAAGGGTGCGGCGGCGCCGGCGGGCGGGCGCCGCAGCCGGCCATCCGGTTCGATCTCGAAATCGCCGTTGCCGTGGTACCCGTGAGCCGCTGCGGTCGGCATCAGCAGCAGCAGCGCGTCGATTTCGCGCTCATCCCAGGCCCGGGCCAGCCGGGTTACCGCCGGCACCGCACCATCGAGCCAGAGGATGTCGGCATTGGCCGAAACAAATGGATTGGTTCCAAAATGATACAAAGCCCGCTTGATCCCGCCTCCGGTCTCCAGCGGTTCGGACTCGGGCGAGAGGATGATGCGCGGCGTGCTGCGGCCCTCGAGGTGCGCGGCAATCATGTCGCCAAGATAACAATAATTGACGACCGCGGTCCCAACCCCCGCCGCCGCCAGCCGGTCGAGGGCATGATCGAGCAGGGTCGTCCCGGCCACGGTCAGCAGCGGCTTCGGCCGGGTCAGGGTCAGCGGCCGCATGCGCAGCCCGAGGCCGGCGGCCAGCACCATGGCATGGGTTGGCGCTTTCTCTCCGGTCATGGTTTCGATTCCGTTATGAGTTGGGCGCGGCGGTCCGGTGGCAGGTGGCGGCTGAACCAGCCGGCGAGCGGGGCCAGTTCGGGCTGGGTCAGCCGGCGATCGAGATAGCGCCAGAGGCGCGGCAGGTGCTGGAGGTAGCCCGGCTTGCCGGTGCGGGCGAGACGGAGGAAAACCGCGATCACCCGGGTATGACGCACCGCGGCCAGCACGCCGCATGCCGTTCGCAGCGCCGCTCCATCGAGGGCGGGAAAGGCGGCGAGGTAGCGGGCGAAGAGTTGCTCCCCCAGCGCCGCCGGCAGGTCGCGCCGCGCGTCCTCGATCAGCGAGATCAGATCGTAGACCGCCGGGCCGGCGCCGGCATCCTGAAAGTCGAGCAGGCCGCAGGCGCGCACGCCGGGCCGGTGGGGGAGATGCATCAGATTGCCGGCGTGGTAGTCGCGCAGCAGCAGCGAGGACGGTCCGGCCAAGCCAAGCGGCAGCACCGCCCGCCACGCCATTTCGAACTCGAAATGACAATTGCTGCCCAAGGGAAAGACTATTTCTGGCAGCAGCATCACCTGGGCCAGGAAGGCGGCCTCGTCGAACAGCGGCAGTCCGGCGGTGCTGATCGCGCTCTGGTGGAGGGTGATCAGGACATCGGTGGCGAGGGCGTAGAGCGACGCCGGGTCGGCGCCGCGCCCGAGCCGCGCGGTAAATGTTTCGTCACCGAAATCTTCTAGCAACAGCAGGCCGGCATCGGCATCGGCGGCGAGAATTCCGGGTACCGACAGCCCGGCGCCGGCCAGCCGGCCGGCGATGGCCACGAACGGCACCAGTTCGCGCGCCGGGTCGGGCGCCTGCATCAGGATCAGTGGCGGCCGGCCGGCGCCGAGGATGCGCTGGTAGCGGCGGCTGGAGGCGTCGCCGGTCAGCGGCCGGCACTCGGCCCCGGCGAGGCCGAGGGCGCCGAGAAAGGCGGCCAGCCGGGCGGGATCGTCGCAGGGCGGGCGGTCAGGGTTCATGGCAGCAGGCCCTCAAGCCGGGCCGCCCAGGGACCGCCGCCGTGGAGCCGGGCCTCGCGCGACCCGGGACCGGTCGCGGTCAGGGTGAGTCCGAGCCGGTCAGGCGGCGCCAGCCGGCCCAGCCGCTCCGGCCATTCCACCAGCACGATGGCGCTGCCGAGCGCCTCATCCCAGCCCAGTTCCTCGATCTCGTCGGCACCGGCGAGGCGGTAGAGGTCGAAGTGCCAGACCGGCCCGGCCGGGGTTTCGTAGCTCTGGACCAGGGTGAAGGTCGGGCTCGGCACCTCCTCCTCGGGGTTGGCGGCGAGGCTGCGGATCAGCGCCCGCGCCAGCGTCGTCTTGCCGGCGCCGAGGTCGCCGCCGAGGGCGACGACATCGCCCGGTCGCAGCAGCGGCGCCAGCGCGGCCGCCAGCCGTTCCGTCGCCTCCGGGTCGGGGAGGGCGATGCGGCGGGTGAAGGTGGCGGGAGGCGGGAGCGGCGCGGACATCGGCCCGAGTGTCGTCGATCCCGCGTCCGGGAACAAGGGGGTGGCCGCCCTCTTCGGGTCGTTCGGGGGCGATCGGCGTCACGGAACGATTCCGTTCCGTCGCAATCCGCTCTATGACAAAGCGGCCTGCCGCCATTCGGGTGCCCGTTCCATGCTGACCTTGGGTCCGCTCGCCTTTACCACGCCCTGGATGCTCGGTGGCGCCCTCGCCGTGCCGGCGCTGTGGTGGCTGGTGCGCCTGACGCCGCCTGCGCCCCGGCTGGTGCCCTTTCCGGCGCTGCGCCTGCTGCGGGATCTGACGGCGCGGGAGGAAACTCCCGCCGGGACGCCGCCCTGGCTGCTGGCGCTCCGCCTGGCCATCGCGCTGCTCCTGATCCTGGGTCTGGCCGGGCCGCTCTGGCATCCGGTGGCGGCGCTGCCGGGCAGCGGGCCGCTGGTGCTGGTGATCGACGACGGCTGGTCGGCCGCCGCCGGCTGGCCGGCCCGGCTGCGGGCGCTGTCGGGGCTGCTGGCCCGGGCCGAGCGTGAAGACCGGCCGGTGGTGATCGCGACCACGGCGCCGGCGCCGCTGGCCGTCGGGCCGCTGCCGCCAGCCGAGGCCCGGCGCCGCCTGCAGGGGCTGGAGCCCAAGCCCTGGCCGGTTGACCGGCGGGCGGCACTGACGGCGCTCCAGGCGCTGGCCCTGCCCGGTCGCCACCATGGCGTCTGGCTCTGCGATGGGCTTGGTGACGCCGGCGCCGCGCCGCTGATCGACTGGTTCCGCCGGTCCGGCGGCGTGCTCGAGATGGTGCGGCCGGCGCCGCCGGCGCTGCTGCTGCGGCCGCCGCTGGCCGAGGGTGCGGCGCTGGCGGTGCCGGTGCTGCGTGCCGGCGGCGCCGGCGAGCAGGTGGCCGAGGTGCGGCTGCTGGCGGGCGATGGCCGGTTGCTGGCCCGGGAGCCCGCGCGCTTTGCCGCCGGTGCGCTGACGGCGCGGGCAGTTTTCACCGTGCCGGGCGAGGTGCGCAATCAGGCGGTGCGCGCCAGCCTTGAGGGGGAGGCGGGGGCGGGGGCGACGGTGCTGCTCGATGAGCGCTGGCGGCGGCGGCCGGTCGGGCTGGTCAGCGGCCGGGGCGAGAACGCGGCTCAGCCCCTGCTGAGCGATCTCCATTATCTTGAGCAGGCGCTGGCGCCGTTCGCCGAGGTCCGGCGCGGCGGCCTGGGCGATCTTTTGGCCTCCGAACGGGCGGTGCTGATCCTGGCCGATGTCGGGGCTCTGGCGGAGGCAGAGGCGACCGCGCTCGGGGACTGGGTCAGCCGCGGCGGCCTGCTGCTGCGCTTTGCCGGCCCCCGGCTGGCTCAGGCCCCCGACGCGCTGCTGCCGGTGCGGCTGCGGCCGGGCGGGCGGGTGCTGGGCGGTGCCCTGACCTGGGAGAAGCCGGCCGGGCTGGCGCCCTTCGAGGCCGGCGGGCCATTTGCCGGCCTTGCGGTGCCGCCCGAGGTCACGGTCAGCCGGCAGGTGCTGGCCGAGCCCGGCCCCGACACCGCCGCCCGCAGCTGGGCCCGGCTGGCCGACGGCACGCCGCTGATCACCGGGCTGCGCCGGCGCCAGGGCTCCATCGTGCTCGTCCACACCACCGCCGGTCCCGAATGGTCGACCCTCGCGCTCTCCGGCCTTTACCTCGATCTGCTGCGCCGTCTGGTCGCGCTCAGCGCCGGGGTCGGCGGCGAGAGCGGGGCGGGTGACCTCGCCGCTCTCGAAACCCTCGACGGGCTGGGCCGGCCGGGCGAGCCGCCGCCGACGGCGCGGCCGATCGCCGCCGCGGCGTTCGCCGGCACCATCGCCGGCCCTAGTCATCCGCCCGGCTTTTATGGCACCGCCGAGGCCCGCCGCGCCCTCAACCTCGGGGCCGGGATCGCGGCGCTGGCCCCGCTGCCGCTGCCGCCCGGGCTGGCGCGTGGCGATCGGGCCGGCGGCGGCGAAACCGATCTGGAGCCGCCGCTGCTGCTGGCGGCGCTGCTGCTGCTGGTGGCCGATCTGTTGGTCGGGCTGCGTCTCCGCGGCCTCGCCGGGCTTCTGCTGGCAGTGCTGGCCACCGCCGGTCCGGCGCTGGCCGCCGGCCCCCCGGCGCCGGACGCCAGCGGCGACATCACTGCCGAGGCGGCGGCGCGGACCTGGCTCGCCTATGTCGAAACCGGCGACCCCGGGCTCGACGCCACCAGCCGGGCCGGGCTGGAAGCGCTGGCGCAGATTTTGGTCCGGCGCACCGCGGTCGATGTCGGCGGCGTCGCTGCGGTTGACCCCGAGCGCAGCGAACTCGCGGTGTTTCCGCTGCTTTACTGGCCGGTGCCGGCCGGGGCGGCGCCCTTGTCGGCGGCGTCGCGGCGCCGGGTCGGCGGCTATCTCGGCCAGGGCGGCCTGATTCTCTTCGATGGTCCCGATTCCGGGGCGTTAAGCCGGCTCTGCGAGGGGCTGGACCTGCCGCCGCTGACTCCGGTTCCGGGCGATCACGCCCTCGGCCGGGCGTTTTACCTGCTTGGCGACTTTCCCGGCCGCAACGGCGGTGGTGAGGTCTGGGTCGAGGCCGGCGGCGAAGGGCGGCTCGACGGTGTTTCTTCGGTGGTGGTCGGTGGCAACGACTGGGCCGGGGCCTGGGCGGCCGACGGCCAGGGCCGGCCGCTCCACGCCATGCCCGGGGGCGAGCGCCAGCGCGAGATCGCCTACCGCTTCGGGGTCAATCTGGTGATTTACGCCCTGACCGGCAACTACAAGACCGATCAGGTCCATGTGCCGGCAATTCTGGAAAGGCTGGGGCGATGACCAGCGGCCACGCCCTTTCCCTTGCCCCCCTGCTGCCCTGGCCGCTGCTCGGCCCGGCGCTGGCGCTGGCGCTGCTGGCCGCCGGCTATGGCCTGACGCTGCGGGCGCGCGGCGCCGGCTGGCGCCTGGCGGCGCTGCTGGCGCTGGCGGCCGGGCTGCTCAACCCGTCGCTGGTCAGCGAGCGGCGCGAGCCGGTGAAGGACACCGCGGTGATCGTGCTCGATCAGTCGCCGAGCCAGTCGCTGGGCAGCCGGGCGTCGCGGGCGGATCAGGCGCTGGCCGGGTTGCAGCAGCAACTGGCGGCGTTCCCGGACCTCGAACTGCGGGTGGTTCGGGCTGGCGGCGCCGAGGCCGGCGAAACCCGGCTGTTCGAGGCTCTGGAGCGCGCCGTCGCGGATCTGCCCCGGCGTCAGCGCGCCGGGGTCATTCTCCTCACCGACGGACAGGTCCACGATGTTCCGGTCGACCCGGCGGCGGCGCGGGCCTTTGGCCCGGTGCATACCCTGCTGACCGGCGAGCGTGACGAGGCCGACCGGCGGCTTGAGATCGTCCGTGCGCCGTCCTACGGCCTCGTCGGCAAGCCGGCCCGGCTCAGCATCCGGGTCACCGACCTGCCGCAGCCCCAGAGTGCGGAGGCTCTCGTCACCCTGCGCCAGGACGGCGGGCCGGAGCGCAGCCTGATCGTGCCGGTGGGCCGGGAGGTTCCCCTTGAGATCACGCCCGGCCACGGCGGCCAGACCGTGGTCGAACTCGGCGTCGCGCCGGCCGCGCGCGAACTCACGCTGCTCAACAACCGCGCCGGGCTGGCGATTAACGCCGTACGCGACCGCCTCAAGGTGCTGCTGGTCTCGGGCGAGCCCTACGCCGGCGAGCGCATCTGGCGCAACGTCTTGAAGTCCGACCCGGCGGTGGATCTGGTCCACTTCACGATTCTGCGCCCGCCCGACAAGCAGGATGGCACGCCGCTGCGCGAGTTGTCGCTGATCCCGTTTCCGATCCGCGAGCTGTTTGAGGTCAAGCTGCCGGAGTTCGATCTCGTCATCTTCGACCGCTATCGCCAGCGCGGCGTGCTGCCGCTCCATTACCTCGACGCCATCGCCGAGTATGTCCGCAAGGGCGGGGCGCTGCTCGAGGTGGGCGGGGCCGGGCTTGGCGGGGGCCTCGGGCTGCGCGGCACGCCACTGGGTACGGTGCTGCCCGGCCAGCCGGTTGGCCGGGTGCTGGAGCAGCCCTTTTTGCCGACCCTGACCGACCTCGGCCGCCGCCATCCGGTCACCGCCGGTCTCGCCGGCCCGGGCGCGCCCGGCTGGGGGCGATGGCTGAGACAGGCGGATCTGGCGGTCAATCGCGGCACCGTGGTCATGACCGGCGCCCAGCAGCGGCCGTTGCTGATCCTCGACCGGGTGGGCGAGGGCCGGGTGGCGCAACTGGCGGCGGACCAGATCTGGCTGTGGTCGCGCGGCTTCGAGGGCGGCGGTCCTCAGGCCGAACTGCTGCGCCGTCTCGCCCACTGGCTGATGAAGGAACCGGAACTCGAAGAGGACGAACTTCGCGCCCGCGTGGACGGTCGTCGCCTGATCATTGAGCGCCGCAGCCTGCGGCCCTCGGCCCGGCCGGTGATCCTGACCCCGCCGCACGGGGAGCCGCAAACCCTCAGTCTTGGTGACGAGAACGCCGGCGTCGCCCGCGCCGAGATTGCGGCCGGCGCGCCCGGGCTCTATCGGCTGTCGGATGGCGACCATCAGGCGGTCGCGCTGGTCGGTGCCGGCGCCAGCCGCGAATTTGCCGATCTGCGCACCAGTCCCGAGCCGCTCAAGGCGGTCACCGTCGCCACCGGTGGCGCGATGCTCTGGCTGGCCGACGGCAAGGGCAGGCTGCCCGAGATCCGTCGCCCGGCACCCGGCCGGGCCAGCGCCGGCCCGGGCTGGCTCGGCCTGACCGCCAACGGCGCCAGCATCGTCACCGGCAGCCGGCAAACGCCGCTGCTGCCGCCGCCGCTGCTGCTGGTGCTGGCGCTGGGCGCGCTGGCGCTGGCCTGGCGGCGCGAAGGGCGCTGAGCTGCCGGGACCGGCGGACGGGGATATGGGCGTTGCAAGAGCGGCGTGATGCCGCCATACTCCCGGCGGGCCGAAGAGGACGGATGCCGATGCAGGTGGAAAACAAGCTTCTCGACGATCTGGCGAAGGTGGCCGGCGGTGCACTCGGTGCGCTCAGCGGTCTGCGCGGCGAGGTCGAGGCGCAGATCCGGCAGCAGTTGGAGCGCGTGCTCAGCCAGATGGATGTCGTCGGCCGCGAGGAATTCGAGGCGGTGAAGGAGATGGCGGTCAAGGCCCGGCTCGAGCAGGAGGCGCTGGCCGAGCGGGTGGCGCTGCTTGAAGCCCGTCTCGCCGCCATCCAGGTCCTGAACGCCTAAGTTACGGATCATGCGAAGCTTTCATGACGGCGCGCGAAATCCTGTTGCACGGCGGAAGCCCTTCTGGCACCGTCCGGGCGGTGGTGGTTACTCGAGCGTAAACCACAAGATATCGGTTTGGGGAGGATGCGCATGTCGATAGCGGCGCTCGAAACCGCGAAGGCGACACACAACCCGCTCGATATCGTCGAGGAAATTGTCGCCGCCAACGAGTGGCCGTTCGACCGCTCCAGCGACGACGAGATGGTGGTCGAGATCGGCGGCCGCTGGTGCGACTACCGGCTGTATTTCGTGTGGCAGCAGGACCTCAGCGCCATGCAGTTTTCCTGCCAGTTCGACATGAAGGTCCAGAGTCACCGCCGCGCCGTGGTCCATGAACTGCTGGCCGAGGTCAACACCCGGATGTGGCTGGGCCATTTCGATGTCTGCTCGGAAGAGCAGACGCCGATGTTCCGTCAGACCACCCTGCTCCGCGGTCCCCATGGCGCCAGCGTCGAGCAGCTTGAAGATCTGGTCGAGATCGCCCTCTCGGAGTGCGAGCGTTTCTATCCCGCCTTCCAGTTCGTGATCTGGGGCGGCAAGACTCCGGCCGAGGCGGTCTCGGCCGCCCTGCTCGATACCGTTGGCGAGGCCTGACTCCGGTGGCCCTTCCCCTCTCCCTGCTTCTGGTCGGCTGCGGCAAGATGGGCGGTGCCCTGCTCGACGGCTGGCTGGCTGCCGGCTCGGCGGCAAGGGTGGTGGTGGTCGAGCCCAATGATTTCGGCGCCACCGCCGGCCATGAGCGGGTGCTGCGCTGTGCCGGTGCCGATGCGCTGCCCTCGCGCCTCGCCCCCGATGTCGTGGTCTTCGCGGTCAAGCCCCAGGTGCTGGGCGGCGTGGTGCCCGATTACCGGCGCTTCGTCGGCCCGGGCACGGTGTTTCTCAGCATCGCCGCCGGCAAGCCGATCGGCTGGTTCGAGCAGCAACTGGCCCCGGCCGCGGCGGTGGTCCGGGCGATGCCCAACACGCCGGCCGCGGTCGGGCGCGGCATCACCGTCGCCTGTGCCAACGCCGCCACCAGCGACGATCAGCGCGACCGCTGCGAGATGCTGCTGCGTGCGGTCGGTGATGTCGCCTGGATCCTCGACGAGGCGCTGATCGACCCGGTGACCGCAGTCTCGGGCAGCGGCCCGGCCTATGTCTTCCTGCTGATCGAGGCGCTGGCCGCGGCCGGGGTCAACGCCGGTCTGCCCGAGGAGCTGGCGATGCGCCTCGCCCGCGCCACCGTTGCCGGTTCGGGCGAACTGGCCCACCGCTCGATCGAGCCCGCGGCCACGCTGCGCCGCAACGTCACCAGCCCGGGCGGCACCACCGAGGCGGCGCTGAAGGTGCTGATGGCCGGAGACGGCCTCCAGCCTTTGCTTGACCGCGCCGTCGCCGCCGCCAGCCGGCGCGCCCGCGAACTGGCCGGCTGAGTTCGGCGCGCCGGGATCGTTTCGCGCCGCCGGCCTGGCCGTGTCCCGGCCACTTTACAGCGAAGCCGGGAGCTGGGCCGCCGTCCCGCTATTTGATCTCGACCATCACCGTTTCGTGAACCCAGACCCGGGCGGTCGGACCGGTGGCGCCCAGGATGTCGACCTCAAACCACCGGCCTTTGGACGCGCCGGTCCTGATCAGCACATCCCGGGGCGTGACCACCCGGACCACCGCGGCCTCCTTGGCTGGCCCGGCCCGGCCGTTGGTATGGGTCAGGGTGACCCGGAAGGTCGCGCGCCTGGCCGTGACAACGGGGGTCGCCGCGGGGGCCGGCTTGGCCTCGAGTGGCGCGGCCGGCTTGGCTTCTG
>SERZ01000071.1_pt1 | contig 59206 bp, 54 predicted proteins | sample 3171461 | NCBI WGS metagenome assembly SERZ01 (sample SAMN06051861, study PRJNA518727) | freshwater metagenome | biome: subpolar coniferous forest; feature: holomictic lake; material: water; isolation source: holomictic Lake 227, 6 m depth | place: Canada: near Kenora, Ontario | collected... | reverse complement strand
AGGACGACGAGTTGGTCGAAATTACGCCCAAGTCGATCCGTCTGCGCAAGCGTCACCTAACCGAAAGCGAACGCAAGCGCGCTGGCCGCTAAGCCCTGTCAAATGGGTTGACGTCCCGGTTCATACCCGGGACACAAAGCGGGCTCACTAGCCCGCTTTTTTTTGAGCAAAAAAATGAAACTTAGCCATAACCGGGCCGTTCTCCTGATGATTGCGGTGGCCCTGATGTGGTCGACTGCCGGCGTTATCACGCGCCAGTTGGAGTCGGCCCGCAGCTTTGAAGTGACCTTCTGGCGCTCGGCATTCACCGTGTTGTCGCTGTTGGTAATCTTGCCGTATTTTCAGGGCCGTCAGGTATTTCGCCAGATTCGCCAGGGCACTGTGGCTTTCTGGATTTCTGGTGTTTGCTGGAGTGTGATGTTCACCGCCTTCATGGTGGCACTCACCTTGACCAGCGTCGCCAATGTGTTGGTCACGATGTCGATCGGCCCCTTGCTCACTGCACTGATGGCACGCATTTTCATTGGGCACCGCATACCTCCACGGACCTGGGTCGCCATTGTGGTCGCAGGGGGCGGTATCGTTTACATGTACGCCGCCCAGATGGCCGATGCGTCTTTGGTGAGCACCCTGGTCACCTTGATGGTCCCACTCGCCGGGGCGGTGAACTGGACAGTGACGCAGCATTCACACGCGCAGGGCCACGATGTCGACTTGGTCCCGGCGGTGCTGGTGGGCGCCGTTATTTCAGTCGCCATGACGCTGCCCCTGGCGTTTCCATTCCAGGCCACAGGCCATGATCTGGCCTTGCTGGCGGTGCTGGGGTTGGGTCAGTTGGCCATTCCCTGCGTGCTCTCGGTAATTTGTGCAAGGGTTCTCAAAGCGCCTGAAATCTCTCTGCTGCAGTTGCTGGAAGTTATTTTTGGCATCTTGCTGGCCTGGCTCGGTGCACATGAGGTTCCCACCAACTCGGTGCTGATCGGTGGCGCGGTGGTCATCAGCGCGCTGGTGGTTAATGAATTAATTGGCTGGAAAAACCGTGGGATGAAGACATGAATACCGTCAATTTAACGGCACGCCCTGTTGAGCCGCCCACAGTGCTGTGCGAAGTCAAAGGGCAGGTCGGATTCATCTCCTTGAACCGCCCTAAAGCGCTCAATGCCTTGTCACTGGAAATGATTCGTGCCCTGATGGCTTGCTTGCTGGCCTGGCGTGATGATGCCGCTGTGAAGGCGGTGGCCATTCGGGGCGTTAATAAAAACGGTCCTTTTGGTGCATTTTGTGCAGGTGGCGATATCCGCTTTTTTCACCAGGCTGCACTGGCAAACAACCCCGAATTGGACGATTTCTTCACCGAGGAATACGCCCTTAACCACCTGATTCACACCTTCCCGAAGCCGTACATCGTTTTCATGGACGGCATCGTGATGGGCGGAGGCATGGGCTTGTGCGGGCACGGCCGTGCGCCTGCTTTTGCAACGGGTCAAATGGCGAGTCTGCGCATCGTGACCGAGCGCAGCAAGCTGGCCATGCCTGAAACCCTGATTGGCTTGTTTCCTGACGTGGGCGGTGGCTATTTTCTCAGCCGTTGCCCGGGGCGCACGGGTGAATGGCTGGCCATGACGGGCGAAATGCTGGGTGCTGGCCAGGCGCTGAGCCTGGGCTTGGCCGATGTTTGTTTTGATGCCGTGCAACTGCAACCGGCCTGGGAAGACTTGGCAAAAATTGATTTTGCGCAGTCATCCAAGGTGGACGCTTGGGTTGCTATGTATTCAGTAGCTACTAGCGCAGGCGCAACGGGGGCTAGAGGTCAAATTGATCATTATTTCGCGATGGAGTCGGTAGCCGCCATTGTCCAAGCTTTAGAAGCTGAAAATGACGAGTGGACCCGACATACGGCGGCCCTTTTGCGCAAACGATCACCCTTGATGTTGCATGTGGCGCTGGAACAGATTCGGCGCGCCCGCACCCTGTCGCTGGCCGACGATCTGCGCATGGAGCGCGATCTGGTACAGCACTGCTTTCACCCCGTTCATCTTGGCCGCACTGGCAGTCAGAGTGACACGGTTGAAGGTATTCGCGCGCTAGCTGTGGACAAAGACCAGCTTCCCCGCTGGAATCCGGCTCGCATTGAAGAGGTTAACGCGGCCATGGTGGTGCCTTTTTTTGCCAGCCCCTGGACACCTGACAAACATCCGCTGCGTGATTTGATTTAAAGCTGTTGATAGACCGCTTCGGCCAGTTTCATGAGGGTCTCGCGTGGCACGGGTCCCGCCAAGGCGTAGCCAAAACCCTGGTCAACCCAGTAAAAACTGGGAACGGGTCCGTCTGATGAAAATTTGAAGCTGGTGTCCCGTGTATCGGGGCCTGCATTTGCTTTTTCGAGCGCACCCAGGTAGAGCGTGATGCGTGTGCCAGCGCCATTTTGAAACATGAACTGTGCTCGCGCACCGGCTTCGCCCGGCAGCAATCGGCCACCCACCAAGTCATACCCCAAAGGACCTAAATTGGGGACTTTGAGGGGCTTGCCAACGCGCTTTGACAACCATTGCACCAGATGCACCTGTTCAGCGGCCTGTACTTCTACCGGGTGACGCACTTCCGGGGCATAGACGCCGTGGGCAAAACTGGCTTGCCGCACAAAATCCTGCGTGGAGCGGGCTTTGGCGCTGGTCAACGGGGCGGGTGTCAACCCTTCACCGCGCAGAATATTGTTAGAAAGCCAGCCCACGCCAAAAGCCAGCATCACACTGGCGGCCATACCACCCCAGCGCCATCCTGGATGGAGGTCCTGGTGGTTTGCCGCAGGCTTTTGTACGGCCGACATCAAGGAGGCTGGCGTGGATTCGTGAAGAATACGCTGGTGTAAACCAGTCAAAGCTTTGCGCTGACCTTGCCATTGCGCCAGCGTTGCCTGGGCGACAGAGTCAAGCTGTAGCCGCTCCTGGAGTGCCGCCAACTGCGGCGGGGAAACCTGATGGTCGACGAGCGCGTTGATTTCGTCGTCGGTCAAGGGCTGAGAGATATTCCTGTTCATGGTGCTTTTCCGTGGCCTCATTTCAGCAGGCGCAAAGGGGTCCCCACAGAGCGTGAGGCGGGGTGTGCGGGCTCTGCCGTTGCCAAAGCTGGCGCGCTTTGGGCCGGTTCATCCAGCAAGGTTTGCAAGCGGCTACGGGCGCGCGACAGGCGGGACATCACCGTCCCTATGGGTACGCCGGTAATTTTGGCCACTTCGGTGTAGCTCAAGTCTTCGAGTGTGACCAACAACAAAACTTCCCGTTGCTCTGGTGGCAGGCGTAAAAGACAGCGTTGCATATCCAAAGCTTGCCCGAAACCTGCATCAGGCGCCGCCAGTTCATGCGCGACATCATCAATATCGACCCTGCCGCCCTGCGTTTCCCGGACCGAGCGTCGCACCTGATTGGCAAACAGGTTGTGCATGACGGTGAACAGCCAGGCCCGCAGGTCAGAGCCTGCAAGCCACAATCGCCACTTGCTACAGGCGCGTTCCAGCGTGTCCTGAACCAAGTCATCGGCTGCCCAGGCGTCGCCCGTCAGCGCCCGCGCATAACGGCGCAGCGCGGGGATTTGGTCAACGATGGATTGGCGATTCACCTGATCAGCACGTTAATCAATAACCGCCCAACTTGGGCGCTGGTTTGGCCGTCTGCCAAACTTTGTTCACGCCGTCACCTGTTTTGTCGCCTGGCTTGCTGTCCTTGACCCAGTAGTACAAGGGCTTGCCTTGAACTGCCCACTGTTTGGCGCCGTCATCTCGGGTGATGACGCTGTAAGCGCCTTCAGATTTGTCTGCCTCCCCCGCCATCAAAGGTGGCCAGTTGGTGGCGCAAGGGCCATTGCAGACGGACTTGCCACTATTGGCAACGTCTTTGTCGAAGGTGTAAAGGGTCATGCCGTTGGGTCCGACCAGCACGCCGTCGTCCACTTTAACTGGCGCAGACGCCATAGAGGCGCAACCGCCTAAAACCGCCAACGTCAGGCAAAAGGCGAGATGGGTGCGAGGAATGAAATTCATGGGTAACTCCTGGTTTGAGGGATGCAAAAACACATTTGCACAGTCACAAACACCTGTGATGCAGCAAATATTCCCGCCCACCCAAAAAATATCAGCGGCGATGAACTTTCATGGCTCGTTCAACTTCTCGCTTGCCTTCGCGGTCCTTGATGGTGTCGCGCTTGTCGTGCTCGGCCTTACCCTTGGCCAAAGCGATCTCACATTTAATTTTTCCGGCTTTCCAGTGCAGGTTTAGCGGCACCAAGGTGTAGCCTTTTTGATGCACCTTGCCAATCAGCCTTTTGATTTCTTCCTTGTGCAGCAGGAGCTTACGGGTGCGGACCTTGTCGGGGCTGATGTGGGTGGAAGCCGTATTGAGCGGGTGAATCTGCAGGCCAATGATGAACAACTCACCCTCGCGCACCACAATGTAGCCGTCGGTTAATTGCACCTTGCCTTCACGCAGCGATTTAACTTCCCAGCCCTCGAGTACCAAGCCTGCTTCAAGGCGTTCTTCAAAGCAATAATTGTAGGCAGCCTTCTTGTTATCGGCAATGCGGGTAGCGGTTTCGGGTTTCTTGGCCATATTTTCGATGTGGGGTTGTCAGGGATGCGTACAAGGCTTGTCTACAATCCCGCGCAGACCTCCATTCTATGAAAACAGTAAGCAAGTCCGTCCTGATCTGGTACAGCCCGCAAGAAATGTATGTTCTTGTGACCGAAGTTGAGAAATATCCGCAATTTTTACCGTGGTGCGACCACGCGCGGGTGCTTTCGACTGAAGAAAATGGGATGACTGCTGAAGTTGGCATTTCCTTCAGCGGTATTCGCCAGACTTTTACAACCCAAAATACCCACACGCCAGACCGCCAAGTGCTGATGAAACTGGTCAACGGCCCCTTTTCTCGACTGGATGGAGAGTGGAATTTTCTACCCTTGGGCGATGGCACTCAGCGCGCCTGCAAAGTGGAGTTGACGCTTAACTACGGCTTTGACAACGCCACCTTGGGCAGACTCGTCGGCCCCGTGTTTGACAAGATTGCCCGCAGCATGGTCGATGCCTTTGTCAAACGAGCGGGCCAAGTCTATGGGGAGTGAACCCGTGATTCACGTGACGGTGGTGTATTCGCCAGCGCCCAGAGATGTTCGGGAAATCACCCTGACCTTGGCTCCCGGTAGCACGCTGTTAGGGGCACTGCAAGCGACGGGTTGGCGCAAGTTGTTCCCGGAGATTGAACAGCCAACCAGCCTGGTAGGTGTTTGGGGTCGGATGACCCATTGGGGTCATGTGCTTCGTGACAATGACCGGGTTGAAATTTACCGGCCCCTCACCGTCGATCCGAAAGTGGCGCGACGCGAGAGGTTTGCTAAGCAGGGAGCCCGAACCACCGGGCTCTTTCTCAAAAAAAGAGCCGGGGCCGCTACCGGTTACTGATTCGGAGCGACCTTAAGCAGGGGGTTTTATCTCTTATTTGCAGTCGGAATCGATGATGAACTGAATGCGTTTTGCCTCGGCGGAGCGGGTGGCGTCATCCATGATTTCGCGTTCACCTTTTTCATTGGTTCGGGCGATGCGAATGCCGGAATCAAAATTGGTTTTAGCTTGCTTTGCACGTGCACAGTTTTCAATTTTCGATTTCGCTACCCGTTCTTCCTCGGCCTTGCGCTTGGCCACTTCAGCTTCTTCGGCCTTCTTTTTTTTCTCGGCCAGTTCTTTGTCGACACCGCTCAATTTTGGGGCGCTGGCAGACCCATGCGGTGACGACGCTGCAGCCACGGGGGATGCGGCATTGAGAGATGCTTCGTTGGTCACCAAGGGGTTGACCCGGCCAGCAGGTCTTTTAAGAATATTTTTATCCAGAATGTCAGATGGTGGAGCACGGTCGCTGTAGACCTTGCGTCCGTCTTTGTCGGTCCATTGCCACTGCGCGGATGCTGCCATAGACACCAAACAAGTGGCACCAATTACCAATTTACGTAAATATTTCATTTTTCAAGTTTAGCGCGCGCTTGGTAAAAATGTCCTGAATGCCCCACCTTTGATCTGCCAAAAGAGACCGTTTGTCTCAGTTTGAACCATTTTCAGCACCCATGGCACGGGTACAATCCACCATTTGGAGCTTCTATATGCGCCTAATCGGCAAAGCGCTCACCTTCGACGACGTCTTGTTGGTGCCAGCGTTCTCCCAAGTCCTTCCAAAGGACACCTCTCTCGCTACCCGTTTCTCCCGCAATATCGCGTTGAATTTGCCCCTGGTGTCTGCCGCCATGGACACCGTCACCGAAGCACGCCTGGCGATTGCCATCGCGCAGGAGGGCGGTATCGGTATCGTTCACAAAAACATGACGGCCCAAGAGCAGGCGGCCCAAGTCGCCAAAGTCAAACGTTATGAGTCGGGCGTATTGCGTGACCCCGTGGTGATTACGCCGCACCACACAGTGCGTCAGGTCATGGACTTGTCTGCGCAATTGGGTGTATCAGGTTTTCCAGTGTGCGATGGTGGCAAGGTCGTTGGCATTGTGACCGGGCGCGATTTGCGTTTCGAGACACGTTACGACCTGCCGGTGAGTCACATCATGACGCAGCGCGACAAACTCGTCACTGTGCCTGATGGCACCACGTTGGCGCAAGCCAAGGTTTTGCTGAACCAGTTCAAGATTGAGCGCTTGCTCGTGGTCAACGATGCGTTTGAGCTCAAAGGCCTGATTACGGTCAAAGACATTACCAAACAAACCAGTTTCCCCAATGCAGCGCGAGATGCCCAAGGCAAGTTGCGCGTTGGTGCAGCGGTGGGCGTGGGCGAGGGCACCGAAGAGCGCGTAGAGGCGTTGGTGCGTGCCGGTGTCGATGCCATCGTGGTGGATACAGCCCACGGCCACAGTAAAGGTGTGATTGAGCGCGTACGCTGGGTCAAGCAAAACTACCCGCAAATTGATGTCATCGGCGGCAACATTGCTACCGGTGCAGCAGCGCTGGCTCTGGTTGAAGCCGGTGCGGACGCGGTCAAGGTCGGTATTGGCCCTGGCTCGATCTGCACCACCCGTATCGTGGCCGGTGTGGGCGTGCCTCAGATCATGGCGATTGACAGTGTCGCCACAGCACTTAGAGGCACCGGTGTGCCCCTGATTGCTGACGGAGGCATTCGCTTCAGTGGCGACATTGCCAAAGCACTGGCCGCAGGCGCCAGCACCGTGATGATGGGTGGCATGTTTGCGGGTACTGAAGAAGCACCTGGCGAAGTCATTTTGTTCCAAGGCCGCAGCTATAAGAGCTACCGCGGCATGGGCAGCATTGGCGCTATGCAACAGGGCAGTGCTGATCGCTATTTTCAGGAATCCACCACTGGCAATCCGAATGCCGACAAGCTGGTGCCCGAAGGCATTGAAGGCCGCGTGCCTTACAAAGGCTCCGTCGTTGCCATCATGTTCCAAATGGCTGGTGGCGTTCGAGCCAGCATGGGCTATTGCGGTTGCGCCACGATTGAAGACATGCAAAACCAGGCAGAGTTCGTGGAAATCACCACGGCAGGTATCCGTGAGAGCCACGTGCACGACGTCCAGATCACCAAAGAAGCCCCGAACTACCGCGCTGATTAAAAACCATGCATCAAAAAATTCTCATCCTCGACTTCGGCTCCCAAGTCACCCAACTGATCGCGCGTCGCATCCGTGAAGCGCATGTTTTTTGTGAAGTTCATCCTTGTGACGTGAGCGACGACTGGATTCGCGCTTATGCCCGCGACGGCAAGCTCAAGGGCATTATTTTGTCCGGCAGCCACGCCAGCGTTTACGAAGAAACCACTGACAAAGCGCCGAATGCCGTGTTTGAGCTGGGCGTGCCCGTGCTGGGCATTTGTTACGGCATGCAAACCATGGCGCACCAACTCGGTGGATTGGTGCAAAGCGGTCACAAGCGTGAATTTGGTCACGCCGATGTGCGAGCGCACGGCCACACAAAATTACTTGAAGGCATTCAGGATTACGCGACCTCCATGGGTCACGGCATGCTCAAAGTATGGATGAGTCATGGTGACAAGGTCACCGAGTTGCCGCATGGTTTCAAGCTGATGGCCAGTACCGACAGTTGCCCGATTGCGGGCATGGCGGACGAAGAGCGTCGCTTCTATGGCGTGCAGTTCCACCCTGAAGTCACGCACACCAAGCTGGGAGCCGCCATCCTGGAGCGCTTTGTGCTCGAGATTTGTGGCACCCGCGCGGACTGGATCATGGGTGACTACATCAGTGAAGCGGTTGAGAAAATTCGCGCTCAAGTCGGCACTGAAGAAGTTATTTTGGGCCTCTCCGGGGGCGTGGACTCTTCAGTGGCGGCTGCCCTGATTCACCGTGCCATTGGCGACCAACTTACTTGCGTTTTCGTCGACCATGGCTTGTTGCGCCTCAATGAAGGCGACATGGTGATGGAGATGTTTGTCGGAAAACTGCACGCCAAGGTGGTACGGGTCGATGCCGCTGACCAGTTTTTAGGTCATCTGGCGGGCGTGAGCGAGCCCGAAGCCAAGCGCAAGATCATTGGCCGTGAGTTTGTCGAAGTCTTCAAAGCTGAGGCCGGCAAACTCAAAAACGACCAGTCCCGCCATGTGGCCTGGTTGGCGCAAGGCACGATTTACCCCGATGTGATTGAGTCGGGTGCGGCCAAGTCCAAAAAAGCGGTGGTCATCAAGAGCCACCACAATGTCGGCGGTTTGCCAGAGCAGTTGGGACTTAAATTGTTGGAGCCGCTGCGCGAACTTTTCAAGGACGAAGTCCGCGAACTGGGCGTGGCGCTGGGCTTGCCTTACCACATGGTTTACCGGCACCCGTTCCCAGGACCGGGTCTGGGTGTGCGCATTCTGGGCGAAGTCAAAAAAGAATTCGCCGACTTGCTGCGTCTGGCGGATCACATTTTTATCGAAGAATTGCGAAATTTCATCGACCCCGAGTCAGGCAAAAGCTGGTACGACCTCACCAATCAGGCGTTCACCGTCTTCTTGCCGGTCAAGAGCGTGGGTGTGATGGGCGATGGTCGCACTTATGATTACGTGGTGGCCTTGCGGGCCGTTCAAACCAATGACTTCATGACGGCCGACTGGGCCGAATTGCCTTACGCGCTGCTCAAAAAGGTGTCGAGCCGAATCATCAATGAAGTGCGCGGCATCAACCGCGTGACCTACGACGTATCCAGCAAACCACCGGCCACGATTGAGTGGGAATAATCGCAGCCCTTTAACCTGGCGATTCTTATGTATTTGCCACCGCAATTCAATGCCAAGGATCGCAGCCAAGCTTTGCGCTTGATGCGAGAGCACCCGTTCGCCAGCCTGATCAGTGTTGACGAGGGGGGGTTGCCATTTGTCTCGCACATTCCTTTGCACATCGAAGAGCGTGGCGAACAATTGGTGTTGTTAGGTCACTGCGCAAAACCTAATCCGCATTGGCGTTATTTGAGCGCAAGGCCACAAGCCTTGGTGACGTTCATGGGCCCGCAGGCTTACTTGTCGCCGCAGGTGTATCCCGACTTGGTCCGAGTACCGACCTGGAACTATTTGGCGGTGCACTGCACGGTGCAGGCCAGTTTGATAGAAGACGCGCAAGCCAAAGATCAACTTCTGAAGAAGCTTATTGGCGACCACGAGCCTATTTATGCCACCCAGTGGCGGTCTTTAGAGCCTGACTTTCAGCAAAAAATGCTGTCAGGCATTGTTGCGTTCAAACTGCTGGTGACGGATGTGCAGTGCAAACTCAAACTCAACCAGCATCGCCCTGAGTCACATGCCAAGTTGCATGAGATGTATGCCGCTGGAAACGAAGACGAACGCGCCTTGGCTGATTGGATGAATATATTAGGCTTAATGGGCTCTAGCCCCCGTTGAATAAGCGTTAGTAGCTCTGTTTTTCATAGTATTTCTGGATTCAATCAATGACTTCGCCGGGCAAGTGTGAGGCTCTGACCGATACAAAAGCCATGCAACTCGCCTTGTCCCAAGCGAGTTTGGCCGGACTTGCGGGCGAGGTTCCCGTGGGCGCTGTGGTGGTACGCCATGGTCAGGTGATTGCGGTAGGGCGCAATGCCCCCATCGGTCAGCATGACCCGACTGCGCACGCTGAAATGGTCGCCTTGCGCGCCGCATCGCAAGTCCTGGGCAACTACCGATTGGACGATTGCGAGTTATTTGTGACGCTTGAACCTTGCGCCATGTGTGCTGGCACCATGCTGCATGCGCGATTGAAACGCGTCGTGTTCGGCGCTTCCGATCCCAAAACAGGTGCGGCCGGCTCCGTGCTTGACTTGTTTGCCAACCGCCAACTCAATCACCACACGCTGGTTCAGGCGGGCTTGCTGGCAGAGCAAAGCACAATTTTGTTGCAAAATTTTTTCAAGGATAAACGCGAGGCACATCGCTTAATTAGTAGTCCCGTCCGCGAAGATGCCTTACGTACACCAGAGGCACGTTTTGACGACCTTTCAGCTTACCCATGGCCAAGCCACTACTTCAGTGACCTGTCTGTACTGTCTGGCTTGCGCCTACATTTCCTCGACGAAGGCCCGCGCAGTGCGCCGCTGAGCTACTTGTTTTTGCACGGCACGCAAAGTTGGAGTTATTTTTACCGACACATGATTCCTGTGTTGTTAGCCTCGGGGGCCCGTGTGGTCGCACCGGACCTGATTGGTTTTGGTAAAAGTGACAAACCCAAGAAAGAATCGTTTCATCAATTCAACTGGCACCGCCAGGTATTGTTGGCCTTGGTCGAAAAACTTGATCTTCAAAACACGGTGCTGGTGCTGCAAAACCAGAGTCACTTGCTGGGTTTGAGCTTGCCCATAGCGCTGAAAAAACGTTTCTGCGGCTTGTTGGACTTGAATATTGAAACCGAAGTCACTGATGTCAATGACCCGGCTTATGACGCCCCTTTTCCAGACCGTGGCCACCGCGCTGCCTTGCGTGCTTTTCCTCTCAAATGGATGGCTACAGATAATTCAGATGAGACCCCATTGCCACTGCAAGTTGTTGATTTCTGGCAACAACGCGGGTCAGGTCAAACATTCAAGATTCTGGATGGGCACTTGACCAAGGAACCCCGTGCGATCGATGCACAGGCTGCAGTTAGCTTTTTTATACCTCCCTCAACGCAGGCTATTTAGTGAAAAAACACATCTATATTTATTCTCCTTCGGGTGCTGTGCGAGACAAGGCTGCTTTTAAGCGTGGCGTCTCGCGACTTGAAAAATTGGGCCATGAGGTTGAGATTGATGAAGCAGCCCTCGCCAGTCATTTGCGTTTTGCTGGTGACGACGACACTCGATTAGCCGCTATTCACCGGGCCGCTGCCAGCGGTGCTGATGTTGCGTTGATTTCCCGCGGTGGCTACGGCTTGACGCGCATTCTCGACCGAATTCAGTACAAGAAAGTCGCCAAGGCCGTTGACAAAGGCATGCTGTTCGTCGGGATCAGTGATTTCACGGCGTTCCAGAATGCGGTGCTGGCGCGCACGGGCGCTGTGACATGGGCTGGTCCGGCCTTGTGCGAAGGTTTTGGCGTCGCCGACACACCCGACGACATCATGGAAGCCTGCTTTGATGATCTCATTTCGGGACAAGGGGAGGGCGCTGGCTGGCGACAACATCGTGAACCGGCACGAAATGCTACGAATTCAGTAGCTGTTAGCGCACGTGAAACGGGGGCTAGCGCTGATTTTGGTGTAAAGAATGCGGTGATATGGGGTGGCAACTTGTCAGTCTTGGTCTCTCTGATGGGTACACCCTATTTCCCTGATGTCAAAGGCGGCATCCTTTTTCTCGAAGATGTGGCCGAGCACCCTTACCGCATTGAGCGAATGATGACGCAACTGCTGCAAGCAGGTGTTTTGGGTCGTCAAAAAGCAATTGTTTTGGGTCAATTTACTGACTACAAACTTGTGCCGCATGACCGTGGATACAAGTTGCAAAGCGTTGTGGACTGGTTGCGCCTGAAGCTCAAGACGCCGGTGCTCACCAACTTGCCTTATGGCCATGTCGCCACAAAAGTGATCTTGCCAGTTGGTGCTAAAACCAATTTATGGGTAGAGGGTCGCGATGCCATGCTCTTTTGGGGTCATGCCTGAAGCATGCCTTATATGCCCTAAACTTGGCATAAGTTCAAGAAACGGAATCTGTTGGGAATGAGTCTTCACACTACTGTCGTATTTACAGATCTTTTTGGCAGCACAAGTGTTTTTGAAGCCTTGGGGAATGCTCGTGCGACACAGGCAGTGACCGAGATTACGACCTGGATTGCCTCCGTTGTAGAGTCGTACGGTGGGCGGGTAATCAAAATGCTTGGTGATGGCGTGTTGGCTTTGTTTGAAGACAACTCAGCCGCCATCAATGCTGTCGTTGAGATGCAACGCATGCATCAAAAACGCATGCCTCTGATTGCTTCAGACAAACAAATGCCCATTCGTATTGGGGTTGCCAGTGGCGATGTTGAAATCGTCGATGGCGATTGTTATGGTGATGCTGTCAACGTGGCGGCCCGCCTGAGCGATCTTTCGGGTCCGCATCAAATATGGGTCAATAGCGCCGCGCTGCTCGGTGCTGATGAAGGTGATGGCGTGCGTTTTCGCATCCTTGGCCCAATCAATATTCGGGGTCGCGCCGAGCCTTGTACTGTTTATCAGGTTGAATGGCAAGATGACATTACCTCTGACTTTCTGACCGTTCAGGCAGACCTTGATTCTCTTATGGACGGCTCGCGCACTGATGTGCTGGGCGGGGAGATTGAACTGACATGGCTCGACACTCACAAGACATTTAAGTCTTTTGAATTACCGATTCATATTGGGCGCGTGAGGCAAGCGGGGTTTGTGGTGAATGATCCCCGTGTGTCACGCACTCATGCCCGTATTGACTGGCGTAATGGCAGTGTGATGCTGGTGGATGTGAGTTCCTACGGTTGCTGGGTTCGTTTCTCTGGGGGCGGCTCAGACTTGTTGCTACGACGCGAAGAATGTGTCTTGCATGGCCGTGGTGAAATTGCGCTCGGAAGTTCATTTGCTGACCTTAGTGCGCCGACAGTTAGTTTTTCAGTCTCCTAGGCAATCGTCCATTTTCTTAATAATGGCGGTAAGTAGTCGGTGAACCCATAGACCGTCGCACCCGTGCGTGGAACTTCAACACTTCCCGACACCTCTGCCGTTAAGGCACCCGCTGACACACCTCCTGCGCTCTTTGCAAGACCCTCTTGCAATGCCATTTAGCGCCACTTCTCAAACTTGACCCGAAAGTACCTTAAAGGGTGAGGCGTACGTTCGCCGCATTGACGACGATAGACATGTAGAGTGTCCTGGCTGCTATTAACCTGCCGCCAAAAAGTCACTGCGCTCAAAAGTACGGGTAAGTTGCAGTGAAGTCACCGCTATGCTGTTAAATAATTTAACGAAATTTAACGAAATTCGTATAAATTCATCTATTGACGGGATAATAAAAGAATAACCAGCTAACCCGTGCCCCCGGTTGCAGTACCTAGAGGCCCAGAACACGCCTTTGTTGCAACCCGTGTATGAGCGATTTACTCGTTCAGCACTCAGTCGTCCCTTGGACGTACAACAGATTCGGACTGGGTCAATGTTTAGTCTTCAAAAAATAACCATCCGGGCATCGGTCAAGGTTTTTCAAAATCGGATGCAATCCGACGGCCATTTCAGCCACCCTCACACCAACGATGCAATCATGGACCTGTACTTTGACGTCCAGAGTCAAGGTCTTGTACGTCGGATAGCTTGAAACCATGAATTTCATTCGCCAGATTTACGAACGGGCGCGCCTGCCCCCACAGACTCGCAGTCACGCCATGCGTGGTCATCGCCTGCCCACTGTGCGCACCCTGCTCATGGGACTGGTACTCGGTTGCATGCTCCCCGGCATGGTCGGGACCATTTTCCTTTTTATCAAGGACATTCAAGTCGAACGCAAGCAACTTGAACAGTCATCCGTCCAGATGGCCCATGCCCTCAGTCTGGTGCTGGATCAGAAGTTTTCGCAACTCGAAACGACGGCTTTGATGCTCGCTCAGGACCAAACGCTAAGGGACAACAAACTGGCCCTGTTTCAAAACAATGCCGTTAGCGCCTTAGCAAGGGTCCAAATAGCCGGGCATATGGTGCTCAGCGACGCGAGCGGGCAAGTAGTTCTCAACACATTGACCGACTTCGGTGCTGCTTTGCCGCTTTATGGCAATCAGGCGCAATTGCGTCAGGTCTTTGCGACTGGGCAGTCCGTGATCTCCGATGTCTTTATTGGCGGCTTCCGAAAAAAGCACGCCATCACCATTGCCGTGCCAGTGTTCAATGGAGGAAAAATTATTTACGTTCTGAGCATTAGCTTCGATCCGGAACGTATCAATGAGTTGCTTCGCCAGCAAAGTTTCCCCAAGGACTGGATTGCCTTTGCGCTAGACAGCAAGGGGGTGATTGCCGCACGGACCTATAAGTTTGAAGAGACAGTGGGGAAAGCAGCAGCATTAACCAAATATAAGATGTTCAACGAGCAAAACGAAGGTGTCATTGAATTGGTGTCGCAAGAAGGCGCTCGAAATTTGACAGCGTTCAGCACCGCCCCCAACTCCAAGTGGCGGGTGGGTATTGGCATTCCCCGCGAGAGTCTGGAGTTGGCACTCATGCGCAAAGCAGCACTGATGGGGGTGGGCTTGCTCTTGCTGCTTGGTCTTGGGATCGTCTTAGCCCTGTTCATGGGCCGTCGAATTGCCCGTTCAGTGACAGGTCTGACCCTGCCAGCCAGAGACTTGATCGACGGCAACCCGCTGCGTGTGCCCAAAGTCTACTTTGAGGAAGCCAATGAAGTTGCCACTGCAATGGCAGATACATCGCAAAAATTAGGCTTGAAGTCAATCGAAGTACAGATCGCCTTGCAGAACTCGCGCGACAGCGAAAAGTTGCTCATAGAAGCCAACCTGAACCTTGAATCCAGAGTCATGGAGCGCACCCAGGCGCTGGCTGACCTCTACAACCAAGCCCCTTGCGGCTATCACTCGTTGGATGCACAGGGCCTAATCATCGATATCAACCAGACGGCGCTTGATTTACTGGGCTACACCCGCGAAGCGGTCATAGGGCAAAGCCCGACCCAGTTTTTTGATGCAAAAAATATAGCCCTATTCGCGCAGGTTTTTCCAAAACTGATGCGAGACGGCAAGCTCGAGAATATTGAACACGAGGTCATCTGCAAGGACGGCTCCCACATTCCTGTCCTGATCAGTTCCAATCTCGTCTTCGATGTACAAGGCCAAGTAGTCGGCTCCCGCGCCACGATGATCAACAACAGCGTCAACAAGGCGCGCCAGCAAAAAATAGCCGATCTCAGCCTATTCCTTACTGAGGTCATGGAGTCATTGACATTCGGTGTGGTGGTTTTGAATGAGGCGCGTGACGTGGTTCTGCGCAACCAACAGTTTGGACCCATCCTGGGCTACCCGCCTGAACTGGCTCAAAAAGAGAGTTTGAATTTTGCGGAAATGGTCCGTTTCAATTTTGACCGGGGCGACTACCCGGATCAGACCTATGAAGAAGTCTTGGGCGGGTTTCTTCAATTAATGCACGACCGAAAAACCATCTGTTTCGAGCGACTTCAGGCCAACGGTACTTATTTAGAAGTCCGTGGAAAGGTAATTTCCAAAGATTGGATTTTGCTGATCTATACCGACATCACAGCCTTCAAAACGGCCGAGCAAGTCCTGGCGCAAGCGCGTGAAGCGGCTGAAGTGGCCAACCTGGCCAAGAGCCAGTTTCTGGCCAATATGAGCCACGAAATCCGCACGCCGTTGAACGCGGTGCTGGGCATGGCGCAGGTGCTGATGCAGCCCAACATCTCGGAGTCCAATCGGCGCGACTATGCAGGCACCATTCTGAACTCCGGCCAGTCCTTACTGGCCCTGCTTAACGACATCCTGGATCTGTCCAAGATTGAAGCCGGCAAGCTTGATCTTGAAGCCATCGCGCTGGCACCAGCGCAACTCATCGGTGAAATAAAGGACCTGTTTACCCCGTCGACCCGCGCCAAGGGCTTGACCATTGAAGTCCGCTGGAACGGGCCCGAAAATCGCTACCTGGGCGACCCGAACCGCTTGAGCCAGATGCTTTCTAACCTCGTGGGCAATGCGATCAAATTCACTCTGCAGGGGGTTATCCGCATCGAAGCGCGTGAAGTGGTGTGCACTGAACAAACCGCCACACTTGAATTCTCGGTGTCTGACAGCGGCATTGGGATTGCCAAAGACAAGCAGGCGCTGTTGTTTCAAACCTTCTCTCAGGCAGACAACTCCACCACGCGCCAGTTCGGCGGAAGCGGGCTGGGGCTGTCCATCGTGCGCAAACTGGCGCAGGCCATGGGCGGCGAGTCGGGCCTAGAGAGCGAGGCCGGCATCGGTTCGCGTTTTTGGTTTCGCATCCAGGCCGACCTGCTCCCAGCCGATGCGCTGGATCTGCATGAGCAAGCGGGCATCAGCACGACTTCAGGGGTTGGAGCGACGATCACCCCGTTGCGCGGTCGTGTGCTGGTGATTGAGGACAACCCAGTGAACCAGATGGTGATGAAGGTGATGCTGGGTCAGATGGGGCTTGAGGTGGCGCTTGCAGACGACGGTCAACAGGCACTCGATGCGCTCATGGGCGGCGAGCGCGTGCAGCTGATACTGACCGATTTGCAAATGCCGGTGATGGACGGCTATCAGGCTGCCCAGCGCATTCGCCAGTGGGAGGCACAGACCCAGCAGAAGCGCCACCCCATCATCGCCCTGAGTGCCGATGCTTTTACCGATGTTCGAGTACGCTGCCTAGCCGTCGGCATGGATGAAATGATGAGCAAGCCGGTGATGCAGGGTGATCTGTGGGCGGTACTGGAAAAGTGGCTGCCAGCGGCCCCGCTAGCCCCACAGAAGGTCCCAACACGGCTTGACCAGAAGTCGGTCGACCCTGCCGCCATCAGCGCGCTGGTCAGTGAAATCCTGCCGATGCTGGCGCAAGGCAAGGCCGATGCCATTGACCGCTTCAAGGCCTTGCAGGAACTTGTCGCTGGCAGCACATTGGCACCAGAGCTAGCCGAAGTCGGCTTGCCACTCAAGAAGTTTCACTTTGATCTGGCGCGTGAGCGCCTTGACCAAATGGCAAGCAAATACGAATGGAGCGCTACACCATGACCCTATCAAGACCAAAAATATTGGTGATCGACGATGTGCCAGAAAATTTAGAACTACTGATTGCGGCATTGAAAGATGATTTCGATCTGCAGATTGCCACCTCTGGCGCGCGGGGCCTGGACTATGCCAGTCAGTCGACGCCTGACCTGATCCTGCTGGACGTGATGATGCCGGAGATGGACGGTTTTGAGGTCTGCCGGCGCATCAAGGGCGCTCATCAATTGCAAGATATCCCCGTCATCTTTCTGACCGCGCTCGGTGATGCTCAAGACGAGAGTTTTGGGCTTGAGTTGGGAGCAGCCGACTACATCACCAAACCAATTAACGTTGTGACAGCCCAACGAAGGATTCGCAACCTGCTCGAGCGGGAGGGACTGCGCAATGTGATCCAGGCCCAGTTCAATGAACTCAAGCAGGCCAGCGATCTTTTACAGGCATCACGCCAGCGGGAACTCGAATTTGGCAATGTCATCCAACGCACCTTACTGCAAGGCGTGATTCCCAAAGGCATTGAGGGTGCCAACATCAGCAGTTTCAGTCAACCCTCTCAAGTGGTGGATGGCGATTTCTCAGACATCCGCCGGATTCACACCAACAGCTTTGAGGTGCTGGTGGGCGACGTCATGGGCAAGGGCGTCAGTGCGGCGCTCATTGGCGCCGGGATCAGGTCGGCCTACCAGCAGGTGCTGGCCGACTTACAGATCGTCAAGTCGTTTGGAACTTTGCTACCCACGCCTGAGGAAATTGTCAATCAGTTGCACCGGGTGTTGACGCCGCGTCTGGCCGAGCTTTCCACCTATGTCACGCTGGCTTTGTACCGCTTTGATCTGGAGGCCGGCACGCTCACCTACGTGAACGCGGGGCACACCCCAGGCCTGTTGCGCTCGGCGACTCAAGGCCAAGTGCTGAGCATTGAGGGTACGAACCTGCCCATCGGCATTCTGGCCGATGAGGTTTATGTCGAGATCTGCGTCCCGATTGGCCCCGGCGACAGCCTGCTGGTGTACTCCGACGGCATCACCGAGGCCAGAAACCCCGAGGGTGAACAGTTCGGACAGGCGCGTTTGATCAACGCCTTCGAGACCGGCAAAGCGGCAGCGCTGGTGCCGTTTACGTTGCTCGAGTCCCTTCAGCAGTCGCTCAGGCGCTTTACCAGTGGCGCACCGGTGCAGGACGATAAAACCGCCATCATTGTCGAGTGGCCCAGTCACGTCGTTCCTTTGACGCGCTCACTGAGAACCAAGGAAACTGCGGCCCAGACACTGCACCGGCGGGCAGAGGCGGTGGCACGCAACTTTCTGACAGAAGCCTCGCGCAGTGACCGCTTCCTGTCGCCCGATAAAGCGCAGCAGGTCTTGTATGAACTGCGTGTGTACCAAGTCGAACTGGAGTTGCAAGCTGAGGAACTGAAGCGCACCCAGCGCAAACTCGAAGCCGATATTGTCGAGCGCAAACGCATGGAGCTGCAGGTGCACCAACTGGCGTTCTATGACCCGCTGACGCAATTGGCCAATCGTCGACTGCTCAAAGATCGCCTGAGCCAGGCCCTGTTAGCGAGCAAGCGCAGTGGCTTTTATAGCGCGCTGATGTTTCTGGATCTGGATAATTTCAAGCCACTCAACGACCAGCATGGGCACTCGGCGGGGGATCTGTTGCTGACAGCGATGGCAGCGCGACTCAAGGCCTGTGTGCGCGAGATCGATACCGTGGCCCGTTTTGGCGGTGATGAGTTCGTGGTGCTGCTGGATGAACTGTCGCTCAGCCGTGAAGAGTCGATGGCGCAGGCCGGCGTCATTGCCGAGAAAATTCGAGTTGCTTTGGCTGAACCCTACGTTCTAGGCATGGCGAACATGGGTGCCGACGCAGTCGCAGTTGAGCACCGCTGCACAACGAGCATGGGCGTGACCCTTTTCACTCACAGTGAAGATAGCCAGGACGAGATACTGATGCGCGCCGACAGCGCCATGTACCAAGCCAAGGCGCAGGGCCGCAACCGGGTTCGGTTCTATGACTCACAAACTGTTGCAAGTGTGCTGGCGTAATTCATCAGACCCATCCTCCGGTTGACTGCAACAATTCAGACACAGTTGGTGCCGAATTCAACGTCTAATCTGCAGTAAGCAAACCCATTCGCAGACACCAGGAGCACAGCGTGGAACTACTCAATCAAATTCAAGGCGATGACGTTTTGGTCATTCAAATCCAAGAAGACAATCTCGATGCCAGCAACGTGCGCGACTTTCGCGAAGGCATGCAAAAGCTGATCAAGGACAAGACCCGCGTTGTGCTGGATATGTCCAGTCTCAAATTTGTCGACAGCTCGGGCTTGGGGGCTCTGATCTCCTGCCTGCGTGACACCAACGGCCGCAAGGGCGATTTTCGTTTGAGCAATATGTCACGTTCCGTGTTGGCTTTGTTTGAACTGATGCGCATGCACCGCGTCTTCAGCATTCACGAGACAGCCGAAGGCGCAGTGGCTTCGTTTAGCTAAAGGTCCACGCGCTCCAGTCGGTAGCCATAGCCGTAGACCGGCACCATTTTCCAGCCCATGTTGCCGTCGAGCTTGAGCTTTTTGCGGATGCGGCTGACGTGGGTGTCGACAGTGCGTGAATCCACTTCGCTGCTGATGCCCCAGATACGGTCGAGCAAGTGGTCGCGCGACATGAGCTTGGCCGGGTTCTGAAACAGATACACCGAGAGATCAAATTCCTTTTGCGTCAGCGTGACAGGCGTGCCGTTGAGTAGCAGGGTGTGCTTGGGCACATCGATCTCGTAGGCCCCCATGCGCATGACAGGCAATCCGCCTGGGCTGGCGCGGCGCGCGGCAGATAAAAGACGGGCATTGAGTTCCTGCTGCTTGGCTGGTTTGACCACAAAGTCATCGGCACCGGCCTGCAAGGCATCAACCACGGTCTGCTCGTCGTCGCGCGAGGTCAGCACCACAATCGCAAGTTTCCAGCCCAGACTTTGACGCACCCAGCGCAGAATTTCGCCGCCATTGCCATCGGGCAGCATCCAGTCCAGCAGCAGTGCGTCGAAACTTCCTCCTTTGAGGGCCGCCAGCATGTCGGCTACGGTGCCAAACATCTCCACACTGTGCTGCGCGCTGCGCAGCCACAAATCCATCAAGGCTTGTTGATCCGGATCGTCTTCCAATACGCCAATATGCATTTCAGTATTCCTTTGTCAATTTGGCAAACCTGTTGTCTGTGCGAGTTCACATTTACACCACACTTGTTTATGCCTTGCCACGTATTCTCTGTCCATACCGACATTACGCGCAGCATACACAGCATCCATGAATACCTCCGAACTACTCACCCAGGTTACCTCTCCTGTGGAGATTCGTCGCCACATCGATTGGCACCATCAGCAAGATATTCCGCTCTTGCTGATGTGCGGCGCTGGGGGCGGCCACCGGCCCGCACGGATATCAAATTTTGACGCAACCAACACCGCCATCCATGTGGTCTGCGGCGGTGTTCATGATTTCAAGCAGGATGCAGATATTTCCTACGCTGTCATAGGCACCACTCCCAAGGGGGCCAACTTTCTGGCCTCCGGTCAGATGTGGGCCGATGCGGGTGTTCAAGACGGTTTTAAGCTGAGCCTGCCAAGCTGTATTGATGTTTCGCAATCGCGGGGAAGTGATCGTTGCGCGGCACCTGCCGGACATTTTCTACATTTCTGCGCGCTCGATCCGCATCTCAATGACGTGGTCTGTAGGGTGCAGAACATCAGCCGTGGCGGTCTTGCAGTCGAGTGGGAGCGGTGCGCAGACAGCCCACCGCCGGAGCAGGGCAGCATGACCGATGCCGCCATCCTGCAGTCCAGTGATCACCGCGTGCAACTTGGTCAATTGCGTGTGGCCCATATCACTTCGCGCAAGGGCGTCTATTCCATTGGTTTGAATTTTGAAAATGGCGCACCAAGCGAGTTTGATTCACTGGTGCTGGATGTGCAGCGCACCCGCAACTTTGCCTGAAGCGACTACAGCTAGGCCAACAAAGCAAAGACATGGGTAAAAGAATCATATTGGTAACCGGGCAGGGGGTGGCGCACCTGATTAGGATGCAATCGGTCAACGCTCGGGGTGACGTTGACAACTTTTGCCCTGTCGAAATTTACAGACGTGTGCCCACATGAGCCAGATACCGCAATTGCTGCGCATTCATCACGCCGCCATCATCTGCTCAGACTATGCTGTCTCAAGGCACTTTTATACCGAAGTGTTGGGTTTGCTTGTGCTGGCGGAGAACTTCCGCGCAGCACGTGATTCCTGGAAGCTCGACCTGCAACTGCCCGATGGCAGCCAAATCGAGCTGTTTTCAATGCCTCAGGCCCCGCAGCGGCCATCGTATCCAGAAGCGTGCGGACTTCGTCACCTGGCCTTTGCCGTCCTTGACCTGCAAACCTGGGTTGAGCATCTGAACGGCCTTGGTGTCGCAGTCGAGCCCATACGCCTGGATGAATATACCGGCAAGCGCTTTGTCTTCTTCCAGGACCCCGATCAACTTCCGCTGGAGTTGTACGAGGTTGAGGCGCCAGCTCCGACGCGATCGTGAAAGCCGCAGTGTTGGCAAAACTAGGGGTGTTTTTCCTTGCGCTGCTGCTGGCATGCTCAGCCGCTCCAAAAACACGCGCACTGAGGGCGCCAACGGTCGCGTCACCTGCACTGGGCGCCAATCTGGCGCCGGTGTCGGACTACTCTCAGACACCGGTGTTTGTAAACCTGATGGAACAAGCGCGCCGCTTTGGCTCTGCAGAGACCCCCTGGGACGAGAAAGCTGTGCTCGGCGTTGATGGCTGGCCGGTAGGTGACTTTGGCGTAGTGTTGATGGTCGGTCAGGGGCATGTGCCAGGTACGGCGGGTAAATACGCCGTCAGCTTTATCGGCCGTGCGCGCGTGGAGGTGGTGGCATCCCCCGCAGTGGTTCGCAATGCAGCCTATGACGCTCACAAAAACCACAGCACGCTTGACGTGGAGATGCCCCCTGGTGCTGAACAGCTGATGCTGCGTTTTATGGGCACGGGCCAAGGCATCAAGGCCCTGCGTGTGATTCGCCCCGGCTATGACGCACAGCATCCACCGCACTTCACCCGACTGTTCCTGCAGCACATTGCACCCTTCAAAACGCTGCGCTTCATGGACTGGTTGCGCACCAATGGAAGCACGGTTCGCACATGGGCACAGCGTGCCGATCCGGGAACCACGCATTTCCTCAGCGCTGCCGGCGTGCCTTGGGAGCGGGTGCTGGAACTGTCCAACACGAATTCCTCGGACCTCTGGATCAACCTGCCAGTGGAAGCCGATGACGACTACACACGGCAACTGGCGATGCTGTGCAAATCCCTACTCAAGCCCGGGCTGCATGTTTATCTGGAATACAGCAATGAAGTCTGGAACCCTGGCTTTGGTCAGTTTCACAAGAACCTGCAACTTGCACGCGAGGAGCTTGCCGCCAATGAATCAAGCAAGCTGCGCCTGGGTGGCGAGACCGATATCAACCGAATGGCCTTTCGCCGCACGGCCAAGCGCTTGCTGGAGATGGCCGCCATTTTTCGTGATGTTTATGGGCCGCAGGCGTACGCGCAGCGTGTCCGTCCGGTGCTGGCGGCACAGGTGGTGCAGCCTTCCATCCTGCAATTGCAACTGCGTTTTATCGAAGCGGCTTACGGCCCGCCTGCGGATTACCTCTTTGGCGTGGCCGTGGCCCCGTACTTCAATCTGGGTGCCAGCCAGACCGAGGATCAACTCTCAGCCGACCAGGTATTGACCGCCATGGGTGCGTCGGTTGACCGGTTGGAACGTCAGAACTCACTGGAAACCAATGTGGCACTAGCGCGCTGGTATGGCTTGCCCCTGTTGGCCTATGAGGGCGGCTCCGACACCTTTGGCTCGGGCAGCCTGGACGCCAAGCGCCAAGCCAGCCACGATCCGCGCATGCTGACCTTGTGCGAGCGCTATCTGGCCAAGTGGTTCGATACCGGTGGCGCTTTGTTCATGTGGTTTCAGGCCGGGGCTGGCGATTGGCGCCATCGCTACGGCAGTTGGGAGCTGAGTGAGTCTCTGCTGGACCAAAATGCGCCCAAGCTGCGCTGCTTGCAGGACTTTGGTGCGAAGTACATGGCGCATGATCCGCAGCGCAATGCGTTGCCCGGTGGCGTGGATGCCATGAACTATGTGGGCAGTTATGCGCCCTATAGCAAGGATTCCCGACTGCGGCTACGCTACTTGCATCCAGGGCAGTCACTGGACTATTTGCTGTGGAGCCCTGCTGCGCGCGATTACCAAATGAGCTTGCGAGCCGAAACCGGGCAGTCAGGAAATAGTGTGCAACTGGCGGTCGATGGCCGCAGCGTGGCCTCCACGGTGGCGCTTGTAGCCTCCGGCTGGGGCGCTATGAAGGAGACGGCATCGCTGACGCTGCGGTTGACTGCTGGTTTTCATACCTTACGTATCCGCACTTTGACCGAGACCACAGGCTTCCGTTTGGATACCATTTCACTGCGTTGAAATCAGGGGGTGAGAGTTCACACATCGACCATACATCACGCGTGTGAATTTTTAGAATGAAGGTTTCCCCCCCCAGAGGTAACACCCCCCATGAAAATGACCGTGCTATACGCTGGCCAGAGTTCGCCCCATGCAGGCTGGGCCGCCATTGACGAATTGGCGTTGATTCTGGCGCGCGTTTTTCAAGCCGAGCTACTGTCACCGGCGATTCAGCCCAATTCGCTGTTGCGGCGCATCACGGGGCGCGAAAAGCTGCAGTTTGCCCCGCTGGAATGTTCCGGCGGCGATGTGCTGTTCGTGGTGGCACGGGGCCCGGAAGATCTGGCCATGGTCAATGCCATTCGCAATGTGCGCGCCAAGTTCAGCCGCATCCATGCCTTTGTCACCGACACCTACTTCCAAGCCGGCTTCTACGCCGAGACGGCCTTGTTTGACAGCATTACCGTGACCGCCCATGAAGACCAAGACTTCCCGGCGCAAAAATTTGGAATCAAGGTACACCAACTTCACCAAGGCACTGATGCCTTGCAGTGGGCACCACGCCAGGCCTTTGCGCGAGAGATTGATGTCATGTCTTTTGGTAGAACGCCGCCTAGCTATCAACGCGCTCTAACCCAGTCCTTCCACCGCATGGACTCGCCCTATTTGTACCTGCACTCGCCGTTGGGTAATTTGTCCGGTCCCACAGTGCAGGTGGAGCGGGCCATGCTGTTCAAATTGCTGCACCGCACGCGTGTCTCGTTGGCTTTTCATCTGCTCATCGAGCCGCAGGGCGGACGTCCACGCTCCATGATGGTGACCAGCCGCTGGCTTGAGTCATTGCTCTCGGGTTGTGTGGTGGCCGGGCGTCGCCCGGTTTCGCGCATGGCCGATGAGATGCTGGATTGGCCGGGCAGCACTATTGAGCTCTCCGCTGTTCCCGAAGAGGCGGTACATGAACTGCAAAGCCTGTTGCAAAACGAGGGCGAGTTACAACAGCAGCGCCGCAGCAATGTGCGTAACACCCTGGAGCGGCATGATTGGCGACTGCGCATCCAGTCCCTGTGTCGCCTGCATGACTGGTCGGTGCCGACAACGCTGCTAGACGAATTGCAGCAACTGGAAGCACTGGCCCAACTTTGGCAAGATTAGGCTTGCAGAAGTTCACATTTCGGTAACGATATATAACCGACAGCCGCTGACACTTGCAGGCATGACAAACCTAAGGTCCTGCCTACACTCCACCCCCTTGCTCAGCCTGCTGTGTCTGCTCATCCTGACCCTGTTGAGCGCATGTGCCGGCAAACCGCCAGTGCATGCAGAGACTTTTCGTCCCATTGAAAAGCAGTCCACCACGGCACTCATGTCCAAGGAAGACCTGGCTCTGATCGAGGAGTCAAACAACCCGGTCTACCGCATGGGCAGTGGTGATGTGGTGCGGCTGGAAGTGTTTGGTCGCCCCGAAGTGAGTGGCAAGCACATTGTCGGGCCGGACGGCAAGATCACCCTGCCACTGGCCGGTGATATCGCCCTGAGTGAGCTTACCCGTGAAGAAGGCCGCGACCTGGTAACGCAGCGCTTGCGCACGTTTTTCACCCAGCCCTTTGTCAGCCTGATCGTGGACGAGTACACCTCCAACCAGGTCACTGTGCTGGGCCGGGTGGAGCATGCCGGCGTACAGAAATTCGCCCAGTCCCCCACGTTGGCCGAAGTGCTGGCCGGAGCGGGTGCCATGCCTATCTTGGACAAGCAGGCTACGCTGACGCGCTGCGCCATCATGCGCGGGCGCGACAAGCTGATCTGGGTAGACCTCAAGGCCCTGCTCAATGGTGACCCGGCCTACAACCTGCGAATGAAGAAGGGCGACATCGTATTCATCCCCGACTCTTCCGATACTTCCATCTATGTGCTGGGCCAAGTGGTCCGCCCCGGCTCTTACCGTCTGACACCCCGGATGACGGTGCTGGATGCGCTGGCCCAGGCCGGTGGGCCGACTGAAGATGCCAAGCCCGAAAAGATTGGCCTGTACCGCGTCGGCAACAACAGTATTCAAGAGATTACATTTGCCGACCTCATCAATCCGGCGCGTGCCGTCAACTTTGCCCTGGAAGACGGCGATGTCCTGTTTCTGCCGCGCAGTGGTTTGGGCGAATTCGGATACTTTCTGCGCCAAATAACACCGACCATTCAGGTTTTGGATTTTGGTATCAATTACCTCACATTTAAAAAGTACTACTAAACCCATGGTCACAGCACCCACGGTCTCGGTCGTCATCATCGGCCGCAATGAAGGCAAGCGTCTGCAACGATGCATCGCCTCGGTGCAGCAGGCCCATTGGGGCGTGCTACAGCACGACATCTGGTATGTCGATTCCCGCTCCACTGATGACAGCCTGGCACTGGCCCAGGCGCAGGGCGCACAGACGCTGGTGCTGCCCGAAGGCCCGATGTGCGCGGCCAAGGCGCGCAACCTGGGTTGGAACACCGCATCTGGCGAATTCATCCTGTTTCTGGATGGTGATACCGAGTTGCATCCGGAATTTGTGACCCATGCGCTGACCGCCCTGAATGACAGCAGCCTGTGTGCAGCTTGGGGTCATCGTCGCGAGTCGAATCCGCAGCAATCGATCTACACCCGCGTGCTGGATCTGGACTGGATATACCCACCCGGCATTAGTCCGTATTTTGGCGGCGACGTACTGGTGCGGCGCCGTGCGCTGGATCAGGTGGGCGGTTTCGATGCCACGCTCAACGCCGGCGAGGAGCCTGAACTGTGCGCCCGTTTGCGAAGCAAGGGCTGGAAGATCCTGCATATCGACGCTCCGATGACCCGTCACGACCTGGCCGTGCGCAGTTTCAAGGCCTATGCGCGGCGCTGCTACCGCTCGGGCATCGCCTATGCCGAGGTGACCCATCGAATGCAAGCCCTGGGCGACGCACTGTGGCAGCACGAAGCCCGCCGTGACCTGATGCACGGTCTGCTGTATGTGACCGCACCCCTGTTGCTGCTGATGGCCTTTGCGCTGCATGTGTTGGCGGGTGGCTTGCTGGCTGCGCTGGGCGTGGTGGTTGTGCTGCGCAGCGCTTGGCGCTGCCGTGAGCGGGCCGCTGGCGATGCAGTGTTGGCGCTTCAGTACGCGCTGCATTCGCATGTGCAAAAAATTCCTGCTTTCTTTGGTCAGCTGGCCTGGAAACGTGCCCATGCGCGCTCTCAGCGCTTGGCACTGGTGGACTACAAGGAGTAAACCCATGACCAAGAATATTCTGTCCTGGCTGCTGTGGCCACTGGCCTGTGGCCAGCAAACCTTGGGCGCCAAACTGCTTGCTTTGTGGAGCTTTGCTCGCCTTCGCGCGAGCCTGCGCAGTCCCTTGCATGTGTCCAATGTGATTTTGGGGCCAGTCAGCGTGGAAGGCACGGCCAATATTCGCATCGGACGTAACGCCCGCATCTACCCAGGTGTGGTCTTGGAGACGCAAGGGGCAGGGCGCATCGTGATTGGCGACAACGTGGTGCTGTCGCGCGGCGTTCACATCGTGGCCTTTGCAACCATCACCCTGGGCGACAACTGCATGCTGGGCGAGTACGCCAGCCTGCGCGATGCTGACCATAAAAAAAGCCAGGTTTCGATGCGCGACAGCGGGCACGACTGTGCCGCCATTGCGCTGGGCCGTAATGTCTGGGTTGGGCGTGGCGTCTGCGTACTCAAGGGCGTACAAATCGGCGCCAACAGCATCATCGGTGCCCATGCCGTGGTCACCCACGATGTGGCTTCTTCTTCCTGTGCCGTGGGTGTGCCTGCACGCGCACGCGCTCTGTCATTTTCTGCCTGAGGTTATTTTTCCATGTCCAATACCTGCGTTCCCCTGGCCTATCTGGTGAGCCGCTACCCGGCCATTTCGCATACCTTCATCCTGCGCGAGATTGCGCACCTGCGCACTCTAGGCTACAAAATTCATACGGCCTCCATCAATGCACCCGACCGCAGCCTGGAGACCATGGACGCCACTGAACGTACCGAGGCCGAGCAGACCTATGGCGTCAAGCAGCACGGTGCTGCCGGTGCCCTGGCTGCCCTGGGCTACTGGGCCTTGCATGCGCCGTCTGCCTTGCTGAAGACATGGGGCGCATCACGCCGCTTCGGCTTGGTCAAAGGCCTGGCCTATACGGTCGAGGCCGCCATGGTGGCGCGTTGGATGCAGCGCCAGTCACTGGCCCATCTGCATGTCCACTTCGGCAACGCCGGTGCCAGCGTGGGTGTGTTGGTCAAGCAACTTACGGGCTGTCATCTGTCCTACACCATCCACGGACCCGACGAGTTTGACGATGTGCCCGGCCAGCAACTGGCCTTCAAGATGCATGCCGCCGACGCCATCGTTTGCATCAGCCAGTTTGCACGCAGCCAGCTCATGCGCATCAGTTCACCCGCCGATTGGCCCAAGTTCACCGTCTGCCGTCTGGGCGTGGACGCCAGCGTATTTCAGGCCACACCGCGCGCCGTGTCAGCCGCCGTGCCGCAACTCGTCAGCATTGGACGCCTGACGCCTGCCAAGGGCCAGGTGCTCCTGATACAAGCTTGCGCACAACTGCGTGACCGTGGCGTGCCCTTTCATCTGACCATGGTCGGCGACGGCCCGGACCGTGGCCGTGTGGAAGCCGAAATTGCCAAGTTGCATTTGCAGTCGCAGGTCAGCCTGACCGGCTCGCTAACCCAGGAAGGCGTGCGCGCAGAGCTGGCCCGCTCGGATGCGTTTGTGCTGCCCAGCCTGGCCGAAGGCATTCCCGTGGTGCTGATGGAGGCCATGGCCTCCTATGTGCCCTGCATCTCCACGCCGGTTAATGGCATTCCGGAACTGATTGAACACGGTCACACCGGTCTGCTGGCCACGCCCGGCGATGTGGATAGCCTGGTCACGCAACTTACCCTGTTGTGCACCAACGCCGAGCTACGCCAGCGCATGGCGCTGGCCGCTTATGCCAAGGTCACCCGTCAGTTTGATTTGTTCTCCAACGTGCGCGCCCTCGGTGGCGTGTTTACCCAGTTTTCCAAGGCCTGACCATGGACCTCTCCATACTGATCGTGACCTACAACTCCGCGCCTCTGATGGACGCGCTGCTAAGCCAACTGAAGGCCGAAATCCATAGCGAAACATTTGGTTGGCAGGCTGAAGTAGTGCTGTTGGACAACGGCTCACGTGATGGCACCGCTGAATTGGTCACCGCGCTGCACCCTTGGGTCAAACAGGTGCCTAACTGTGTCAACCTTGGATTTGCCGCCGGTAACAACCTCGCCGCTCAAAGCGCCAGCGGACGTTACCTGCTGTTGCTCAATCCGGACGCAGTCCCAGCACCGGGCGCACTGGCCCAGGGCATCGCCCTGATGGACGCACACCCCGAGGCTGGCATGGCCGGTGGTGAGTTGCGCAATACCCGTGGCGAGCGTGAGCCTTCGGCGCGCATGTTTCCCACCTTGCGCGATGAAATCTTCACCATGTCCGGGCTGGCCGCCAAATACCCGCAGAGCCGCACCTTTGCGCGGCTGGATCGGCGCTGGGCCGACCCAGAGCAGGATGCCGCAGTGGACTGGATACCTGGTGCCTTTGTGTTTTTGCCGCGCAGCGTGTTCCTGAAACTGGGTGGTTTTGATGAGCGCTTCTTTATGTACTACGAAGAGGTGGACCTGTGCCGCCGCCTGCAGCAGAACGGATATAAAGTGCTCTACTGGCCGCGCCTCAAGGCCGTGCACATTGGCGGGGCCTCGGCCAAGACGGTCAAGAGCGCACGCGTTTCGCGCGCTGGCTCCCAACTTGAAAGCTGGCGCATGCGCAGCGCCATGCTCTATTACCGAAAGCATCACGGCCTGGCGGGTGCCTTGGGCCTGATGGCCATCGAGTGGGGTTGGCACCGACTGCGCGGCCTGCGCGCTGCCTGGCGTTGCCAGACCGACAAGGCCAGCGACATGGCCATGCACTGCACCCAACTGCGCCAGGCCTGGGCTGATACGGACTCCGGCAGTACCAGCCCGATCAAGCCGTGGTAGTGGCCGACGGGGCTGACAACGGACCCTCCTTGCAGCGCCGCATGTTGCACGCAGCGGCTTGGCTGGTGGGCAGCAATGTGGCGTCGCAAGGCCTGCGGCTGCTCAGCAGCCTGGTGCTGACGCGCTTGCTGTTGCCCGAGTCCTTTGGTCTGATGGCCGCAGTGCAAACCCTGTACTTTGCGCTGGTGATGTTCTCCGACCTGGGCGTCTGGCAAAGCGTGGTGACCCATCCGCGAGGCGAGCAGACAAAATTTCTGGGCACCGCGTTCTCAGTGCAGTTCGCCCGTGGCGTGCTGCTGGCTGCCATCGTGGCGATGATTGCGCTGGGCCTCAAGCTGTGCGCGGTTTATGCGCCGTTCCGTGCCGACACCGTCTATGCCGATGCACGTCTACCCGCCATGGTGCTGGTGTTCGCACTCAGTGCCCTGCTGCAAGGGGCAGAGTCCATGCACATTGCCACCGCCCAGCGCGCACTGCAGACCCGGCTGCTTACGCGCCTTGAACTGCTGACGCAACTGGCCGGCATGGTGGTGACTATTTCTTGCGCGCTCTGGACGCACTCGGTCTGGAGCCTGCTGCTGGGCACCGTCACCGCCACGCTGGCGCGCACCGTGCTCAGCCACACCCTGTTTCATGGCCCCGCCTACAAGCCTTGTTGGGACCGTGCCAGCCTGCATGACATAGTCGGTTTCGGCAAGTGGATTTTTCTCTCCTCCATCATCGGCTTTGCCGCCTCCAATGGCGAAAAATTGATTCTGGGCGGTGTATTGGCAGCGCAGGACTTTGGCGTGTTCTCCATCGCCTCGCTGCTGCTGGCTGCCATCATTGGCCTGGTGGGCAACCTCAATGCGCATCTGGTGTTTCCTGGTCTGAGCGAAGCGCTGCGCAGCGGCGATGCGGCCGCCCACAAGGTCTATACCCGCATACAGCAAATCGCCGATGCCATCCTTGGCAGCATTGCTGGCCTGACCCTGGTGCTGGGCGATTGGGTGGTGCGCATTCTGTACGATGTTCGTTATGCCGAGGCTGGCTGGATGTTGCAGATGTTGGCTCTGGGTTTGGTGGCCATGCGCTACCAGGTGCTGGAGCAGATGATGTTTGCCCGCAATCGCCCCGGCTGGGTGACCTTGAGCAACACGCTGCGCGCGCTGGCACTGGTGGTTCTGGTGCCGCTGGGTTATGCGTTGGGCAGTGTTCAAGGCGCGGTGCTGGCGGTGGTGGCCAGCCAGTTTGCCGGTTGGCCGGTGGCTATAGTTTTCAAGTTACGCCAGGGCCTGATGTCCTGGAAATCCGAGGTCGTCTGGCCATTGGCACTGCTGCTGGCCGGGGCCATCGCTTGGCTCATGCATAGGCTGCTCGACCTGTTGCTCCGCTGAACTTTACTCACCGTTCCCCTATGCGATTTACCTTTCTATTGCCCAGTGACAACTTCACCGGAGGTGCCCGTGTCATCGCGGTGTATGCCAGCGAACTGCAAAAGCTCGGTCACGAGGTGCTTGTGGTGACATGCGCACAAGACCCGCTACCCTGGCGGCAACGTTTGCGTGCGCTGTTCGCGCCGACCCAAGAGCCAGGACCGGTGGGCCATATTGCACTTTCGGGTGTGCCGCACAAAGTGATGCCACGTTTGGGCCCGATTGGTGAGGCGGATGTGCCCGATGCCGATGTGGTGGTGGCCACTTGGTGGGAGACGGCGGTCTGGATGCATGGCTTTAGCGCGGCCAAGGGTCGCAAGGTCCACCTGATCCAAGGCTATGAAGCGTGGTTTGGACCGCAGGTACTGCCTCAACTGCATGCCGCCCTGCGTCTGCCCAATACCAAGCTGGCGATTTCACGCGGGTTGGCCCAAACCATTGAAGAGGCGTTAGGTTCCCTGCCCATGACGGTGGTGGCCAATGCGGTCGATTTGCAGCAGTTCAATGCACCGCTGAGAGTGCGCAATCGCCCGCCGCGCGTGGGCTTCATCTATGCCCATGCGGCCATCAAAGGCAGCGACATCTGCATTGCTGCCTGTGCACTGGCACGCCAGCAGATTCCCGATCTGCAGGTGCTGGCCTTTGGCACCGAGGCAGTATCTGCCGAGCTGCCGCTGCCTGTGGGCACTCAATATTTCTACCGCCCGGCGCAGCAGGATTTGCGTTTGCATTACGCGGCTTGCGACTACTGGCTATTTGGCTCGCGCCTGGACAGCTTTGGCCTACCGATCCTCGAAGCCATGGCCTGCCGCACGCCCGTTATCGGCGTGCCCATTGGCGCAGCACCCGATCTGATCGGGCAGGGCGGTGGTGTACTGGTTGAAAAGGAGTCTGTGCAGGGCATGGCCGATGCCATCGTGGCACTGTGCCGTGATTCGGATGCCGAGTGGCAAAGCATGTCAGAGGCCGCCCATGCCACGGCCCATGCCTATTCGTGGACCGACGCCACGCATAAATTGCTGCAGGTGCTGGATCAGACCGCTCTTCGGCATCTGGATTTATGCTAAATATGGCTGTAGCCCCCGTGCTATATGCGTGAGCAGCTATTATATTTGCAGCAAATGTGGTGCGTTCGCATCAGCCTGTCAGCCGTATTTCCGCAATGGCTTGCGCCAGACGCTGCAGCGCGGCCTCCGATAGCAAGTCTGCGCCTGATTGCTGGGCTTCCATGGCCTCGCGGGCCAGCACACTCAGTGCTGCAAAGCCATAGCCACCCGCAGCCCCGGCCAGGCGATGCAGGGCCACATGACGTGCGTTTGCGTCAGGCGCCTTTTGAATGTCTTGCAAGCGCTGCGGTAGACCCGCAACAAAGGTTTTCTGAATTTTCAGAAACTGTGCCGCAAAGGCTGGCGCCATGCCCTCAGGCAGATTTGCCACGCCCGTGCTCCCAGTAAATGCGGATGTTCTGAGGCAGTGTCACTGCATCAAAAGGCTTGACGATGATGCCCGTGGCGCCACATTCCAACAGTGCCTCTACCTCGTCCTGCATGGCCTTGGCGGTCAGAAACACGATGGGCACACCCTGCATCACCGGCAGTGCACGCAGCTTGATCAGCGTTTCCGGTCCGCTCATCTCGGGCATCATCACATCCAGCAGCACCAATTGGGGCCGAAAAGCCTCGACGCGCTCCAGCGCTTCAGGGCCACTGGCGCACAGGCTCAGGCCAAAACCGCCGATGCCGCCGAGGCTGAAGTCCAGAATAGTTCGTATGTCTGCGTCATCTTCTACACACATGACACGCTCAAACACTTCCATGGTTCAAACCTCCGTTTTGGTCGGCCAGCATGGCACGTACCCGGTTGATGATTTCCTGGCGCGGCGTGGCGGTGGCTGAGAGCCATCCCATGCCTTGGCGCGATGCAAAGCCAGCGTCAAATGCGTCGCTCATCAGGACAATGCGCGCAGGCATCTGCAAGGACAACAGGCCTGCGCAGAACGCATCGACCGATCCCTGTGCCTGCGGGTTGGCCAGCACCGCCGCAGGTGGGCCCATGCGCCGGACCATGGCATCGGCACCTGCCAGGTTGTTGACCAGTTCCACACGGCCCAGTTCCAACAGCCAGTCTGCCATCCGTTCGAGCAACTGATGGTCCTGGGCGATGCACAGAATCCAGGGCGCTTCGTGCGGCTGAGTCAGGCACGGCAGGGTGATGCTGAAGGTGGCCCCGCCAGTGACTCTTGACTCAGCATGGATCGCGCCGCCCATTTTTTCAACCAGCATGCGGCTGATGTACAGACCCAACCCGGTGCCGCCGATGGCGCGCTGGTCAGAACCGTCGGCCTGTGAAAACTTTTCAAACAACTTCTTGCGAAATGCAGGATCAATACCCGGCCCTTCGTCAACCACGTCCACTTGCAATTGACCCTGGTTTTGCGTCAGATCGACGCGCACCACCTTGCCCTTGGGCGAGTGCTTGATGGCGTTGGAAAGCAGATTGGCCATGATTTGCAGAAATCGGTCGGGATCGACCTGGGCCCTGCACACCATGGTGTCGTGCTCGAATTGGAGCGTGACGTCACTGCGCTGCGCATACCCGGTGTTGGCGTTGACTGCCTCGCGGATCAAGGGTGCCAGGTCGGTTGGTCTCTGATTCAGCGGCATGCGGTTGCCTTCGAGCTTGGTCAGGTCCAATACATCGTCAATCAGGCGGCTCAGGCGGTCGCCGTTGCGCTTGGCGACATGCGCCAGTTGCAATGCCCGCTCCGGCAACGGTCCTCCGGCACCCGCTGCCAGCAGTCCGAGCGCTCCCAGTATGGAGGTCAGCGGAGTACGAAGTTCGTGGCTGACCGTGGCTAAAAACTCGTCCTTCATACGCTCGATGCGGCGTGCCTCGCTCAGGTCATGCAAGGCAATCGTGCAGAACTCCTGGCTACCCATGTGCCAATGGTTATACGAGACAGAAAAGTGCTTGACGGCCTCGGGTTGCAGATGGATCTCTACTTCAGCATGGGCTAACAAAAAGCCCATCTCCAGACCGGTCAGTTGCATGATGGAAACGTCGTCATGCACTTGATCGTTGCCCAGTGCAAATAGCGACCGCGCCGCACGGTTGAGTTCACTGATGCGGCCGTTCTGGTCAATGGTGATGATGGCATCGGCAATATGTTCGTGAATCGCATGCTGGCGTTGTGCCATCAGCGACAAGTTGTCCTGCATTACCAAAATGCGTTGGTACTGGCGCAGCTTGGCATGGAGGATGGCTGGATTCACTGGTTTGAGCAGGCAATCGGCTGCCCCACTGGCCAGGGCCTGCGCGTAATGTTCATCGCCTTGCAGCGCAGACAGCACGATCACCGGCAGCCATTTGCCTGTGACGCGTTTGCGAATGGCCCGAGCCACCTCAAATCCGTTCATGCCTGGCATGAGCAGGTCCAGCAGCAGCACATCCGGATGCAGGGTATCTATCAGGTGCAAGGCCTCTTCACCGCTGGCGGCTTCAATCGCTTCATGACCCAGTTCTCGCACGATCTGCAGTAACTCCTGGCGGCTGGCCAGGATGTCGTCGGCAACGAGTACCTTCATGGGTAGATTGACATGGGCGGGTGCTGGCATGGCAGGCTGTTGAGCGTTATTCAAATTCACAATCCGGACACAAGTTGGAGGCGACGCTGGTCTGTAATGGGCATGTTGAGTTAACTGTAACCGCATCCCGAGCCCTCCACACCATGAAAAAAAGAGACCTGCCCCAGATTCCGAGCCAGCGCGCGAGCCAGTTTCAGGCTTCCAGAAAGCGTATTGTGTGGCGCATCAAGGTGAGCACCTTGCACGTCGTGAAGCGTGCGATGGACATTGCCGTGGTGCTTCCAGCCCTGGTCTTGCTGGCGCCGCTGTTTTTGGTAGTGGCGCTTTGCATCCGTTTGCATGACGGCGGACCGGTGCTGTATTGGCAGAAACGCGTGGGGCGACGTGGGTGTGAATTTGCGTTTCCCAAGTTTCGTTCCATGTGTGTGGATTCGGACGCCGTGCGCGCCAAAATTGCCGCCATGAATCAGCATGGTGCCCATGGCGTGACCTTCAAAATGAAGCAAGACCCCCGCATCACCCCCACTGGTCGTGTGATCCGCCGCTTCAGTATTGACGAACTTCCGCAACTGTGGTGCGTGCTGACCGGCCAGATGACCTTGGTGGGCCCGCGCCCACCCATGCCCTCCGAGGTGGCCAAGTACAGCCTGCGTGACCGGGAGCGCCTGAGCGTGGTGCCGGGACTGACGTGCTTCTGGCAGGTCAACGGCCGCTCTGAAATTCCTTTTGATCAACAGGTTGAAATGGATATTGACTACATCCACCAGCGCTCGCTGTGGACCGACATCAAAGTCCTGTTTAAAACCATCCCTGCAGTGCTCTTTGGCCGCGGTGCCTATTGATCCAAGACAGTCCAATCCTCAGCTTATCCAAATTTCATGCAAGACTCTTTCCATTCCACTACCAGCCCTGCGCGCGTGGTGCTGTTCATGACCCACGAGTGCCCAAGCGATGTACCGGGCGAGGATCAGCTCTTGGCCTGCCTGCTTCCGCTGGGTACGGCCAGCTTTGCCGAGCGCATCATGGACAGTTGCGCATTGGCCGGCGTGCGCCAGATTGATGTGGTGGTCAGTGAACACCCCGAAGCTTTGCGTCATATCTTGCAGGATGGTGCACCCTGGGGCATTCGGATCAACTGGCACCATGCCAAAGAGTCGTCATCGCCCTACAAGGTATTGCGTGGCATGGCACTGGACGCAGCGCAACGCATTGTCATTGGCCATGCCCACCAGTGGGTGGGTAGCCGCATCGTGCGCGAACTGGTGCAGACCAATGGTGTGGCGCTCCATCTGGGGGGCGATGTGGCGTGGACTGGCTGGTTCAGTGCTGACGCTGCCACGGTGTCTGCATTCGGGTCGCACGCAGATTACGAAGCAATAGGGGCACTTGTTCGCAGCATGGAAGGGGTTCGCTGTGTGCTTGCTGCGCCGGCCGAGCATGGGCAATGCCTGAGTGCTTCAGATTTACTGGCCGCCCAGCAGCATGCACTGGACGGCAGCCAGGAAGCCGCCATTCCCGCATCCTGGCGGCGTATGCCTTGGGGCGCGGCCAGCCCGGATGCAGTGGTCCACTCGGATGCTCATATTCATGGTCCGGTGTTGATTGGACCGGGTAGTGTGGTTGAGGCCGGTGCCGAACTGGGACCAGGAACGGTGCTGGCGCATGATGTGTTTGTGGCCAGCGGTGCACGCGTGCGGCACTCCCTGGTGATGGCCAATACCTATGTGGGGGGGCAGATTACACTGGAAAATGCGCTGGCGCAAGGCAACTCCATACAAAGCCTGAAATGGTCGGTGCGTACCGTGTTGAGCCCGGATGACGCCATGATGGTGCCGTTGCGCAGGCGTGCCAATAGCGCTACGCCCTGGACATCGCGCTTAATGGCCGTACTGGTCGCTGCAAGCGTGAGTCTGTTGATGCTACCGGCCCTCCTGCTGCAATGGTTTATTGGAGGCCATGGACTATGGCGCAAGGTGGTCGTGGTGCAATCACGCGTGCGTGGTCAAGACCACTTAACTTGGGTGTCGGTACGCTTGGCTCATAGCCAACGGGCACCTGACCGATGGGTGGCCCACTTTGGCGCCTTGCTGGATATTGTGCAGGGTCGACGCTGTTGGTTTGGTCTGCGCCCCCGGTTGGAAGCCGAGTGGTACGCGCTGGGGCGAGACTGGCAGGAATTATTCAGCCGCACCGCTATTGGATTGTTTCATGCGCCGGCCTGGACCGAAAGCAGCGACAACCTGGACAGCGAGGCTTATGCCGCTGCGGACGCCTTCATGGCGGTGCAGTCCACCTTGACCGGACGCTTCAAAATTCTCTATACCCATGCGTGGCGCAGCCGATAACATTGGCAGCGCTACCAGTGGCTTACGGGATGGTCGTAGTGGCCGTTTGTTCAATCACATCAGGAAGGTAAGGCGGCATGCCTGACATCAAAAAGCTGCTCAAGCGCAACCGTTTCTTTCTGGAAATTCTGGGCATTGTTGCGCTGGGCGAGTTTGCCGTTATGGTGTTGCTGGACTATCTGGCACCTGCCATCAGTATGCTGCATGCGGACTTGCTGGACGCGCTCAGTCTGATGGTCTTGGTAGCGCCATTTATTTTCTGGCGCAGCCGTGCGGTGCATGGTCGCGAAGCGCAAAACCTGTCTGATGCGGTGCAGCATTCGAGCACGGCGGTGCTGCTACTGGATACCGGAGGGCGCATTTACTGGGTCAATACCGGCTTCACGCAGATGAGCGGCTATTCATTGAATGAGTCTGTCGGGTTGAGGCCGGCAGAGTTGCTTGGTTGCGACCGCACTGACGCGTCTGCTTTGGCATCGCTGAAGAAGAGTCTTGCCACGCGTGAACCGTGCCGGGTGGTCGTGATCAATCAACGCAAGGACGGCAGCCACTATTACGGCGACCTCGACTTCAGGCCGGATTACGACAAACATGGCAAGTTGGTCGGTTTCATTGAGATTTGCACCGACGTCACAGAATTGAAACTGGCCAAACGCAGCTTGGAAGCAAGCCTGCGTGAATCGGAGGCCTTGCGCCAAACGGTGGACACCCATGCCATTGTCTCGGTGGCTGACCATGCGGGACGGATCATCGAGGCTAATTCGGCTTTTTGTGCCATCAGTGGCTATAGCCGCGAACAATTATTCGGGCAGGACCACCGGATGTTGAACTCAGGCACGCACGCCCCTGAATTCTGGACAGCCATGTGGGACGACATATCGCATGGCAAACCTTGGCGCGGCGAGATTTGCAATCGCGACAGCAGCGGTAAGCTGTATTGGGTGGACAGCATGATTGCGCCTTTTCTGGGTGCTGATGGTCTGGTGGAGAAATATGTCTCGATGCGTATGGACATCACGGCGCGCAAATCTGCGGAAGTGGATTTGGCCCGGCAGACTCAGTTGTTAACTGAAGTGGTGGATGCTGCACCCTACGGCGTGGCCGTCTACGATGACCAGCAGGTGCTGCGATTTCACAATGATCAGTTCGGCAGGAAGTTGGATTTGCCAGCCGAAATGCTGGCTCTCAAGACTTTTCATTTGTCCGACCAGATCCGGTATCTGTATATGCGCGGAGACTATGGGTACACGCAAAGCTTAGAAGCAGTGCTGGCAGGGTTCCAGGAGGCCATCGCGACACGCGCACATTTGGTTCAGGAGCGACGTCAGTTCAATGGTCGCCATATTGAATTGGGAGTCTCCCCAATTTCTGCCGGATGGACGGTGCTGAACTACCGTGACAACACCGAGCGAAAAAATCAACAACTCAATTTGATCGACGCACAGGAGCGGGTGCGACTGGCGACAGAAAGTGCCGGCATTGGTATCTGGTCGGTGATGCCGATCTCCGGCGAACAAACGTGGGACGCGCAACAGTACAGCCTCTTCGGAATTCAATACGAAGCCAATCAGACCACTTCTATTTATGAATTGTGGTCTCAACATCTGCATCCCGAGGATGCTGAGCAGGCACGCGAGGCGTTTCAGAACACCCTTAACCTTGGCGTTCCGTTTAATCACCAGTTCCGCATCATCCGGCCTGATGGCGCGGTGCGCCATATCAAAGCTTTGGGGAGTCCGCGCTTTGATGCCGATGGTCGGGTCGACTACGTCGTGGGTACCAATATGGATGTCACTGATGCCGTGTTGCTGGCTGAATCGATGAAGGAGGCGCGCGACCGGGCCGAGGAAGCCAGTCTCATCAAGAGCCAGTTCCTGGCCAATATGAGCCATGAAATTCGAACCCCCATGAATGCCGTGCTGGGCATGCTGACACTCCTGGGACGTAGCGACCTGAGTGACCTGCAGCGGAACTATATCGAAAGGGCTGAAAGTTCATCGCGCATGATGATCCAATTAATTGACGACATCCTGGACCACACGAGGATAAACGCCAGCATGGTCACGCTATTGCCTAAAGCATTCTGTTTGGATGAGGTTCTGCAGCAGCTCTCTGATATGGCTTCAGCCAACTTGGGTAGCAAGGAAATTGACGTACTGTTCGACGTGGATCCGAGTCTGCCTGCCTATTTTTTTGGCGACAGTCAGCGGCTGCAGCAGATTCTTGTCAATCTGCTGGGTAACGCCATCAAGTTCACCCTGTCCGGCGAAGTGGTCTGTCGCATCCATCTGCAATCGCAGGACGGCGTTAACTGCCGTGTAGTTTTTTGCATTCGCGATTCCGGCATAGGCATTGCGCCGACATTCAGGGAAAGCATTTTCAAAAGCTTTACGCAGGTGCAGTCAACCACGACGCGCGAGTTTGGCGGCATTGGCCTCGGACTGCCCATCAGTCAGCAGCTGGTTGAAATGATGGGTGGCAGCATTGAGGTGGAAAGCGAAGTGGGCATAGGTAGTAGCTTCTCTTTTGAGCTTGACTTGGCGCTTCCTGAGGGCGACGAAGCACCGCCTCCGTCCAGGCCCACGCAACTAGCCCCGGAGGCGACGCTGGTGGTGGATGATTGCCCGATTTCCCTGGATGTGATCAGCGCCATGGCCGAGGGCTTGAACTGGCGCACATCCGCTGCGGATGATGGGGCTCAGGCACTGGAGATGATCCGTAGCAGCCTGGCAACGGGCGGCACGGCCTTCACACTGATCTTGCTGGACTGGAACTTGCCCGATGTGGACAACACCCAAATCGTGCGGCAGATCAGGACGCTATACCGCGATGCACATCAATCACAGCCCTGCATCATCCTGCTCAGCAATAACAGCAACCCGGTGTACCACCAGCGCATGCTGGACATGGGTGATTTGGTCAACGCCTGTTTAGCCAAGCCATTTACCTCAAGCATGTTGCGTGATGTGCTGGCGCGGGCTGAAAGAAGCGCCTATCGCTCAGCAGAGCAATCGAACTCCCTGCGGCCCCAGCGGCTCAAAGGTTTGCGGGTGCTGGCAGTGGATGATTTGGTGATCAATCAAAACGTGATCGAGCAGTTGCTGATGGTCGAGGGTGCCCTGGTTTCCCTGGCCTCTAATGGCAGACTGGGTGTCGATGCTGTGCTCGCCGCCATGGCAGAGCAGCCCTTTGATGTGGTGCTGATGGATATCCAGATGCCGGTCATGGACGGCTATGAAGCCACACGCCTGATTCGCAGCGTACCGCAACTGGCGCAGCTTCCGATCATCGCTGTGACGGCCAATGTGCAGACGTCGGATCGCGAACAATGTTTCGCAGCAGGAATGAATCACCACATCGCCAAGCCCTGCAACTTGGACGAACTGGTGGCCGTGATTCGGAGTGTCACCGGACTGCAGTCCGGCGTGCAGCCAAGCAGTCGTGCCATACCTCAACCGAGGAAAGAGCCTGTCAACGTGGCAGACTCGGCGGCGCATTCAATGTCCGCATACTGGATTCGCGCAACACCGCATCAGCCCGTCCCCGTCTGCGATGCCTTGCTGAAACAAGGTGTGCAGTTGCAGGTGCTCGAGTCTGTCGAGGACTTGGGTTTGCTGCTCGATGCCAATGCCCCGACAGGCCTGCTTGTCGTGGACCAGGCTACTGCCACCAGCGCGGCGATGCGTGCGTTGGGTAGCGGCCTCAAAGGTGCTAGCATGAAAGCCATGCAGATGATTGCCTTGGCTGACGCGGCCACCGACGAAGAGATGCGTGCCTGTTTACGCGCGGGGGTGGTGGATATGGTCCCCAATCAGTTTGCCCTGAACTACCTTAACGTGATTGGTAAAAGGCACCTCAATAACCGGGGTGAACGACCGTTGGACGAGAAACTGGAAATTACGGCCATTGACAGCCAGCGTGCCATGGCAGATACGGAGTCAGACGTGAAGTTTTTCGGTAGCTTGCTACAGGCCTTTTTTACCGAACTACCGGTGCGAAAAATGCAGATAAAAGAGGACTGGAGCCTTAATCCGCAACAGGTAAAACACCATATTCATGCGCTCAAGGGCCTTGCCATGACTTTTGGAATGCACCAACTTGTTGATGTGGTAGTTCGAATAGAAGCTCATGCAGCACAGTCCAATGCCTTGGACGCGTCCATGTTGGAACAATTGGAAGGCGAGATACAGTCCGCAGGTTTCCAGATTCTGCGTTGGCTGCAATTGAATATGGCTGCATTGGAGGTGTCTGAATGAGCTCATTAGCGGCTGACCCGCTGTCTGAGGGCGTCTTGCGCATCTTGCTGGTAGATGATGAACCCCTGGCTCGCCTGATACTGAGCCGACCGCTGGTGGAGATGGGTTACCACATCACGATGGCTGTGAGCGGGAATGACGCCCTACAAATCCTCGAAAACAATAATTTTGACCTGATTCTGCTGGACATTGGCATGCAAGACGGGGATGGGTATATGGTTCTGGAATCGCTTCGCCGAAGCGAGGCGGTGCGTTGGGTGCCGGTCATCGTGACCTCGGGCCACCAATCCGAGGCGCAGATTATGCGTGCGTTGGAGCTGGGTGCAGACGACTACATGACCAAGCCGCTTAACATCGGATTTTTGCGCTACAAGATTCGTAATTTTCAGCGCGTGATTTCGCTGCAGAACCTGAATTTGAAACTGCTGGACAGCGTGCTGCATAAGCAACAGCTACTGGAGGAACGCATTGCCTTGGAGTTTGAGTACAGCGCGCGCATTCAGAAGACTTTGCTGTTCGGCTCTATTCCGTTGGCACCTGGCGGCGTCTTCACTTCGGCGCGGGCACAGGCGGCGCAGGGGATCAATGGTGACTTTATAGAAATCATTTCGGTGTACTCGGACTCGGTGGACATCATCATCGGTGACGTCATGGGTAAGGGGCCACTGGCAGCCATTCTGGGTGCTGATGTCAAGTTGCAGGTGCAGCGACAGATTTCCAATCGCCTGACCACCCACAACGCTGAGCGGTTTTCGGTGGGTGAGATTGTCAATGCTATCCATAGAACGCTGACACCCAAGCTGATTGAGCTTGAGAGTTTTGTCACATTCCTTTATGCCCGCCTGGACAAGGCCGCAGGTACGCTCACGGTGGTATGTTGCGGACACCCGCCCTTGATCGTTCTGAATGGTGGTCAAACCCGTTTGTTCGGATCCCCCAATCTTCCTCTGGGCGTACTTGCTGAGGAGTTATATATAGAACAGCAATGTGACATTGCTGCCGGTGCCGCCGTGATCTGCTATTCCGATGGCCTGTCCGAGGCTAAGAACTCGCAAGGTGAGGCCTATGGTGAAGATCGCCTGATGCAGGAGCTGGCGCCCTACCACCAATCCCCATGGGGTGCCAACGCGCTGGTGGAAATGGTGTATGCCTCGGTTCTCAGGTTTATCGGGGATCAAGCCCTGACCGATGACCTGACATTGGTGGTGGCCAAGGTGCCGGATGCGGGCATATTGCCGCATCGCCTGCGCTTGGCCCGCCAGCTCTGCCACATCGCTGAGTTACGTGGTTTTATCGGTGACTTTGCCCGAGAGCAAAAGTTGACCGAAGACCTCGCCGACAAGATCACGCTGGTGACGGTTGAAGCCTTTACGAACACGGTTCGCCACTCTAGCAGCGAGATCATCAACTCGTCGATTGAAGTGCAGATCAGTCACCTTGATGGCACGGTCTGGGTACTGCTTGAAGCACTGGGGCCTTACTTTGATCCGGTGCGCGAATCGCTGTTGCTTGAAGAGCCTTTTGACCTCAACCGTGAAGGCGGTTTTGGCTTGCACATCATCAATGCTCTGGCGGACACCTTCAACTATTCGCACACGGCTGGGGTTAATCGTATGGGGTTTGGTTTTTATACTTTGCCTAGATGACAGCCTATGTGGTCTTCCTGGCCTTGTTCGTGGCGGCCTACTATGTTGACCGCCATGGACTTGAGGCGGTGTTCCTGAAGGTCTGGATTCCTATTTTTTTGTGCATTCCTTTTGCATTTACAGCACACATTCCCATGGTGCCGATACGCACCTTTTCTCAGGCCGCCGTCGTTCCCATTTTGTACGTTCTCTTCAAAGAAAAGGGGCACCTGATACGGTTGGGTCGTCTTGAGATTCTGCTGGCTCTGTATGTGGTGTTGCGTGTCGGCGCAGACTTCAACAGCCGTGGGTACAAGGATGCGCAGAATTACGCCTTTTACATGCTGAGCTGTCTGATCGGACCCTATCTGATGGGCTACTACATCATTAACAGTCGGCGCATGGACATCAAAACCAGCAAGATGTTTGTGCTGATCTTTCTGATCTTTTTTCCGCTGTTCCTGTACGAGGCCAAGTTCTGGGTCAGCCCGATCTTCAAGATCATGTCGCCGCTGTTTCCAGATGCCTTCAGTGGACTGTCGATACGATACGGCCTTGCGCGTACGGCGGGTACCTTTGAGCATCCGATCCTGGCCTGCATCATGATTATTGCGGTCTACCGACTGCATCGCTGGCTCACCTGGACCGGTGCGTGGAAAGAAAGGCAAGAGGGCTGGTTGGGGAAAATACAGGGTTGGCTCAAACCATTGCCTTTCACGTTTGAAGGGCAGATCGCTATCGCGCTGATCATCATGGCAGTGATGACCATCTCGCGCGGACCCTGGATAGGCGGAATTGCCGCGGCCATCCTGGTGGGCGCGGGCAATATGAAGAACCGCAAGCGCGCCTTGGCGATCGTCTGTCTGGTGTTTGTAATCGGTGGCATTGGCGGCAAGATGGCACTGGATGCTTACATCACCCCCGCCGAGGGGCAGGTGATTGCGGCAGAAGCACAAACCATGCTCTATCGCAAGGTGATGGTGGAGCGCTATACCGAGTTCTTGGTGGAGAAAATGTGGGCCGGATGGGGCTTGACCACCGTGCCCACGATCAAGGGCATGGAGTCTATTGACAACGCTTTTTTTCTGATGGCCTTGCAGCATGGGGTGCTGGCACCGGCGCTGTTTGTCATTATCTTTGTGTACGCCATCGTATCGCAGGTGCAATTCGGGCTCAAATCGCCATCAGGTATAGCGCCATTGGGCTTTACCTTTTCCGGCATCTATCTGATGTGCTTTTTTGCCTTTTCCTCGGTTTATATGGGCGCGCAAACCGAGCCATTGCTGTTTTTGCTATTGGGCTGGGGTGAGGGCATGAAATCCCGCAAGGCCGAGACGGGGGGGCCGGATGCTGCACCTCAGGTACTCGAAAAAGGCCACGGCTTTCGCCGTGTGTTGCGTTAGCGGCCTTTCCTGCGATGGCTGCCAAGCCTGATTTTCTGCAATTTAAGCAAGAACAGACTCCAGTGCAAACTCATGCTGGAACTGCTCATGAACGTATTGAACTTGTCGCCCGTGATGGTTTCCACGAGCTGGGATTTGATGGATTCGCCGCCACTTTCCATCGGCACCCGGTTGACAACCAGTCCCACCGCGTCAGGGTCCATGCGTTCAAGCTGCACCCGCGCCCGCACCACGTCCGCCTTGGTCAACACCTCGGCTTCCACCACCAGAAACACTTGGCCGATGGCGTCTATCAACAACTCGGCATCGGCCGATGGAAGTAGCGGTGGCAGATCGATCAGCACCATGTCGAATTGTGTGCTCCAGGTTTCCAGCGCAGCCTTGAATACATCCAGGCGTTTGATACCGCTGTCAGTCGAAAGTCCATAGGGCACCACATTAAGTTGCATTCCGAAATGTCGTTGAGACGTGATGGCGGCCTGAGCCGAAATTTTCCCGATCATCAGGTCGGTCAGTCCACGGGCGTCGGAGCCGAGCGCTGAGGCGCTGGTAAGCGAGTCGGCGTCAATCACCAGCGTGCGCGAGCCCAGTTCAACCAGAGTACGGGCCAGTTCCAAAATGGTCGAGGTGGTGCCACCCCCCACCTTGACAGAGGAGAAGCTGTAGACATTGCGCGCGCCTCGTGCCTGGTTGCGGCGCAGCGTGGAAGCAAAGCGTCGTAGCTGCTCCTTTATCAGGATACCGGTGGCGGCATCGCGATGATCCACTAACCAGGCTGCAGAGGGTATTAGCATCGCCTTCTCGGCATCGCCTACCGTGATGACGCGCTTATCGAGGAAATCCAGGGCGATGGGGATAAGCAGCATCAACGCCATACTGGCGGCCAGCAGTCCCAGCATGACCTTGGTCTTGCCAATGCCTTGCGGTGTGATGGCGGGTAGCGCCGGTGTAATCAGGCGGGTAAAACCGAAGGCGTTGCTTTCGGTGTCCAGATAGTTGGTGCGCGTGCGCATGTCGGCAAGTTCCTGTTCGCGCAGCTTGATTTCACTGGTGTAGCGCATGGCTTCGCGGAAACTACTGGCGAATTTTGATGCTTGATCCTGGAGTTGGCTTACGCGCTCGCTCAGCTCCTTTTCGACCTGCTGGGCTTGTTCAAGTGTGGCGACAAAACGTGAGCGGGTATTTCCCAGGGTTGACTTATCAAAGTCGGACTCAGAGAGTTGCAGGCGGCGCTTGATATCTGCCATTTCATCCAGCGCTGGTTTCTTGGCCGGATGACCATCCTGCAAACCGCTGACGGTTCGCATCAGTTCTTCGTTGCGCTTGATGACTTCATTACGCATGGCCTGTAGACCGTTGTCCTGTAAGCGCATTTCAAGAACCGAACGTCCAGATGCTGCTGGTACTTCCTTTTGGCGCTCAAACGTGGCCAGGATGGCTTGCGCGCGACTGCGCTCAAGGGCCGCTTGCGCCAGCCTTTCGCGTGCCTGGGCCAAGATGACGTCAAACGGATTGGTAGTGCTTTCACCAAAGGTGGTCAGACTCAGGAAAGATGCCAGATCGGCGCGACGTGATTCGAAATCTTTGATTTCTCGCCTAACCACAGAGGCTCTCTCGGCCAGTACATGACCGCGCTGGTCGGAACCGTAGATCTGTTCGTTGTGCGTGGTTTCCAGAAAGGAATCCAGCACCGCGTTGATGATTTCGTGAAGATTTTCCTTGTTGTCCGAACGCATGCCGGCACGCACCATGTAGGTATCAGGAATGGCGAAGACGTAGATGGTGTGCTGCAGCCTCTCTATGCACTTTCGAGTGTCCTCGGATGGCAGCCTTGGATTGATGCCCTTGGCGGACAGTGCGGTCAATGCCCGTTCCAGCACGTCATAGCGAAGAAGTGAGCGAGACAGATGGTTGACGAATTCACGGTACTGCGAGTTGGACTGCAATTCCAGATCTTTGTCAGCCGACATGGTCTTCTGGTAGGACGGAGACACTTGAAAAACGGCTTCTGCGCTGTAACTGCTCTTGACCATGAGCAGCGCAAGCGGAATGCCAATGAGCAGCAGCACCAAGGCTATGACGATGCCAACCATGCGGTGGCGTTGCCAGGCGATGGCCGGGCGCAAACTGCGTGCAGGGGATGCTTTGAATTCGGGGTTTTTCATGGTGGATATCAAACCTTGCGGGAGGTCCGTGTCCAGCCTGATTTACGATTCAGGAAGAAGGCCACGTACACCGGCAACTTCCAGGCCGCGTACAACGGGACAGTCAGTAACTCACGCAGACTCAGCAGGTGCCTTGCGTAGCGCAGCCAAGCCAGCGTGATGGCCAGTGCCAGTGCGACTGCAGTGGACAAGGAAACCAGTGCGGCGGCACCTATCTCGGCGCTGAAGAAATAGCCCAAGGCAAACAGCGGCAAACTGATTGCCACGCACAGAAAGTAAAGTGCCAAGGGTGGGATCACCAGGTCCATGGCCAGCACCAGAGTGGCAGCCCGTGGGCGGCGCGCAAAGGCAACTAGCAAGCGAGGCAGCTCTTGTACCAGCGTCTGCAAGTGGCCGTGTTCCCAGCGTGTTTTTTGGGTGCGTGCAATGGCCGCATCAATTGGAAATTCACTGGTAATTTGCGCTTGCGCCAGGAACTGCGTGGGCCGCCCGGCAATTGCCATGTCCACGCCTAACTTCATGTCTTCGGCAATATGGCCGGTGGCAAGTTTCGCTGTGGACGCCAGGTCCCAAGGCAGGGCCATGCCGGTACCCATCAGGTGGCAGGCTCGGCCCAGTCGAAAACTGCCCAGTGGCCGCACCTGGTTCTTCACCAGCCAAGCGAATTCCAGCATGCGTGTGCGCAAACCCGCACCGGGAGGTGCCACCATCAGGTCCAACATCTGCACCGGGCATTTTGTTTGTTCACATCGCTGTGCAATGGCCTGTATGCCACCAACGCTAACGCGGCAGTCGGCATCCACCACCACCACGACATCCGGTGCGTCATCACGCAATGCATCTACGCCGAAAGCCAGGGCATACCCTTTACCCCGCAGGCTAGCGTGCTGGCGTTCAACTACCTCGGCACCGCAGGCGCGTGCCACGCTGGCAGTGTCATCCTGGCAGTTGTCGGCAATGACCAGCAGACGATCGTTCGGCCCAAGTTGCGCCTGCAGGCAGTTCAGGGTGGGAAGAATGTTGACGGATTCATTATGGGCTGGCACCAGTATTGCTACGCGCAGCGGTGTTTTGACGCCATCCGCTGTGGCAGACGTCAGAATACGTTTACCAGCCGCCAGTGTCAGCAGCAGCAGGCTCCAGGCGGGGATGGCCAGCACGAAGGCCAGGGCGCAGCTAAGAGCGGTGGCGAGCGTAAGGGCGGTAGTGCCTAAGAATTCCATGGTCATGCCTTTTTGTGGGAAGCGCCCAACGAGATGGGGCGTTTCGATAGGCAAAATGGTAAGCGGACGGCCCTCCACAAGTGTGTTCGAAATGTGAACTCAGACCGGTTGCTGGGGTACGCGCGGCAGGTTCAGTGGCACGCTTTACGGGGCTTGATGACTGCTGGTACACCCACGGCAATGCAATTGGCTGGTACATCGGTGATGACGACGGCATTGGCGCCAATCAGTACGTTGTCTCCGATACGGATGTTTCCCAGTACCTTGGCTCCTGCTCCGATGTCCACATTGTCACCAAACTGTGGTGCGCACGGTTCGTTGACTCGGGACAGACCAATGACGACGCCGTTGCGGATGCGGCAGTTGGCACCAAAGCTGGCAAAGCCGCTGACCACAATGCCGCCTGAGTGCTCAATGACAAAACCCTGGCCCAAAGGAACTTCGCAAGGCAGTTCGATGCCGGTAATGATCTGGATGAATTTGTAAAGCACCTTGTAAAGCAGCGACAGAGGCTTGCGCAACAGGGCAGGGCGCACACTGTAGCGCCAGCGCCCGAAGCGGTACACCAGCAGGGCCCAGAAGCCCTGCGCACCCCAGTCACCGCCGTGAGCTGTTAGATCAGAGCGGATGTTTTTAAACATGGCCGTAACTCCGCAGCAACTCTAAGCCGGTGCCCAAACTGGCCAGTCCAAGTGACGTGTACTCCACCCAAGACGCTACGCTGTGGTCGAACAGGATGGCGTTGAGAGCCAAGTCGGAATAGTGAAAGGAGACATAACGCAATAGATATAGCACGAGTGTGCCGGTTGCGCCTGTAAGCAGTATGTTACGCAACACTGAGGTTCGGGCTGCTGTGTGGCGCTGCACCCGCTGATATTGCTGCCACGTTGCCCAGGCCAACAAGACCAGGGTCAGCAGGGCTGCTAGCTGAAACAGGCGGCGCTCTTCGTATAAATGTTGCTCGCGAGCAAAGACGCGTGCCCATTGAACCCACAGCACGTCACCCTTCACCAAGCAGCTGGTCGCTATCAGTAAATAAAGTGGACATAGTGCAAGCCATAGTTGTTGCACGCGGGCAGGTGTGTGTCGGGCCAAACTTTGGGATGTGCCTAGCAAGGCGCAGACCATCGCTGCCAGCCCATAGGCCAGGGGCCTGGCCCAATCGCTCAGCTCGCCCCAACCTTCGGTGCCTAAAAGAACATGAAGCGCATCGTTCATATGGCGGCCTGTTGCGGTTGCGCATTACCCATCAGATAGGTGCTGCAGGTGCGCGAACGAGCAATCAGGTGTTGCAGGCCGGCCGGAGCCATCACGCCGACTGGAACGCTTACAAACAATACCAGAAAAGGGGCGTCCAGTGCCATCGCATGCAGGGCCATGCGTGTAGCCGAGGTAAAAAAGACGTGAAACAAAAAGATGGCAAACGAATAGTGACCGATGCGTGCCAGCAGGCGGTTGCGCCAGCCCAGCGACCAAAATCCAGAGGCCAGCAGCAAACCGGCCATCAGCATGGGGGGGGAGAAGCGTTCCAACTCAGGTCCCTGCGCCATCAACCAGGCCACAACTGAAGCGCCTAGCGCGATGCGCAGCAGACCGGATTTGGGCTGTTGCTGGGTCGCGTCCCATTGCAGCCGGGTCATGCCCAGGCCTAGCAAGAAATAGGGCAACAAATAGGTGGCGCCCAGCACGCTGAACCAGATGAAGCCAGGGTGTGCCAGATACACCAGAACACTCAAAACAAAGTAGCCACACCAACTGTGCGTGCTGGTGATTGGTAATACGGATTCGGCCAGCGCCACGATGCAGAAAATCAAAAACAGTGATTCGAGAAACCAGAAATGTGCCACCGGCACGATGTGCATAAGTTGGAGCTCGTCAATGCGGTAGTTACTGCCTGGCGTTACGTACTGAACCAGAGCAAACACTGTGCCCACGCTTAGCATGGGCCACAGCAGGCGCGCCGCCTTGTTGCGCACCAAGCTCCAACCGCGTTTTTTGCTAAATCCGTACATGGCACCGGCAAGCAGGCCGAACACAGGCATGCGCAGTGCCATCAATGCTTCAGTCAGTTGGCGTAACCATCCGTCGTGGATACGCAGGCCCTGGTTCTCTGTGGCTCCGACCACGTGGTAGACCACCAGTAGCAGGCATGCCAAGCCACGCAGTGTCTGTACTTTTGACGCCTTCATTCGATGACCAGATGCTGCACGCCTGAGAGTTGCAAGTAGCGACGAATGGACGGGGGTGTTCCGGACAGGCACAGGCTCAGTTGGCGAGAAGCCAAAGACTGTTCGAGCAACAGCAGCAGGCCAACAAAGGCGCTATCAATGCTGCGCACCTGTGACAAGTTCAGCACAACATTGACGTTGTCATTCTCAATTTGGGTGAAGATGTCGCGAACTGGCCGCAGGTTACTGGCATTCCAGGCGCCACGCAAATGGACCAGGCCTTGGCTTTCCTGGCGCCCGTATTCTGCCGTTGCGTTGCGCAAATCCTCTGTACTTGGCTTCTGGTAGGCATGGTGCAATGCCAGTGGTAGCACGCGTATGGCAAGCACACGCAAAAAAGAAAGTCCATCGTTCAGATAGCGCCGGATCAGGGTACGTTCTTCCTTGGCACGCCAGAGCCATTCCAAACCTGCGCGCTGCATCCAGGGTGGCGCACGCTGGATGTTGCCAGCGACAAAATTTATAACTGCACCTAAGTGACCGATGACCGGTGCCGTAATGTGCTGACGATTACGACAAATCCAGTCCTGCCCTTTGGCCGCTCCGAGTGACACCACCACCAGATCCGGCTCGCTTTGGTTGATGCATTGCACCAGATCATCGCGACTCATTTCCTCGGTGTTGACAAAGCCGGGGTAGATGTAGCCGGTTGGCAGGACGCCGGCCGACTGATCACCGATGGCAAGGCAAGCGCTCTGTCCGACTCCTTTGGTACCACCAAAGAAAAACACCCGCCACAAGCTCTCGGTCTGTTGACGCAAACAATCGAACAGGTCTGAGCCGCTGACGCGTTCCCGTATCGGGATATTCAGCAGTTTGGCGACCCATACCAATGGCATTCCGTCTGGAAGGCTGAGGTCGCTCATGCAAACCGATTCCCTGAAATGTGACTGCTTCTGGCTGGCCATCATGAAATTGAGGTTTGGCGTGGAAAAAAAGCATTTCTGTCGGGTGATGCGGGCTTGCTGCAGCTGGCGCACGGCCTCGTCCATGGACATGGCATCAATGGGCAAGCCCATGATGCAGTGCACATTTCTGTAAAAGTCGGTCATTTGGATTCTCTCGTTTGGTGCCAGACACTCATCCCAGTCGGATGCAGCGATTGGACGGGAGATGGTTCCAAACTGTGTTGCAAGATTGTGAATTTGCTTGGTTTTAATTAATGCCATTCACAGACAACCGTGAGCAAGTTAATGCAGAGTGACAACATGCCCTGGAGGAAATGTTACAGGTCACGCGCAGCCAAATTGTCGACCACACCACATGACTAGAGCAGTCGCAGATAGCCATTAACGGCGCGAAGGCGATCTTGATGCGATTCAACTTAAACACGCGGACTACGAAAAGAAACTTTTGGCTGAGCAACGTCGTAGTGAGGATGAAATCAAGCGCCATTCAGAAGATGAACAACGAACCGCCAATTTTAAAGAAATAGACGCCTCAAATGCAGCGCTGCTTCAAGAGGAGTGCGTCACTTTTACTTCCCAAAGAGGGACATTTTTACTTCGCCGGATGACGCTCATCCGGCGAAATAGATTAAACCCTCAGCTTGTTAACTTAACATAATATACATCGTATGAAGTACACTTGCCGAGTTAAAATCAAACCTTAAATTCACAAAGCCCAAATCCCGCTTTACAAAAAAGGAGATGGTCGATGTCGAGACATTTAGGCAACCTGAAAAGGTTTCAGTCAAAATTGATAGCCAGGTACGGGGCCGATGACAATTTGGTCATACAAGTATCGAAAGAACTTGAATTGCTTGAGGTTCTTAAGTCCAAACGTACCATCAGTTTCATCCCCCCTGCGGCCTTGCTTGGAAATTCTGACTTCATTCGAGTTCACAAACAGATTTTCCAATTTCGTTAATGTGATACTTGAGGCTCATTCGGTCCAGTGAGCTTGTTGGCAATGAAATAAACAGCTCAATGCGCTTACGCAAGTTGGACCCTGCATTCATGAAAGCGCGATGTTTTTCTTCGGCACTGCCTTTGACTTTGCCGGGGTCTGCCACTCCCCAATGCGCAACAATGGGATGACCTGGCCAAATCGGCGATTGGTCTTCCACTGCATCGTCACAGATGGTCAAAATAAAGTCCATGACAGGTGCGTCAGGCGTCGCAAATTCATCCCAGGATTTACTGCGCAAACCATCAGTGGGAAGGCCGATATGCTGAAGAAAATCAATGGCATTGGGATTCACTTTGCCGATCGGAAAACTGCCCGCCGAGAAAGCCCTGAAGCGTCCTTTACCTAATGCGTTCAATTGCGCTTCTGCCAAAAGACTGCGCGCAGTGTTGCAAGTGCACAGAAAAAGTACGTTGAAGACCTTGTCACTCATAAGTTAGCTTTCGGGTTGTCAGTTTTTGAAAAAATGAAGGACGATTATCAACCTTGTTCTCCATTTGATGGCGATACTCTCATCTCAGAATTCTCATCCAAATCGACATTAACCAGAGACACGGTGAATAACTCATACTCCCCCGAAACTTTTTTGTTTTTCGACTTTCCATCAATGGAGTGAATGAATGCAGCCGACTGTCCCGACCCAAGCCCATTGGGCAAAAATCAACTCAAGCCATTGGTACCGTTGGCGTGGTTACATGGTGCGCTGGTTGATTTTTGCTGGCGTAGTAGGAATGTTTCAACCCGTTGACCAGGACCTGGAAAACTATTGGCTACAAAAACTGTACCAAGGACTTTTTGGTCTATTTTTTGGAGCGGTTTGCGCGGTGGTTTTTACGTTGGCTGAAAATAAATTGAATGTTGCGCGTATCAAGTGGAAATCATGGTCAATCGTGATTGCAACGTGGTTGACTACCAAACTGGTGTTTGTTAGCGTTATGGCTGCAATCGGTTGACACCCAGTTAATTGGGTTTCTTGGCGGCTGACTTTGCCGCTTTTTGAGCCTGATCACGCTTTATTTCATAAAGATCACGAATCCGTTCTGCCATAGCGGCGTAGGTCACCGCATTTTCTTCTTCTGCATCAGCCGCATTGATGAAGGCATTGAAGTGACGGTCATTGACCCAAAAAGTTTGTTCAGCAGCGTAATCATCAAGTGCATCTGCAAAATTTTGAACATCGTTGTCTGTTGCAAAAAAGTCCGTTAAGAAAGTGGCTGGTGTCCCAAATCCGGCTTCAACCGCAGCGGTCATGCTGTCGAGCATCTCATTGATCAGACTCTCGTCAAGATCGTCACTCATGTTCTTGAATGGCAATAATTTACCGGTTCTGGGGTCGTACCCTCCCCTTGATTCGAGACGGTCCAGAAGCTCTGGAAGTGCGCCTGAAGGTGTGTTGCTATCGATACCGTCGTACGAGATCGTGGTTATTTGTGGTTTGTAAGAGGTAACCATGGGAGCCTTGATGTAGTGAAAGTTGGGGTTATAAAACTGGAGGTCAAAAGCCAAGTCGATTCTGAACGTGCCTTAACTGTAACCAGTGAAAGCAGAAATAAAATTATGCTCAAATCGATTACTTGATTTAACCAGTTGATTCTTTTACTGCTGGATACAACGACTTGAAAGGTAAATCAGATTAATGGATACGGTCATTATTTTTGCCATAGCCGGGTGCCTTTTTAGCGCGGCTGTGGTGTATGTCGTGCAGGATTACCGTCGGCATGGTGAACGTCAGGATGCTTTGGACAACGTGTTGAGTGTGAAGGCCGAGGTCTTGAAGATCAAGAAAACACTGCTTGGTTATACAAAATACATGGATTATCTTGCACCCGCAAAGCAAGCTGTGTTGGAAAAAGCAAAGTCATTAGTGATCAAAATGGTGAGAGAGCAGGTCCACGTTGAAAACCTAAAGTCAGATCCTGGAAGGCCCAAGCCTGACACCACTGTGATTTTCAAATACTTGGTCGAATACTCAATTGGTTTTGATCTCAAGACTGATAGTTTCGACATCATCAGCACCACTTCCGGTATTGAAATTAAGGTGGGTAGACCTTCAGTCGTCAGTTCGCCTTTTATACGAACACATTCGCATGAGATTTCTAGCGGAGGGTCACTTTCCGACGAAGTGACTGTTTTAAAAGAAATTCAAGACAAGCTTCCCACCATGGCGAGTCAACACGGCTTAGCCATGGCTTCAGAGCCTGCAATTCGAGCGCTTTGTGATAAAAAGCTGATTGAGCTTTTAAGCAGTTTTTTAACCGGGCAACCTGGCGTATTGCAAGTTCCTGGTATTTCTGTTGTCTACAGATAATTGACCCATTCGCATCCATTCCACCTGAATCCAAGCCCCAATTTTCCGTATGTCCTCAGTTTTTAACTTCACTTTTGTGCCCTGGTTTCGTTCGGTGGCGCCTTATATTCATAAGTTTCGCAACCAGACATTTGTCGTGGGCATTGCGGGTGAAGCTATTGCGGCTGGCAAGTTGGCGCATCTGGCGCAAGACCTGGCCATGATTCAAAGTATGGGTGTCAAGGTGGTGCTGGTGCATGGCTTTAGACCGCAGGTGAATGAACAGCTCAAGGCCAAGGGTCATACGCCGCGCTACTCACATGGCATGCGCATCACAGACGAAGTAGCGCTGGACTGTGCGCAGGAAGCCGCCGGGCAACTTCGTTATGAAATTGAGGCCGCCTTCAGTCAGGGCTTGCCCAATACCCCCATGGCCGGTTCGACGGTAAGGGTGATCTCGGGTAATTTTTTAACCGCACGCCCGGTCGGCATAGTTGATGGCGTAGATTTTCAGTCCTCGGGACTGGTGCGCAAGGTAGACACGGCGGGCATTATGCGCACGCTAGATTTTGGTGCCATGGTGCTGCTGTCACCATTTGGGTTTTCACCCACCGGTGAAGCTTTTAACCTCACGATGGAAGAGGTTGCCACTTCAGTCGCCGTGGCCCTGCAAGCCGATAAACTGATTTTTGTGACCGAAATACCGGGTATCCGGATTCAACCGGGTCAGCCCGAAAGCGACGACAACCCGATTGACACCGAACTGCCGTTGGCAGCAGCTGAAAAACTGTTGGCCGAATTGCCGGCAGCGAACCAACCCAGCGACACCGCTTTTTACCTTCAGCACTGCGTGAAGGCCTGCAAACATGGCGTTGAGCGCAGTCACATTATTCCGTTTGCGGTAGATGGCTCCATCTTGCTGGAGGTCTATGTGCACGACGGCATTGGCACCATGGTGGTGGATGAAAAGCTGGAGAGTCTGCGCGAGGCTACCGTGGACGATGTCGGTGGCATCTTGCAATTGATTGAGCCGTTTGAACAAGATGGCACTTTGGTCAAACGCAGTCGCACCGAAATAGAGCGTGACGTCGGGCTCTACACCGTGATTGAGCATGATGGCGTTATTTTTGCCTGTGCCGCACTCTACGCCTACCCGGAAGCGCGCACAGCTGAGATGGCTGCGCTCACGGTGTCGCCGCAAGTGCAAGGCCAAGGCGACGGCGAACGGGTTTTGAAACGCGTAGAGCAACGGGCCAAGGCCGCCGGGCTTGACTGCATTTTTGTACTCACAACCCGTACCACCCATTGGTTTCTCAAACGCGGCTTTGTGCTGGTCGACCCTGATTGGTTACCAGAAGCGCGAAAACGCAAATACAACTGGGATCGCAAGAGCCAGGTGCTGGTCAAAAAACTCCCCTGAGCACGGTTCTTGCTGTGTTTACACAGCAAGGCATCGGGCCTTGTTCATCAATATCAACTCTTAGAAAAAGACATGCATTCACTCAATTTCATCGGCGGCGAAAAAGGCGGCGTTGGTAAATCCGTGGTTTCACGGGTTCTGGCCCAGTATTTCATTGACAACGGTCGCCCGTTCACCGGCTTTGACACCGACCGTTCACACACCTCATTTACGCGTTTTTATGCCGACTACGCTTCTCCGGTCGTTGTGGACAGCTACGAAGGCCTGGACCGTTTGGTTGAGGCATTTGAAGACCAATCCGTGGGCAGCGAGCAAAAAAGCGTCATTGTAGATTTGGCGGCGCAGACGGCTGCACCCTTGACACGCTGGATCAAGGATTCAGATTTATTTGCCGTCATGAAAGAAATGGGCATTGCCGTGAATTTTTGGCACGTCGCTGATGCGGGCAAAGATTCAGTGGACTTGCTAGGTCGCTTGGTCAACACGTTTGAAGAAGGACCCAACTACTTTGTGGTTAAAAATCAAGGCCGTGGGGCGGATTTTTCACAACTAGACGATTCGCCAGCCTTGGAGAAAGCGGTCTCGCTGGGCGCTAAAGTGGTGACGCTGGGGCAGTTGCATGAAGCAAGCATGCGCAAGATTGACCGCCAGAATGCCAGTTTTTGGGCCGCCTTCAACGACCGCACAGGTCCGGAAGCACTGGGGTTGCTGGAGCGTCAACGTGTCAAACTATGGTTACGCAGAACCTACGACATGCTGGATACGCTGCCGCTGTAACGTTTTATTTAGCTTCTGGCTTGACTGATCCGCCAGATCAGCAAGCAAGCCAGAATAGTTATGCCACTGAAGCAGACAAATGACCAATTGGCAATGGAGCCGCCGAGAAAGGTCCAATCGACCTTGATGCAGTCGCCACCACCCTTGAAAATCATGGGTAAGGCGCGCTGCAAGGGGAAAGTCTCGATCATTCCGTAGAAGTCACGACCGCAACTGGCAACTTCCGGCGGATACCACTGCAACCAGCTTTGTCGGGCTGCCACAAAGCCACCAAAACCAGCCGTGATCAGCAACAAGACTGAGCCGCCAAGATGCAAGCCTTTTCTGCTTCCAGCCCCCGTCAGTCCTGCGATAAGTGCTACCAATACAAGAGCATAACGCTGTACGATGCACATGGGACACGGAACCAAGCCGACCACTTGTTGCAGGTAAATGCCGAAAGCAAGCAGCGCAACACAGCTTGCACTGATGAGCAGGAATACGAGGCGGGGTTGCTTGTCAATCAAGCCTGTCAAAACCCGAAAAGTCATGACATTAGCTAGCGGCCGCGTCAGCCTCTTTGCAAGAGGGTGAACAAACAGCCTGAGATTTACCAAGAATTTTGCGCGTGACCATTTGCGAACGAGCGCGGTGCTTACCGCACAGGAAGCACGACATGGTCGCGGCGCCGAAGGAGGTGGCCGCAGTAAAGGGCGAACCCGAAACTTTGGATTTGTAACGAAGGCCGTCGGCCAACATTTTGGTTTTTGTGTCTGCTTTTGCCATAGTCTGTATTTTACTTCAGTGAGAATATATTGCGATAGTTCATTGGTTTCATATGCTGATGTGGGGGCATCACAAAGCTTGCTAAAGTGGCAGCCTTTATAAGATTTTTGAAAAAGGCTTCACATGGCACGCACTGTTAACTGCATCAAGCTCGGCAAAGAAGCTGAAGGACTGGATTTCGCGCCCTACCCTGGCGAACTTGGCAAGCGTATTTGGGAAAGCGTCAGCAAGGAAGCTTGGGCGGCATGGCTTAAGCACCAGACCATGCTGGTCAATGAAAACCGACTGAATCTGGCAGATGCACGGGCTCGCCAATATCTTGCTCGCCAGATGGAAAATCACTTTTTTGGTGATGGTGCCGATGCTGCCCAAGGGTACGTACCGCCCAGCGCCTGAATCACCTGCCAATGACTGACCCAGCAGCCTCTGCCTTGATTCAAGGTTGTGGCCTGCCACAGGCGTGGGCTGACACCACGGCCTGGCGTATTTTGGATACGCGTTTTGGATCGGGTCTGAATTTTCTAAGCACCTGGCATAGCTGGAACTCAGACCCACTTCGTCCGCGTCTACTTCACTATGTGGCGCTGACCCCTGCACCCCTCTCTTTGCATGAGTTGTTGGCAAACGCGGCTCCTTTTCCTGAGTTGCTGGCACTCGCCCACGAATTGGCAACGCATTGGTTTGGCCTTTTGCCCGGTTTTCATCGCCTCACGCTCGCTGGGGGTGATGTTTTATTGACCTTGTGCGTCGGGGACTTGACCGCGATGTTGCGCGATCAGTTGTTTGTCGCCGATTCGGTCTATCTGGATATTGCACCGACTTTCGACCCTCAATGTCCCCCATGGACGATCTGGCTCACCAAGGCACTGGCGCGCTGCTGTCAACGTGGAACCACTTTTGCCGCCAGCCCGGCAGCGCTGGCGCACACCGCTGATTTAAAGCAATGCGGCTTCGAATTCATCAATAACGCCAACGAATCCGACATCAACACACTTAGCGGGCAGTTCAACCCCCGCTGGACCCTGAAAAACACCCGCGAGGCGTCAACCCGACAAGCGCAGGCAGTTGGAACGTGCGTTGTCATCGGTGCGGGCCTTGCCGGTGCCAGTGTTGGCGCGGCGTTGGCCAAGCGTGGTTGGAGGGTGCTGGTGCTGGATCAGGGTGATGCGCCTGCTGCGGGTGCCTCTGGTTTGCCGGTGGGCCTGGTGGTGCCGCACGTATCGGCTGACGATTGCCCGCTTTCACGCTTGTCGCGAAGTGGGGTGCGCTTGATGCTGCAACAAGCCCGTGGACTGCTACAACAAGGACGTGACTGGGATGCCACCGGCACGCTGGAACACCGGGTTGACGGCACACCCGGCTTGCCTGCTCGCTGGGCAGCGCCGGGGCTGGATTGGTCGCAAAAAACAACGCCCGATGCGGCGGTTGCGATGATGGGAGCCCCATGGGATCACGGCATTGCAGCCGGTGAACCTGCCATTTGGCACGCCCAAGCGGCCTGGTTAAAGCCAGCCCAGATGGTGCGGGCGTGGTTGGCGCAACCCGGCGTCAGCTTTCAAGGCAATGCTCAGGTGACTGCCGTCCGCCAAAACGGTGATGAATGGGACATTCTGGACCCACAAGGTACGGTGCTGGCAAGCGTCAACAGGGTGGTTTTCGCCAATGCCGACGGCGCCAAACCGTTGATCGAAAAGTTGAAATCAGAGCACCCCGACTTGGGCATTTGCGTGAATCAATTTGCCGGTATGCACGGTTTACGGGGGCAATTGTCATGGGCCATGCACCCGAAAGATCACGAGGATGCTTTCCCGCCCTTCCCTGTCAACGGTTCGGGCAGCGTGGTGCCCAATGTGCCGGTTGATGGCGGCTTGGCCTGGTTTATCGGGTCAAGTTACCAGCCCGACCACAAACCGGCCTTAACCGATGAAGAAAACCATGTGGCCAATCTCGACCGCTTACACAAGCTAATTCCACATTTGGGTCAAGCACTGGCAAATCAGTTTGAAAACGGCCCTATCAACGCCTGGAAAAGCACGCGCTGCGTGACGGCTGATCGGCTTCCCATGGTG
>SERZ01000070.1_pt1 | contig 59217 bp, 50 predicted proteins | sample 3171461 | NCBI WGS metagenome assembly SERZ01 (sample SAMN06051861, study PRJNA518727) | freshwater metagenome | biome: subpolar coniferous forest; feature: holomictic lake; material: water; isolation source: holomictic Lake 227, 6 m depth | place: Canada: near Kenora, Ontario | collected... | reverse complement strand
TTTGGCCGGAGATATTGGCGCTGGTTGCTGTGATGGGTCTTCCGGCTGCACGAACCAGGAGACGGGCTACCGGATAAACCGGAAGCCGAATGCCGATTTTTCCGGTTCCGGCAGTAAGGCCGGGGAGAATGGCGTCGCCGGCCCTGAAGACCAGGGTGAGTTTTCCGGGCCAGAACGCAGTCATGATCCGCTCTGCCGCCAAAGAGATATCACAGACCAGGTTTTGGATGTCCTGAAGATTCGGAACCAGAATCAGAATGGGCTTGTCAAGCGGCCGCTGCTTGATGGCAAACACCCTTTCAAGAGCTACAGGGTTGGAAGCATCCGCCGCCAGTCCGTAAAGACTGGTCGTTGGAAAGACCACAACCCCGCCGCTGCAAACAATCCGCGCCGCCTCCAGGATGGTGTCAGCACTGGGCTGTTTGGGATATATCTTACGAATCTTATCTTCGGGATTCAATTTTTTTGGCTTTTTCTTCCACTCCGGATGCCATCTCCGCCTTGTATGATTCCAAAAGTTCGCCAAGACGGGAATCGGAAATGGCTAATATCTGAACCGCCAGAATACCGGCGTTCTTTGCCCCGGACTTACCGATGGAGACGGTCGCCACCGGAATGCCAGGAGGCATCTGAACCGTTGACAGCAAGGAATCAAAGCCTAAAAGACATGAGGAGTCAATGGGAACCCCAATGACCGGAAGCGTGGTATTAGCCGCCATGACCCCGGCAAGATGCGCAGCATGACCAGCGCCAGCAATGATGACCTTGATGCCGCGTTTGATCGCCGATCCGGCAAATTCGGCTGCTCTTGCAGGGCTTCGGTGCGCGGAGGCGACCGTCATTTCGTAAGGTACGCCGAATTTATTCAGGATGAGAGCAGCCTCTTCCATAACACCAATATCCGAGTCGCTGCCCATGACGATTCCAACCAGGGGAGCGGTTTCAAGCCTTCTGAGAGCTTTTTGTCCGATGTCCTTGCGGTATTGCACACCTTCCCAGGTGATTTTGGAAACCGCATGATAGGCAGTTGCAATTGCTTCCTTGACCGAATCACCCAGCGCCGTAACGCCGAGTACCCTTCCACCGTTGGTCACTACAGATTCGGTCGTTCCGTTCGCAAAAGATGTTCCTGCGTGAAACACAATGACATTTTTCAGCTTTCGTACATCCTCAAGTCCAAAAATTGGAATGCCTTTGGAATAAGCGCCAGGATAGCCGCCCGAAGCCATGACAACGCATACCGAAGCCCGCTCATCAATGTCGAGCCTGCACTTGTCGAGCCTGCCATCGATAACTGCTTCCATAATATCAACAATGTCGTTTTTCAAACGGATCAAAAGGGGCTGGGCTTCAGGGTCGCCAAACCTCGCATTGAATTCCAGTACCTTGATCTTGTCGTTATCAATCATCAAACCGGCGTAAAGCACTCCCTTGTATGGGCGCCCCTCGGCCGCCATGGCGTTCACTGTTGGTATCATGACCTCTTCCATGATTCTTCGGTGAAGATATTCATCCACCACAGGAGCCGGAGAATAGGCACCCATGCCACCGGTATTCGGGCCTTCATCATTATCGAAAACCGCCTTATGATCCTGGGAAGATGGCAGAGCCAGAACGGTTTTACCATCGGTAAACGCCAGAAATGAAGCTTCTTCACCGATCAGGAATTCTTCGACAATCACCTTTTTCCCGGCTTCGCCAAAAGCCATATCCAGCATGATGAGCTTAAGAGCGTCAAGCGCTTCATCCACGGTCTGACAGATCAGAACACCTTTTCCGGCTGCCAGACCATCGGCCTTTACAACAACGGGAAAATCTGCTTTCCTGATATATGCCTCAGCTTTTTCATGCCGAGTAAAGGACTTGCTTTCGGCTGTCGGGATTCCGTATTGATTCATCAGGGATTTTGCAAAGGATTTGCTGTATTCGATTTCAGCGGCCTTGCGTGTCGCCCCAAATATTTTAAACCCTTTTTTCTGAAAGATATCCACGATACCCAAAGAAAGCGGGGCTTCCGGACCAACAACCGTTAAATTGATGGCTTCTGTTTTGACGAACTGAATCAGCTTTTCAATTTCCACCGCTTCGATGGGAACACAGGTAGCCAGATCAGCAATACCGGCATTTCCCGGTGCGCAGAATATTTTTTTGACGCGCCGACTTTGTGAAATTTTCCAAACCAGGGCGTGTTCCCTGCCTCCAGAGCCAATGACCAAAATTTTCACGGATTATCCTCCTTTGATGCAAATCGTTTTTCCCTGTGATGCCAACCATATTTATATCGAATGAAAATTATCACACATCCAATATTATCTGCAATTAAAAAGTTTGAAGAGGACCGTTGACCGTTCACCGTCAACGTGGGCTGATGGAAATTGCCATATATTTTAGTGAAAAACTGATCCTATTTTTGTTCTGCTTATACGATGAAGAATAAAAATGGGATCAATTTAAAAACCAGTTTTTTGATGATTTTCATCACCCCAGGGTGGGGGTTCAAAAGTTAAGATTATGACCGTTGACAGTATAGTAGCCTGTTAGAAGCAGGCTCTACTCATTTTTTACCTGCCTCCTTGCGACAGGTGTTGGATTATAATTTGCAACTTAATAATTCTTGTTCTATAATAAGCGGTTTTTTGAATAATTCTGAATTACCAGTTTTCCAACACACAAAGAACAGGAATACCCATTTGTTATGAAATCAGTAATGAAAAATGAACACATTCGAAACATTGCCATCATTGCCCATGTTGATCATGGAAAAACCACCCTGGTAGATGCCATGTTCCGGCAATGCGGACTGTTTCGCGAAAACCAGGATGTAAACGACCGCATCATGGACAACATGGATCTGGAGCGGGAGCGTGGAATCACCATCGCCGCCAAGAACTGTTCGGTCATCTGGAAAGGGGTTAAAATCAATATAATCGACACCCCGGGCCATGCCGATTTCGGCGGCGAGGTTGAGCGCGCCCTGTCCATGGCGGACGGCGCCCTGCTTCTGGTGGATGCATCCGAAGGACCATTACCGCAGACCCGATTTGTACTGAAAAAAACCTTCGAAGCTGGCCTTCCGGTTGTTGTGGTCGTCAATAAGATTGACCGAAAAGATGCCAGACCCGCTGAAATTCTGGATGAAATCTACGATTTATTTATTGATTTGGATGCTGCTGAGGACCAGCTTGATTTTCCGCTGATGTATGCCATCGGCCGTGAAGGAGTGGCTCAGATTACCCTGGAAGAAAAAGGCGTCAATTTGCATCCGCTTTTCGATATGATTGTTGATTACATCCCCGCCCCAACTTATGACCCTGAAGAACCTTTTCAGATGCTGGTTTCGGATCTGGGATATTCGGATTACCTGGGCAGACTCGCCATTGGAAAAATCGTAAATGGCAGGGTCAGATCAAATGACAGCTTGATCTGCATTGATGACCAGGCCAGACAGAATCCGCTTAAGGTCACACGACTTCAGACCTATCAGGGCTTGACTTTCTGCGAAGCCACTGAGGTCGAGCCAGGAGATATCATCGTGCTGTCAGGTATTGATGACGTCAAAATCGGCGATACGATCTGTAACCGCAGCTTTCCAAAAGCCTTGAAACGCATCACCGTGGATGAGCCTACCGTATCCATGGAATTCGGCATCAACAACTCACCGTTCAGCGGCAAGGAAGGCAAATATGTTCAGTCCAGCAAAATCCGGGAACGTCTGTTCAAGGAAACCCTGATGAATGTTGGGATCAAGGTCGAAGAGACCGAGAACAAGGAGATTTTTACCGTTAAAGGTCGCGGCGAATTTCAAATGGCCATTCTGATTGAAACCATGCGCCGGGAAGGTTTCGAGCTGTGCGTGGGCAGACCCAAGGTGATCTTCAAATTCAAAGACGGCAAGCAGCTTGAACCCATCGAACGTTTTTTTGTGGACTGCATCGAAAGTTTTATGGGGATTGTAACGGAAAAGCTCTCCAACCGGAAAGGGAAGATGATCAACCTGGTCAACAACGGCAAGGGCCGAGTTCGAATTGAATTCAGCGTTCCCTCAAGGTCTCTGATCGGATATCGGGATGAATTTTTGACCGACACCAAAGGAACCGGCATCATGAATTCGTATTTTTCAGGATACGAAGAATACAGAGGGGATTTTCCCTCCCGTTTTACCGGATCAATTGTATCGGACAGACAAGGAGTTGCTGTGCCTTACGCCCTGTTTAATCTGGAACCCAGAGGCCAGTTGTGCGTGGTTGCAGGAACGCCTGTTTATGAAGGCATGATCGTCGGTGAGCATAACCGGGACAACGACATCAATGTCAATGCCTGCAAGGAAAAGAAGCTGACCAATATGCGGGCTTCTGGAAAGGACGATCATGTACTGCTCTCGCCGGTAAAGGCCATGACGCTTGAGCGCGCCATTCATTTTATCAGGGATGATGAACTGGTTGAAGTCACCCCCAAATCCATCCGGCTTAGAAAAACCATTCTGGATGCCCATAAGCGACATACTGTCCGGGCGGCAAAACTCAAAGAAACGGATTAATCACTCAAGCAGATAGACTAAGGTGATTTGCTTTACCTGTTGAAAAAACATGGTAACTGTTTACCCCGGCCCCTTCCCAGCGGGAGGGGATCGGGGGGAGGGGCTTAAACGATTACCTTTCTATACATCGGCCGGTCGGAGCAGACATTAAAATATGGCATACGATACCTTCAGAAATATTACGATTCAGCAACTCGAATCCCTCGTTCATCTGGTGGCGGAAAGAAATTTCAGCCGGGCAGCCAGAAAAATGGTGTTGACACAGCCTTCTCTCAGTAAGCACATCAAAAACCTTGAGGATGCGGCCGGGACAAGGCTCGTCAATCGTGAGGGGTCCGGAATTTCGCTCACGCCAGAAGGCAAGCTATTGTTTGAATTCGCCCGAAAAGTCCTCTACCTGCGGGAAGATGTCAAAGAGAGAATGATCAAGCTTCAGGACAGGTCTTCCGGCAGCATTCGCATCAGCGCCAGCACCTTGCCTGCAACCTATATTCTGCCCTACATATTGAGCCGATTCCAGAAATCATACCCTCAGGTTCAGACCTTCGTTCAGTCCGCCAACAGCGAAGATGCCATTGACATGGTTCTGAACCAGCAATCGGAAATGGGATTTATCGGCAAAAACCCACACAGCAAAAAACTACACAGCGAACCCTTGTGGCAGGACAGGTTGATGCTGGCGGTTCCCGCGGGTCATCACTGGACCAAGGCTGCTGATGTTTCCGTCAAAGACCTTATGGAAGCGCCTTTCGTGATGCGGGAAAAAGGCTCCGCCACACGCGAAATTCTCGGAGAATACCTAATTGAACATGCTGAGATAGACCTTAACCAGCTCAATATTGTTGCGGAAATGGGGAGTTCGGAGGCTGTCAAGGAAGCGGTTATCGCGGGTCTGGGCATATCGGCGCTTTCGCTTCATGCCGTAAAACGTGAGCTTGAGCAGGGTATTATCGTTGAAATTCCGATTCAGGGCTGGCGAATCGTGCGTCAGGTATATCTTATTTATCGCCATCAGTTGGTAATCCAGAAACACCATCAGTTGTTTCTGGATTATATCAGGGAAAGCAGGGTTTCGGCTGATGACATTACCCAGAGCGTCAATCGTTTACTGGAAATGTAAAAGAGTGCGAATTTCGTTTCAACCTTCGAGGATTTGAATCAACCCACAGAATATCATTCCAAATGAACATAATATGACTGATATTCCTCGGCAAGGCGATATCCTTTATCTACCAGTACCTGACAGACGAGGAATTTGTTTTCACTGAGCAATTCCTCGGATAGTCCGATTGCCGTGAGCCGGTTGCCGTACACAGCGCCGGTATCCACATTGATTGAAATCAGTCGTTCGATAGGAGCCGTGTAGCTGGCTTTGTATGATTCTTTTTTAAATTCAATGGGTTCGCCTTCGGCTTCCTCAAATTTAAAGAATGGTGTTCCGGAGTGAGCATCATAGCCGTTCAGGTGTTCCCACATTTTGTCCAGCTTGGTCGTTGGCGTATGACCATGAACAAGAATATAATCATCAAATTTCTTTTTCGGTTCACTCCGGTCCCACAAAATCGTGTCTTCAATCCATAGTTTTTTTTCTTTTCGCCATCTATGAAAATCGTCGTAGCTTTTAAGCAACAACTGTTCCTGCACTGAAAATGCAGTACCCAACATGGCATGGACAAAAGCAAACTTCCAGTCGCCGATCTGCTCTGCGTGGGATACGATCAAGTTCTTGAAAAACTGGAGATACTTCTCACCAAGTGGAAACTCTTCGCGAGGCATTTCCTCATTGCTGTCGCTGTAAAAAACTTGAGGGAAAAACGAACTAACCGTTCGCTGACCTCCATTTCCCCTGAACCAGACATTTCCGAAACTTTTGAATAAATCGGAACGTTCAAGAAATTGGAGCATCAAATCATCATGATTTCCCATCAGGCATACCGTTTCGAAGGGAAGGTCCATGATGTAGTCCACCACTTCCTTTGAAGATGGTCCATAGTCAATGTAATCGCCCAGGAAGATGATTTTTTCTATTTCCGTATCCGAATCTTTGCGGCAGCTATTTGCATGAATAGATGACATGATTCGCTTTAGCGGATCAAACATGCCGTGAATATCACCGATTACCCAAATCATGGTAAACCTCCTCTTCTGGCCCTGTAACCCGGCCCATTGGTTCATTGAACGTCCCTTCGTTCCAACTACTACTTATTGCTGAGTATCATATCAAAAAACATCGCAAAACAAAACAGAAAAAATGGGGTCATTAACGCAGGAGCAAATCATGAATTTCCGCCGGACCAACATGGCGGTTTACGGGGCACCGCTTGAGGTGCTTGACAGAAAAAAATAATGTTGTTACCATCTCCAACATGAAAGTCAGCCGACTGTTCACACGCCGAGTCGTTGTCTGTGCCAACGCCTTTGCGAATTCTGGTGTTCAGTGCGAAGAACCCAATGGATATTGAATTGTTATTTTCCCGGACTCTCAATTAAAAAAGAAAATCGATGACACGTATTATAATCAGTGAAAAACCCAGCATGGGCCGCGCCATAGCTTCAGCTTTGGGCATTCAGGGTACAGGGCGCAGTTTCATACAGGGCGGCGATGTCATCGTAACATGGTGTGTGGGCCACCTGGTCACTGCCATAGGCCCCGAAGGATATGATCCGGGACTTAAATCGTGGAAGCTGGATACCGTGCCATTTTTCCCAGAACCATTCCGTTATGCCCCCATCGAGGCCACCAGGGATCAATTCAACGTAGTAGCAAAACTCATGACTCGTGACGATGTGGTGGATGTAGTGAATGCGACAGACGCCGGTCGTGAAGGCGAGCTGATCTTTGATCTGGTCTATCGTTTGTCGGGATGCACAAAACCCGTGAAAAGGTTCTGGACATCAAGTCTTACGGATAACGCCATCCGGGATGCTTATGCCCGGATGAAGCCAGGCGATGCTTACCATGGTCTGCGGGATGCCGCACGCAGCAGGCAGGAATCGGACTGGCTGGTCGGCATTAACTGCACACGCGCCCAAACCCTGGTTATGCGCAGGACCGGAGGAGATGGAGTTTATTCCATCGGCCGCGTACAAACACCGACATTGGCTCTTCTTGTAAATCGCGAACTGGAAATCAGGGACTTTACTCCAAAAAACTTCTGGACTTTGATAGCGACGTTTCAAGCAAACAGTGGAACGTATAAGGGCTTATGGTTCCGGAAAGTAGATGGGAAAGATCAGAACCGGTTCGATCTGGAAGATGACGCAAAGGCGCTGGCGAATAAGCTGGCCGGGCTTCCCGGTAAAGTTGCTTCCGTTACATCCAGGACGGAAAAGAAAAAGCCTGAACTGCTTTATGACCTCACCAACCTCCAAAAAGAATCTAATAAACGTTTCGGATTCACGGCGGAGCATACCCTGGAAGTGGCTCAGTATCTCTATGAAGCCAAGCTCATCAGCTATCCGCGCACGAATTCCAGGTACTTGACAGAGGCGGATGTCCAGAAGGCCGCAAGCTGGATCAAGGCCATTGCTCAAGGCCAGATCGCTGATTTGCAGCCCTTTGTTGCAGATCTTCGGAATCGCTGGCCCGTGGTTCTCGATAAACGTTTTGTGAACGATAAAGAGGTTGAAGATCACTCGGCTCTGGTACCTACGGAGAATCCCGCAAAAAATCTCCAGGGTGACCAGTTGAAGATATACGAACTGATCGCACGCCGTTTTCTGGCTGCATACTTCCCCGATCGTATCGAAGCCAGGACTATCATCATTACCAAGATTGGAAAAGAAAGCTTCAAGACCATGGGAACAGTTGTGCAGGATTTGGGATGGTCTGCCGTTGACCCGCCATATGGTCGGCCCAAAAAAGAAAAGGCAAATAAGGAAGGTCCTGAAGAGGAAGAAAACTCCGGACTTCCTTCCGTTGTCAAGGCGGAAGAAGTCGATACAAAGGATCTCATTAGCAGGGCAGGGAAGACCTCGCCTCCCAAAAGCCTGACCGAAGGGGATCTGCTTGGCGCCATGCAAAGCGCGGGCAAGGAACTGGCGGATGAAGAGCTGAAGGGAGCGATGAAAGACTGCGGCCTGGGCACGCCCGCCACCCGCGCCAACATGATTGAAACACTGCTGAAACGGGGTTATGTCGAGCGCACCCGAAACATCCTGCAACCGACAACAAAAGGGATTGAGCTGATCCAATCCATCCGGGCGGAAAACCTGAAATCCCCGATGATGACCGGAGAATGGGAAGCTGGTCTGGAGCGTGTGCGCAGGGGCGAGGCTAAGCGGGATGAGTTCATGGACGGTATCCGGACTTTCGTTATAGAACTGGTGGAACAGATCAAACAAAATGCACCCCAAGGCAACCAGCGTGTGTTTGGCTCCGTGGTGGGAATCTGCCCCAAGTGTGGATCGAATTTGCATCTGCGGGACTGGCAAGGTAAACACTACGTCAAGTGCGCCGCTTCTGCAGATACAGAGTGCAAGGTATCCTTTGATTCGGATTCAGTAGGAAAACCACTGGAAAATTGCCGGTTCTGCCAGGGACCCGTCCGAACCACCCGGAACAGTGGAAAGGTATGCGTTCTGTGTAACAAGTGGCGGACAGAAAAAGTGGCGGGTACTCACTAAAGGGCTTAGCCCGTCTTTGGCAATCGTTTCAATGGTGGATTATGAGGACCAATCTGATTACAGTGATATTAGTTTTTCACATGGAAGGGAAAAGATTTAACCCCGAAGAACGCGAATGGCGCTAAGAAATGATAAATAAAAGAGGGAACTTTTTCTTCGTGTTCTTCATGGCTCCCTTTTAACAGAGAAATAAACAGGAGGAATTCCTAATGGGGCTTATCCGACGTAACATGGCCGTGTGGTTATGGTCAGTAATTGCTGTTTGCAGTAGCACTATGCTTTTTCTTTCAGGCTGTAAAAAAGAACAAGCGGTTGCACCGCCTCAGCCTCCGGTTGTCACGGTGATGGAAGTGACCCGCAAGGATGTGCCAATCGCTTTCGAGCAGGTCGCTCAGACGCAGAGTTCCCATTTGGTCAACATTAATGCGCGAGTCAGCGGTTTTCTCGACAAAAGGGTCTATACCGAAGGTGATATCGTGAAACAGGGGCAAGTGCTTTTTTTAATGGATCCCAAACCGTTTCAAGCCCAGCTCACTCAGGCAATGGCAGCCCTCTCCATACAGAAATCTTCGCTTGAAACAGCCCGTTCGAATCTGATCCGGACCAAACCGCTTGCCGAGCAAAACGCACTGTCTCAGAAGGATCTTGATGATGCAAACGGACAGTACGAAGCTGCGGCCGCTGCAGTGGAGCAATCCAGGGCGCAGGTTGAAACCGCACAGTTGAATCTGTCCTATACAACCATTACCTCTCCGGTTGCAGGCGTTACGAGCGCAGCCGTGCAGACAGATGGCACATATATCAGTTCCGCGAACAGTCAGCTCACTACGGTGGCAGTACTCTCGCCCATCTGGGTGAATTTCAGTCTTTCAGAAAACGAGTTGCAGAAGCTGCGTAATCAGATGGCCAAGGGGTTGCTACAAAAACCCAAGGACGACAGCTACGTTGTTGAAGTCATTCTCGTGGATGGGTCCGTATTTCCCCAGACCGGACAGATCACTTTTTCCGATCCTTCGTATAACTCCCAAACCGGAACATTTCTGATTCGGGCCAGTGTTGATAACCCTAAAGGCGTACTGCGTCCAAACCAGTATGTTCGTGTGCGACTGAAGGGCGCCATTCGTCCTGACGCAATTCTTCTGCCGCAAGCAGCGATTCAGCAGGGCCCCAAGGGTCACTTTGTCTGGGTGGTGGGCAAGGATGGCAAGGTTGATCAGCGGCCAGTGGTTGTCGGTGACTGGCATGAAAATGACTGGTTCATCTTCGAAGGACTCGCAGCCGGCGAACAGGTGGTTATTGACGGTACGCTTTCATTGCGGCCTGACATTCTGGTTACCGTAAAGCCTTATGAACCGAAGGCCAACGTCGCCAAGAGCGGAAAATAGAGGAGGCACGGCCCCATGTTCTCAAAATTCTTCATCGAACGTCCGATTTTTGCAACGGTCGTATCGATCATCATCTGCATTGCCGGATTTGTGGCCATTGCTGTTCTGCCGATTGAGCAGTACCCTGCGATCACACCAGTTCAGATAACGGTGTCGGCAACCTATCCCGGCGCCGATTCCAAGACGCTCGCTGACTCCGTTGCAGCGCCCATAGAGGCCCAGATCAACGGGGTTGACAACATGCTCTACATGTCATCGACAAGTTCCTCCAATGGACTTTTGGGCATTACGGTTTTTTTTGATCTCAAAACCAATCCGGATATCGCCCAGGTGCAGGTGCAGAACCGGGTCAATCTGGCCCTGCCTCAGTTGCCGGCGGTTGTTACCCAACAGGGCGTATCGGTGCAGAAGCAGTCTTCTTCCATCATGATGCTGATCGCCATCACCTCCAGGGATAACCGGTACAGCAGCGACTATATCGCCAATTACGCCAATGTATATGTTCTGGATTCCCTGAAAAGGGTGCCAGGCGCCGGACAAGCCGGGATATTTGGGGCACCCGATCAGGCTATGCGGATATGGATGAACCCGGACCGAATGGCCTCTCTCGGAATCACAACCAGTGATATACAGCAGGCGGTTTCATCTCAGAACGCATTGTTTGGGGCCGGCCAGATTGGCCAGAAACCCAGTTCTGGTCCGGTTGAGTTGACATTTCCGGTAGTTACGCAACGCCCTTTCACCGATCCTGCTCAGTACGAAAACATTATTCTTCGGGCCAGCCAGAACGGCAGCGCTATTGTCCGCATAAAGGATGTGGCGCGGGCTGAAGTCGGGCTGCGTCAGTATGTCATTGACAGCAAACTGAATGGGGTTCCCGCAACATTTATCGCGATTTATCAGCAGCCAGGCGCCAATGGCCTGAAAGTGTCGAAAGATGTGCGTAAGGCCATGGTAGATATGAAGGCGCGCTTTCCTGAAGGGCTCGACTATGTGGTGGCGCTTGATACCACGGATTTTGTGCGACTGTCGATTAAAGAGGTGGAGCATACGCTGGTTGAAGCGGTGATCCTGGTGGTTTTTGTGGTGTTTTTATTCCTGCAGAATTTTCGTGCTACGATCATCTGTACGATCGCTATCTTCGTTGCCCTGATTGGCACGTTTACGGGAATGCTTGCGCTGGGATTTTCCATCAACTTGTTGACACTTTTTGGTCTGGTGCTGGCCATCGGCATCGTGGTTGACGATGCCATTGTGGTGGTCGAAAATGTTGAAAGAATCATAACCCAGTTTCATCTTTCACCCAAGGAGGCGACAATAAAGGCCATGGGCGAGGTCACAAGCCCTGTCATAGCAACAGTGCTGGTCATGTCCTCGGTATTTGTCTCCGCCGCATTTTTGCCCGGCACCACTGGCCAGCTTTACAAACAGTTTGCGATTACCATTGCCATAAGCGTAACGATTTCCGGATTTGTCGCCCTGACGCTGACACCTGCTATGTGCGGACTCATGCTCAGGCACACCTCGGCGCCCCAAAAAGGCCCTTTTGCATGGTTCAACCGCATGTTCGACACCTTCACCCAGGCCTTTGGCCGAGTCGTGGTGCTAATCATCAAACGTATGAGCATTGCATTTGTGTTGCTTGCGGTGATGGTATGGGGAATTGTTCATCTTTTCGGCGTACTTCCGTCCAGCTTCGTGCCGGAGGAAGATCAGGGCTACGTTATGGCGGCCATCATTATGCCGGATGCCGCCAGTCTGGATCGCACCAATGAGGTGACAGCAAAAGTGGACAAAATATTCGAGAAAATCCCCGGCGTTGAAAACCGCACACAGTTAGTCGGTTACAGCCTTCTTGACGGCAGCTTCAAGACTAACTCCGGAACATTTTTTGTAACGCTCAAGCCTTTTGAGGATCGCTATCAATCCAAGGACAAGGCCAAGACCGAGAATGCGCGGGCCGTGCTGGCGAATCTTCACAATGGAATCAAAGACATTCTGCTGGGAATGGTCATTCCGTTTGCGCCGCCGGCAATTCCGGGTATTGGCACTACTGGCGGTTTTGAGTTCTGGATTCAGGACATGGGGGCCGGAGATCCGGCAAAGCTGGAAGAAGTGACCCAGCAATTTCTCGGTAAGGCGCGGCATAGACCTGAACTCAGCGGGCTAAATACAACATTTCGCGCCACGACCCAGCAACTGCGCCTTGATGTGGACCGTGACAAGGCCAATCTTCTGGGGGTTCCAGTTCAGGATGTCTATAGCGCCATTCAGGCTCAGTTCGGTTCCTTGACAGCCAGCCAGTACAATGAATTCAGCCGGGTGTGGTGGGTCATTCTTCAGTCTGAACCTGAATTCCGGCAAAAACCAGAAGATCTGACACGTCTCTACACACGTTCAAATAAGCAAGCCATGGTCCCACTCTCGGCTGTAGTAAGTACCCGGTGGGTGACCGGGCCAGATCTGTTGCCCCATTTCAACGGCTTTCCCGCTTCAAAAGTTAATGGCAATGCTGCGTCAGGCTTCAGCTCGGGTCAGGCCATCAAAGCAATGGAGGAGATCGCCCGCGAGATACTTCCGCAGGGCTATGCGTTTGCCTGGTCTGGCCTGGCATACGAGGAAAAGAGTTCCGGGGGCACGTCTTCTCTGGCGTTTATCTTCGGATTGATTTTCGTGTTCCTTATTCTGGCGGCTCAGTACGAGTCATGGACTCTGCCGGGATCGGTCATGATGGCCGTGCCATTCGGCGTTTTGGGCGCACTTTCGTTCAACTGGCTGCGGGGTTTGGAAAACGATGTTTATTTCCAGATCGGCCTTCTGGTGCTTGTGGGTCTGGGAGCCAAGAATGCGCTTCTGCGGGTTACCTTTGCCGTCGATCTTCGCAAGCAGGGCAAATCCTTGATGGAAGCAACGATTCTTGCCGGCGAGATGCGGCTGCGGCCGATCATCATGACGTCGTTGGCCTTTGTCTTTGGCGTACTGCCGCTTGCGATGGCCGTGGGGGCAGGGGCCAATGCCCGCCATTCCATTGGCACAGGCATCATCGGCGGCATGATCGGTGAGGCCACATTAGCCATGCTATACGTACCCTTGTTTTTCTATATTTTCGACCGATGGGCTGAACAATCCATGGAAAAAAAGGAAAAAAAGAAGGCGAAACTTGGGAAAAATCCTTCTTCCGATGAAAATATGTTGGAAGATAAGTTACATGAAACGCAGGAGGAGAACTGATATGCGCATTTTCATGGTACTAATTATTGCTGCGTTTGTCGCCAGTTGCACGGTCGGTCCGGATTATATTAGACCAAATGTTGATGTGCCCGCCACCTACCGTTTTGAGGACAAAGAGACGCGGGACACGGCCAATACAGAATGGTGGAAGCAGTTCAATGATCCTGCGCTGGATGCGCTGATCATTGAGGCGCTTTCAAACAACAAGAACATCCGGATCGCCGCGGCTAATATCGAGAAAGCTGCGGGCGTACTTACTCAGACTCGTTCGCCGTTCTTTCCCCAAATCGGATACGGCGGCAGCGGAACAAAGCAGCGGGTAGGCGAACAGGGGGCTTCCTCGGCGACCAACCCGCAGACTGCGTATCAGTTGCTCGCCAATGCCAGTTGGGAGATTGACCTGTGGGGCCGCATTCAACGGCTGTCCGATGCGGCGCAGGCGAATCTTCTGGCCACCGAGGAGGCAAGGCGCGGTATCATTCTTTCTCTGGTGTCATCGGTAGCCAGCAGCTATATTCAACTTCTTGGCTATGACATGCAATTGGTAGTCGCCAAGCGCACGCTTGGCACATACGCCGAGTCGGTCAGGCTTTTCGAATTACAGTTCAAGTACGGCCAGGTATCGCAGATGAACCTTGAGCAGGCGCGTACCCAATACGAAACAGCAGCAGGAATGATTCCGCAGATTGAGTCGCAGATCGCTCAGACAGAAAATGCTCTCTCGATCCTGCTTGGACGAAATCCGGGATACATTCAACGCAGCGGAACGATTTTTGAGTTGATGATTCCCGCTATTCCGGCGGGGCTGCCCTCGGATATCCTGGTGAACCGGCCGGACATCCGCCAGGCGGAACAGAACCTTATCGCCGCCAATGCCCAGATTGGCGCTGCCAGGGCTCTCTACTATCCTACCATCTCGCTTACCGGTGCTTTTGGTGTATCAAGCGCAGACCTGTCCAACCTCTTTGATGCTTCGTCGCGGGCTTGGAGTTATGCAGGATCGGTCACAGGGCCGATTTTTACCGCCGGAGGAATTTCTGGCCAGGTGAAGCAGGCGGAGGCTGGCCGGAAGGCAGCGCTCATCACCTACGAGGCATCAATTCAGAGTGCGTTCGCCGATGTCGAGAATGCGCTGGTAGCACGCGAAAAACTGGCCGAGCAGCTCCGGGCGCAGGAGCGCCTTGTCAAGGCCAGCAAGGAATATGCCCGCCTGGCGCAGCTCCAGTACGATGGCGGGTATTCGCCGTATCTTACCGTTCTAAACGCCCAGCAGCAACTCTTCCCTGCCGAGCTTAACTATGCACAGTATCTTGCTGCAACCTATATTTCTTATGCTAACATCTATAAGGCAATGGGAGGCGGCTGGGTGACAGAGTCCGAGATAAATATCAAAGCCGCCGGGTTTGATGATCCCTTGAGTACACAATAATCTTTATATGAAAATGATACTTCCCCCTTTGGAAAAGGGGGAATCCTTTCGATTTTAGTTGTGATTAGCGGGCACAAGAGCGTTCGATGAAATTTAAGAATGATACTTTTTTTCATGTTTAGCAGAAGCAACGATTTACTATTTTTTACATTATTGAGCCCGCCAAGTGGGCTGCCGTGGCAAGCGTAGCCTTCACTTGGGCGGTGCAGTAGGACATATTCAGTGTATTCAGCCTGTCGTTTACAGTATGCATATTATCCTTGTTATAGTTACCGTAGTCATCTTCTATAACCCAGACGGCGGGGATATTTTTATCCCAGAAGGATGATTGGTCGCCATTTACATCGCTGTCCTGCTTGATTACAACATTCAGGCTGCTATTCAGCCCGTACAGAGTTACAACATCCTTGTAGAGATTGGCCATGACCATATCTTTCAGATTGCCCAGATCCTTTTCATGCCGTGTTTTGACGTTCTGCGTCGGAGGCATCAGTCCGCTAGTGCTGTACGCGATCATATCAAGGTTCAAGACCGCAACAATGTTCTGCCCCTTGACATCATTCACATAGACCTGGCTGCCGAGGGTTCCCTGCTCCTCTCCTGTGGTGAAGATGAACCTGATGGTACTTTGAAACGAGTAATTGCTCATGATTTCGGCGGCGGTCAAGAGCGCTGCACAGCCGCTGGCGTCATCGTCGGCGCCTGGAGCGGCTTTTCCCCCTTCGTAAGATTCATCAAGCTTGTTGATGCTATCCAGATGGGCGATCATAATGACGATCTCACCGGGTTTTCCATTCCCTTTCAATTCTCCGATGATATTGCTTCCTTTATGCGGATTTCTCGTCCAGTCATGGGTCGAGACAGTCATCCCATTCATCCCCTTCAGGCGCTCATTGATGTACTGCGTAGCTTTTTGAATCGGAATCCCCGAGTCGGTATGGCGGTTTATGATGGTGTAAGGTTCGCTTCCGATTGTTGCCTGAGATTCTCCACTCAATTGCGATATATATGTATTGACTGTCTCCTGTTTCACTTTGCCGATCATTTCGCTGATGCTCGGAAGCTTGGCAAGCGCTGCATCCTTCCGCACCGCATCTGCACCTGTTGACGCCAGGATGATCGGCTCATCGCTCATCAGTTTCAGATCAAAGCCGATGTCAGCGAGTATTTCGTCCACTTCGCCGATATCCCTCACTATAATCCATCGGCCGTCATTGTAGAGTAAATTGGCCTCTCTTGCCGCTTCCCCGTAGTCATCAGGGTTTCCCGACGACGCGAGCAGATAGTCCGTATCAGGGGGACACTCGTCAATCACCCGATAGATGACTCCGGCGGCGTTCAACTGAGTTCGGGTTGCAATGACCATGGCGTAGTAAACTCCGGAACCATCCACCAGCCCTGCATACACCGGCAGCTTCAGGTCCTGAAGCATTCCAGGCACCTCGACCCGCGCCAAAACCCGTGGCTCTGATGCTACATGTACCTGAACAAAATCGTAATAAAACGGTGAATCTACAATGCCATTGGTATTCATATCCACGAGGAAATAGAATGCGTAGTCTCCAACAGATAGAGGAGCGGAATAAATTTCCACAGGGGATATGCTGAATAACGGATATTGAGCCAACAAATTGATTCCTGGAGACCACCCTTTAGAATTGAACGAATACCAGCCGGCAGGCGAGCTGTAAGCAAGCCACCATTCAGCGAGTTTTCCATTTTCATTTCCTGGCGCAAGGCTGGCCTTTATGGAAACAGGCGTGCCTGCTGTGACCGAAATCGGGCCATCCTGTTCATTGGCTTTTATGTCAAGAGTTGGTAAGTCAGGTATCGCAGACGCAGCGAACGCATCAACCGAAAAAAACAGTACGGCAAAGCACAAACATAAGCTCATAAGCTTTTTTCTTTTCACGAGAGTCTCCTTTCAATTCTGAAACGATTCATAAACAGATTCATCATATCCTGTTTCCAGAGAGGCGAATCTTGCTTGAAAGTATATATAAGAAAAATTCAAGGTGCAAGCGGTTTATCAGTCAAACCTAGTGTGCTTTTTTTATCGTATTGTTTTTTTGATACCGTTTCCAAAAAAGAAAAGGGGCGCAGCATGATCCGTAACCCCTTTCTGATGCAGGCCTTTATAGAACAGCTCAAGGCCTTCTTTTTCACGATCGGATAGTTGATATACCAGAGATTTGTAGTATAGCCGAGCAGTCGAAACATCAATTCCCAGTTTGGTGTGGGCTTTTTCGATAATTTGTTCCATGTTTTCATTGCCGAGTTTGCTGGATGTTTTCAGCAAAGACAGGACGGCTTCCACCCTTTCCGGATATTTTCTGGCAAACTCTTTCCGGACAGCCCAGATGGCGAACACGAAGGGAAGACCGGTCATATTCCACCACAGGGTTCCCAGATCATTGATATACGGAAAAACCTGCCCCCATTGCTGTGACAGGGCCGAATCCCCGATAACCAGTGCTGCATCAATATCTTCATGCAACTGCAATGGACTCTTGACTTTGCCCACGACAAACTCCGGCTTGATGCCTTTAATGCTGAAGATCAGTTTGCACAGATCCCTGGCGCTGGAGGATTCATCCGTAATCAGAATGCGTTTGCCGGTCAATGCCTCCAGGCCGTAACGGCCCACAAGAAGGACACTGAGTACCCGCTCGTGACAGGCGATGGCCAAGTCCGGCAGGATAAGCCACTCACGGGCGTTTCTGGCATAAGCCGCCGATGAGACAGGACTGATATCCAGACGGCCGTCGATCATCATAAGGTTCAGGGTGTTCGGAGGGCCGCTGATCAGTTGAATCCCCTGGTTGATAGCTTGAGTGGCAAGCCCGTTGTCGAGTCCGTAATAGATTGGCGCTACATTCATGTAATCAATGCGGCCAAGGGCTACCGGGTGCTGAAATGTCTGAGTGTTCATTGCAAAACCGTCCTTGGATTTGGCTGAGAATTTATGGTGCAGAATGTTTCATCTGGTCGTTAAAATTGACCAGAGCCTCCACGACCTGAAATGCCTTTGATGCCTGAATATCAATATATGATAGCCTGGCCTGTTTGCCAGGAACCAGCGTTCCCATTCGGTTGTCCAGTCCGAGTGCAGAAGCTCCGCCAAGGGTCGCCATCTGAAAAATCCTCTCAGGTGCCGCCATGGGAAAGCTTTTGGAGACGAATGCCATTTCATCGAACATGCTAAGACTGCTCACGCTGGCCAGACTGTCTGTTCCCAAACAGAGATTGACTCCCGACTTTAGCATTCTATCGAGATCCGGAAGCCTGCGATGAAGCGCAGTATTGCTTCTTGGGCAGAGGCAGACATGCGCTCTGGATTCATGAATAATATTCAAGTCTGTCTGATCCGCATGAAGCAGATGCACCAGAATCGTCCGGTTATCCAGAATGCCGATGGATTGTAGATGTCTGACCGGGCTTTGTACGGGAAGTCCCCATGATTTCGTATCAATTCCCCGGGACAGCAAAAAATCCTTCCATGTACCTTCCGCCGTTGTTAAAAAAGCCATTTCCTCGTCTGATTCAGCCAGGTGAATGGAAAACGGTGCGTTCTGTCTGCGTGTTCGGTTTTTGATTTCAATCAGGACTTCCGGCGATGTGGTGTGGGGGGCATGGCCTGCCATGGATATCCACAGGTCACCTGGTTCACTTTCCCGGCTTTCCGTGTTTGATGTTTGATCATGCGGTATTTCCACTAAAGGGCGAATACAAGATTCGCCCCTACAAATGCGGTCTCCCAGGCATTCCCTGAACCAGACCCCTGCCAGACCCGATTTTTGTACAGACTCCAGGGTCAGCCCCAAACTTGATATCTCCGCCACTGCGCCGCATCCGGATGCAAGGATTTCCCTAATTCCGATTTCTGAGGCTTCCAGCATGGCTTTGTGGTCCATAATCGCCCGTTTTTCAATCAGATCTTTCACCCAGAAACCAAATCCCTTATGGGTTGCGATGCGCCCCTTGAGCGCGCAAAGCTCAAGATGGGTATGGGCGTTGACCATTGCCGGAAAAATAACGCCGCCTCCATAATCCCTGACCTCATCGCCGCCAGCATGGGTTCCTTGTCCGATCTCCCGAATGATTCCATCTTCAACCCGCACATACCCATTGGGGTAAATCGTCCACGGATCAATGATCACCCAACCGGCTCTGTGAATGACGGATGACGGATGACGGATGCCAGATGACGGGGAGAAATTTCTGTCCTCTGTCGTCTGCTGTTTCCTGTAATCCGCCCTCTGTCCTCCGTCATCTGGCATCATATTTTCGGCATCCGGTGTTCTTTAAGCGAATTGTAAAAACAATCCCGCTGGACCGCCCGGCATCCTGCGCCTGCGATCATTCTGACCATATCTGCAAGGGATAGTCTGAAATCCACGCCTGCCGCCGCCACCACATTTTCTTCAATCATCGTACTTCCAAGATCATTGGCACCAAAAGCCAGGGAAATCTGGGCGATTTTTTCCCCCTGAGTGACCCAGGATGCCTGAATATTTGGGACATTATCCAGCACCAGCCTGGAGACTGCCAGCACTCTGAGATAGTGGACAGATGTTGCGGCAAGTACAGGGATTTTCGTATTGCCTGGCTGAAATGTCCACGGAATAAACGCAGTAAATCCATGGGTCAGGTCCTGCAAATCACGAATCTTCATCAGGTGCATGATAATGTGTTCATGGGTTTCTATATGACCAAACATCATGGTGGCTGTGGTTTTGACGCCCAGTTGATGCGCCTGCTTCATGACGTTCAACCAGGTATTAGCGGTGCATTTGTTCGGGGATATTTGCCGCCGGATATCATCCACCAGAATTTCGGCGCCTCCGCCAGGAATGGTATCCAGCCCGGCCTTTATCAGGGATCGTAATGTCTCTTCAATGGTAAATTCGCAGTTATGGGCGATAAAGGCGATTTCCGGCGGGGAAAATCCGTGTATGTGGATATCGAAATTCGATTTGATAAAGCTCAATATATCCTGATAGTAATCAAGGCCCAGAAGTGGATTGAGTCCGCCCTGAAGCAGTATCTGGGTTCCCCCCAGGTCAAGGGTTTCCTGGATTTTATGGCAGAGCGCCTCTTTTGAGATGATATAAGCATCGGGGTGTTCCGGCGGGCGATAATAGGCGCAGAATTTACATCCGCAGGTACATCCATTGGTGTAATTGATGTTTCGATCCACCACAAATGTGACCATTGGTTCTGGATGCAGCCATTTTCTGACACCATTAGCCAGAAAGGCCAGGTCAAGAAGGTCAGCCCTTTCCAGCAGCAGAAGCGCCTCATTTGAGTCAATGCGCTGATGATTCAGAATTTTATCCCGGATAGGGGTCAATTCGGTCATTTTCGAGTTCCCTGAGCAACCGGCCTATAAAAAGCGTCTCTTTCCACCGGATCATAGCCGGCGGAAGTGATGAGATATTTTAACTGATCCCGGGTTAGTCCTTTGGGAGAAGTCGCTCCTGCCTCATGGGATATTCTTTCTTCGATGATGGTTCCGTCCAGATCATCGGCGCCGAATGAAAGCGCCAGTTGCGCCAATTTTTCTCCGATCATCACCCAGTATGCCTTGATGTGGGGAAAGTTGTCCAGCATCAGCCTGCTTATGGCGATGGTCTTTAAGTCATCAAAAGCGGTTGTGGCGGGAAGATGGGAAAGGCCGGTATTGGCTGAATGAAAAGCCAGGGGAATAAACGCGCAAAACCCCGACGTTCTATCCTGTAAGTCTCTTAACGCAATAAGATGAGAGAGTCGCTCCGCATGAGTTTCGATGTGCCCATACAGCAGAGTGGCATTGGTCATAAGCCCTGAACCGTGAGCTGTTTCCATAATCTCCAGCCATCTTTTCCCGTCGATCTTTCGTGGGAACAGGCTTTCGTGAATACGGCTGCTCATGACCTCGGCCCCGCCGCCGGGGAGCATGGCAAGACCTGATTTTTTCAGTCTGTCGATAACATCTTCAACAGAAAGATCTGCATTTTTGGCGATAAAATCCAGTTCGACCGCCGTAAACGCCTTTAGGGTTGCTCCGGGTCTGACTTCCTGGGCCGCTTCAAGCAACTCAGTGTAGTACTGCAACGGCAAATCCGGATTAAGCCCCCCGACGATATGCAGCTCTGTTATGGGTTCTTCGATCCGTGAAAGAATGCGTTCCCTAATATCCGACACAGTCCAGGTATAGGCGCCAGCGTCGTCCTTGTTTTTGGCGTAGGCGCAGAATTGACAGTGGCTAATGCAGACATTCGTATAATTGATGTGCTGATTGTACACATAGTAAGCGCTATTACCATTCAGTCGTTTTCTTACGATATCCGCCAGTTGGCCAATTCTTGCAATATCGTTGCTCTCAAAGAGAAACAGGCCGTCATCAAACTCCAGGCGCTGCTGCGAGAGTATCTTGTCCTGGATTTCACTGAAGTGATCCTTCATATTTGATTTCCGCACGATGTATGTTAAATATTATGTTTTATTATGATATTAATAAGTTATAAAAATATGCGTAAGCAAGCACAATTTTCATCTGATAAGTGACCACTTGGTCATTTGTATAAAATAATCAAAAACCGTTATCATTGCAAGTGATTTTTTAAGTAATAGGCGGAGCAGGCTTCCCTTGCTCGGGTCCCCTGTTTGAGGACCTGGCGGCCCGGATGATGGCCGAGAACTTTTTGATGATCGCCTCTTTTTCATCCATCGTTTTGATGTAATCAAGTTTCATGGCGCGCTGAACCGCCTGGTCCGTAGTCACCATCCCCATCGCCAAGATTTCCGGAGGTATCGCTACGTCATCGCGGATAGGAAGCGTTCCCTCGGCTGCAATCAGGGTCTGGCCCTCCTTGGAGAGCAGAAAATCGATGAATCTCTCCGCTGCCTTGAGGTTGGGCGTTCCTTTCATGATGCCGATGGGGCTTGGGATGACGAGCATCTCCTCTGGGAATACGATCCCCAGGTTGGCGCCTTTTTCGATCTTATCAATGGCAATGTAATCGGGCGCAAGCGTTGCCATGAGATCACCGGAAGCTGTATCATCGACGACCTGACCCGAACCCTGGCCCATGATGGCCCCGTTCTTGGCCATTTTCTCAAAATACTCCCAACCAAAGGTGTTGACGATCATGGCCACGCTTACAAAGGAAGTGCCTGATAGGGCCGGGTTGGCGATGCCAAAGCCGTTCGCGAAACGGGTGTCAAGGAGATCGTTCCAGTTTTTGGGAGGATTGGCGATCTTTTTCTTGTTGTAGGCGATTGCCAGTGTCCCCAGTCTGGCTGGCGTGAAAGATCCTTCGGGGTCCTTTACGGGGCTTCTGACGTTCTCGGATTCGGGAGAGACATACTTCTCCAGCATGCCTTCCTGTTTTAGTTTGTAGAAGTCGGGCACTTCGCTGTGCCACAGTATGTCAACGGTGAGCTTGCCAGACTGTCGCTCGGCGGCGATCTTGGCCATCAGCTTGCCGGCGCCAGCCGAATAGTAATCGAAGGCGATGTCCGGATTCTTCTTAACAAAGACATCCCGTATTTTTCCGATAAGGCTTTCCTTCATGGAGGTGTAGAGCATGAGTTTTTCCGCAGCCGGAGATGTGGCTACGAACCCAAAAAAGATGAGCATTGTGAAGAGGATCATGCTGATTTTTTTCATAATTGTTCTCCTTTATGTATTTTGAACGGTGATGGATCAAAATTCCCGTATTGGGTGTGATCCGGTTTTTTTGTTTGCAAAATTCCGGCGTGAAAGCTGCAAAAAAAACAGCGTATTTCAGGCTATTCTCCAGGTAGTATTTTCACGGTAAGACACAGTATCAGACCGTGTCTATCACATTATCTATATTCTGGTCAATTTTGAAATAAAAGTCTCACACGGTTATTAATCTTTTTGCGAAACATACGCAAGAAACGATATGGGTTCAATCGTTTCTCAATGACATTTGACTTTACGCTTGCACATGCCTTGGCAGATATTATATTTTAAATCTGAATTTGAACGGGCGTGCATTGAGTACTTGTTCAGACAACATTAAGAAACGGCGCAAGGATCAAAAAAACAGGAAACATTTCCCGAACTGCTGAAACAATGGGTGGCGCGATGATCAATAAACAGGAAAATTTCCCCGAACTGGTGAAGGATGTTCGCAGTCAACTTGGCCTCTCCCACGAGGAATTGGTCCATGAGCCGGGAGTAAGCTTTACCACCCTGAACCACTGGGAGAATGCCAAAACATCACTTTCAATGCTGGTGTACAGGCAGTTCGACGCTTTTTGTGAATCCCAGCCAATAGATATCAACGCTGGTGCGGGGGGAAAACAGTTATGAGCCACAACGAAGCTGAAACCCGTTACTTCCTGATAGATCCAGTCCTGCAAAACAAAGGATACAACGACTATCAACGGTTGAGGCTGGAAACCCCAGCCCCCGTCGAACCGACAGGTCCCAAAGGCAGAAGACGCAAAGGACATGGCCGCACCGATTATCTACTTTGTGTACAGGTGGGCGATATGCCCAGACCTCTGCCCGTTGCGGTACTGGAGGCCAAAAAGGAATCCGAGGACCCGCTTAAAGGCATGCAGCAAGCCAAAGGATATTCGGATTGCCAACGTTTTGACGTGAAGTATGTCTTTGCAACCAATGGCCATCGTTATGGCGAATTCAACAAGTTCTCCGGCCTTCAGGGAGGACCATTTCCCTTTCCGGATTTTCCTGATCATCAGGAGCTTGTCGCGCGCTATGTCAGAGATACCGGCATAGATGTCAACATGCCCGAAGCTGCTATGCTGTTTATGGCGGACAGCCCGGCCTACCCGCAATTCCGTTATTATCAGGATGCGGCCATCCGTGCGGCCTTTGAAAAAATTATTCATTGCGAACAAAATGGCGAGCTGGTTCGCTTGCTGCTCAGCTTGGCTACTGGTGCTGGAAAAACCATCATCGCCGCCAACCTTCTCTGGCGTTTGCATCAAGCCGAACGCCTGCCCAAGCCCGCTTTGTTTTTGTGCGACCGTGATGAACTGCGCGAACAGGCATACGACAAGTTAAAAGCCATCTTTAGAGACAATGTCCGCATCGTCGAAACCAAAAATGGGAAAAACGCGGCCAGAAACGCCCGCATTCATATCGCCACCTATCAGACCTTGGGGCTGGATGACGAAACCGATGAGGCTGCCAGCTTCCTGACTGAACATTATCCGGAGGATGCCTTCAGCGTCATCATTATTGACGAGTGCCACCGCTCCGCCTGGGGCAAATGGTCGGAAGTCCTCAAACGCAACCCCAACGCCATTCATATCGGTCTGACCGCCACCCCGCGCCAGTTGAGTAAATCTAGAAATGAAACCGCCGAAGATGCCGAAATCACCGCCAACAATCGTAAGTACTTCGGTGAACCGGTGTATGAGTACACTCTGATTCAAGCGCAGGAAGACGGCTATCTCGCCGCCTGTGAAATCGTCAAACGCAAGCCTTCCATCGACGGGAAAACATTCACCAGCGCGGAAGTGCTGGCGGCCGACCCCATCAACGTCAGAACCGGCCTACCGATAACTCCAGAGGATATCATAAAAGATGAATACACATCCAGGGTTTTTGACGACGAATTGTTGCTGCCCAGACGAATTAAAGCCATGTGCGATGATCTGTTCGGGCTGCTGTGCCAGAACGGCGGACCGGAACAGAAAGTAATCATTTTTTGTACGCGGGAGCTGCATGCAGACAGGGTCGCCATGAATCTCAACAACCTTTATGCGCAGTGGTGCCAGGAGCATGGACAAACAACCAAGGACCATTATGCCTTCAAGTGCATGGGCGGCAATAACAACGGTTCGGACATGATCGAACCCATGCGCGGTTCCGGTGAACGAGCCTTCATCGCCTGCACGGTTGACCTGCTGGAGGCCGGTGTGGATATTGAACGTGTCAATGCGGTGGTATTTTTTCGATATTTGCGATCCCCCATCAAGTTTTATCAGATGCTGGGGCGCGGTACCCGGATTCACGAAGAAACTGAAAAATTCAAATTCTGGCTCTACGATTACACCGGTGTGACGGATCTATTTGGCACAGACTTTATCAGTAAACCGATCAGTCCCAAAACCTATAAGCCGGTCGCAGATGATACCGGTGGAGACGGCGGAGGAGAGAATAAAGGTCCGACCATCGCTGAAATCAAGGATCAATTTGTTTCGATCACGCCACAGGGCCGGTATATTCTCTGCCGTCGGGGCGGACGGGATGTGCCCGTTCCGGTGGATGAATACCGCCGTGAAATTTTACAGCATGTGCTACGGGAAGCCAATAATCTGGATGAATTTCGTCAGCTCTGGATTGAAACGCAGAAACGCAAACTGTTGATTGATTTCCTGTTGGGAGACAACTTCAGCCCGGAGCTTCTGCGTGAATTGGAAAACATGCCTGATTTCGATATGTACGACATATTCGCCCATCACGGCTACCATGCCCACGCCCTCAATCGCCCGGCGCGGAACCAAGCCTATCTCACGGCAAATCAGACATGGTTCGACACGGTTCATCCCAAAGCATCCATCGTACTGCGTGGCATAGGTCATCAGTTCGAAATAGGCGGCACTGAGGCGATAGAAACGCCTACATTGTGGGAAGTACCAGAAATCAAAATGGTTGGGGGCTTGGTTGCGCTCAAAGCGATTGGAAAGCCGGCAGATGTAATGATGGACACCAAGGGGAGGTTGTTCGCAGCATGAAGAAAGTCTTCCAACCATTAAACAATGTTGCAGTAGTAATAATGGGACAATCACCTTCTTCTGAAACTTATAATCGGAAGGGTGACGGTCTTCCGTTTTTTCAAGGGAAAGCTGAGTTTGGAGATATTCATCCTGTAGCCACAAAATGGTGTAGTACTCCACTAAAAATTGCTAACAAAAATGATATATTAATCTCAGTCAGGGCTCCAGTCGGGCCGACAAATATTGCGGACAAGAGGTGTTGTATTGGTCGTGGTCTGGCTGCAATTAGGCCAATTAAAGAAAAAACCGATCGAGATTATCTTTGGTATTACCTACGATTTGTTGAAGCAGCATTAGTTGAAAAAGGACAGGGTTCCACTTTTGAGTCAATCAACTCTGATGATTTAAAATCACTTGAAATACCGATGTATCCCCTCACAGAACAGCGCCGCATCTCTGCCCGACTCAAAGCCCAACTAGCCGAAGTGGAAAAGGCCCGCAATGCGGCAGAGATGCAGACAGTAGAAATAGCTAATATAATTGAACTTGCTATAGAAAACAAAATTTCTGTTTCTTTAGCTAAAGGTAAACGTGAAGTATTTTTAGGTGATATTGTAGATTTAACAGCAAAATTGGTTGACCCAACCGCTCCGGAAATGTGTATTTTGCCTCATGTCAGCGCTGAGAATATTGCCAGTGTTACAGGTGAAATTTTGGGGTTAAAGAGTGCCGGCGAGGATGGCATGAGAAGCAGCAAATACATGTTTGAATCTGGCGATGTCCTTTATTCAAAGTTGCGGCCATATTTGCGCAAAGTCGCTCTGCCCGACTTTGCAGGGTTATGTAGTGCGGATATGTATCCATTGAAGGCAAACCCTGAATTTATAGACAGTAGATTTCTTAAGATACTTTTGTCATCCAAAATTTTCACTGAATATGCCAATGAGAAATCCGCAAGGTCGCGAATGCCCAAACTTAACAGAGAGCAACTGTTCAGTTGGGAATTCAGACTGCCCAGTTTGGAAATACAGAAGACCTGTATAGAGAAAATTGAACAAGTGATATATCAAGCAAACATAGCAAAGAAAGCTGCAAAAGTTGTTGCCTCAGAAATTTATCTACTTCCTTATCTGCTTCTTTCCCAAGCATTCGAAATGTAATTATGGAGTATAAAATAAAAACGAAAACGACCAAGCAACCCAAAGCGATCAACTCCACCCAATCGCTGTCCTCCTTTGTCAAATCCATCTGCGATATCATGCGCCGCTCTAATTGCGCCAGCGCTCTTCAGTATGTGCCGGAGCTGACCTGGATTCTGTTTTTGCGCATTCTGGATGCTCAGGAGGAGAGAGACCGCGATGCGGTTGAGGCCGTGGGAGGAACCTTCACGCTGGCGCTCGTCAGCCCCTACCGCTGGCAAGATTGGGCCGCGCCTTTCAAAGATGATGCTGCCCACCCGAAAACTGCTGAAGGCAACCCCTTCGGCTGGAAGCGGAAGGAGCTGTTCGCAAGGGGTGATGGCAAACTGTTTGACTTTATTAACAGCGAACTGCTGCCCCATCTTCATGGCCTGGATATCGATCCGCGCACCAGTTTGCCCAATCCATCCGCCTCGCGTAAACAGCGGATCATCGGCCGCATTATGACTGCCGTGGAGCGGGTACGCGTGGACAGTGAAACCAACCTTCGCGATATTCTCGACAAGGTTCACGAAATCAGCATCGATCATATCGAAGACACCCATTTTTTCACACTGTCGCAGGTCTATGAGGACCTGCTTCTGAAAATGGGAGAAAAGAACTCCGATGGCGGACAGTTCTTCACACCGCGTGAAGTGATCCGCGCCATGGTGCATACCATCAACCCACAACCGGGTGAAACCGTGTACGACCCATGTTGCGGCACCGGGGGGTTTTTGGCTATTGCCTATGAACACATTGCCCGGAATCAGGGCAGCGCGCCGGCCAGTACCGATATCGACACCCTCAAACACGACACTTTCTTTGGTCGTGAAAAGGAAAATCTGGTATTTCCCATCGCTCTGGCCAATCTTGTGCTTCACGGTATCGACCAGCCCAACCTGTGGCATGGCAACACGCTCACCAAACGCGCCACATATAGCGCGCTGTTCGACAACGCACCAGCAACCTTCAATGTCATCCTCACCAACCCGCCCTTTGGCGGCAAAGAAGGTAAGGATGGACAAAAAAATTTCGCATTTGAAACCGGCTCCACCCAAGTGCTGTTCGTGCAGAACATTCTGACGGAACTTGCAAAAGGCGGCCGTTGTGGAATCGTGCTGGATGAGGGCCTGCTTTTCCGAGCCAACGAAAGCGCCTTTGTGGAAACCAAGCGCAAACTGGTGGACGAATGCAACTTATGGGCCATTGTCAGCCTGCCTGGCGGCGTGTTCTCCACGGCCGGGGCCGGTGTAAAAACGAATCTGCTGTTTTTCACCAAGGGCAAAAAGACTACAAAAATCTGGTATTATGATCTGTCTCATATTAAGGTCGGTAAGAAATCCCCCATGACGCTGGCCCTGTTCGGATTTGGCAAAAACGGTGAGGTGGTGGATGACAGCCAGTTACCCGCCATCCTCACAACCGAATGGCTGGAGGGTGAAGTAAACGCGGAAAAACCGTTCCCCAGCTTCGCCCGTCTGCTCGCTAAGCGCGGTATGCCGGAAGGGGAAAGCCGATATTCCTGGACAGTGGACTTTGCCGCCCGCCGCGCCCAAGCCCGCAAAGAAATGCAGCCGCACCTTGACGAAACCGAGCGCATCAAAATACACTTAGTCACGCTGAAGGAGCGGTTAAAGGCTCTTAAAAAAGATAAAGCGCTAATATCAGATATCGAAGCTCTTGAACAGCAAATCAAGGAGCAGGAAAAAGCTGCCCGTGACTTTCAGACCAAGGCTGATGCGATTGACGCTGCGGTATTCGATCTGAAAGCGGTAAACCCGAACGTCGTCACCAAAGTGGACATTCGTACCCCTGCCGAAATCATAGAGAACATTGCAGCACAGGGCAGGATTGTCTCGTCGGCCCTGGAGAAGCTGAAACTGTTGATGACGGAACCAGATTGAGGTCGCCATGACTTTCCAGCCAAGGTTCACCATTACAAACAACATGACCACCACTATTGTGATTGTCATACGCCGCAAGGCGCATCCTGTATATCGGGAAGTCACAAGGGAAGTCACAGGGGAAGTCACAAGGGAAGTCACAAGGGAAGTCACAAGGGAAGTCACAAGGGAAGTCAGAAAACTTCTTTTGGTGTGTCGTAGCGATATGTCACGGTGGCAATTACAGGAAGCCCTATCTCTGAAGAGTGAAGAAAATTTCAGACAGCTTTATCTTATGCCTGCACTGCTTTCCGGATTTATCGAAATGACCATTCCGGACAAGCCCAACAGCCGCATGCAAAAATACCAATTGACCCCAAAAGGTACTGCTTTTTTGCAGAAAACGGATAACGGAGATGGGGGAGTCACAGGGGGAGTCACAAGGGAAGTCACAGGGGAAATCAGAAAACTTCTTTTGGTGTGTCGTAGCGAGATGTCACGGCGGCAATTACAGGAAGCCCTGTCTCTGAAGAGTGAAGAAAATTTCAGACAGCTTTATCTTATGCCTGCGCTGCTTTCCGGATTTATCGAAATGACCATTCCGGACAAGCCCAACAGCCGCATGCAAAAATACCGATTGACCCCAAAAGGCATCTCCCTTTTGTAGAAAACGAATATCACAACGGAGCTGCTTCTAAATAGGGCCGTGGTGGATGTTATTTGGGACATTAAGCACCAGCTATTCCCACCAGAGATGCTGTAATGCGATTTCTACTTCTTGAAAGGGTTCTGCACGGACGATGTCATTTTCACTATGAACAGATAGCAATACCCATCTGCCTGATTCCAGGCGAAAAACCTCCAGAGTCCTTGCGACAGGATCAATCAGCCAAGCATACAAAACGCCAAATTGTGCATAAATGGGCATCTTTCGGATTCTGTCAATCCTTACAGTACTGGGAGACAGCGCTTCACAGACCCAGTCGGGAGGAACCGTCGTATAGTTTTGTTCAGGCGGTTTGGGAAGCCTTTCTTTTCTCCATCCGGCAAGATCAGGCACCAAAATATTTTCACCCATGCAAATTTCCGGTTCATATAAAATCACCCAACCTCCTGGACCTCCACTTCCTCTTTGAAACGGTCTTCTGATTTCATCCGTAATACCCGAAACAGCATTGCTATGCCGGAAAGAGGGTCTTGGCACGGCAAAGAGTTCACCATCAATGACCTCGCCGATCATGTTATCCGGTATGGAATTCAAATCTTCATAAGAGGCTTTTTTTAGAGCTGTATTTAGCATTTGATAACACCTCGTCTTTCGCAGTGTTGACGAAACCGTTTGTGAAGGCATACCGAAGAACGTTCACCGTTGACCGTATAGTTCACCGTGAACGGTCAACGGCTATTAAAATAGCTCAAGCAATCAAAATCATGATGTCTTACCGTTTTCCCAAGCCAGTATTATTTCCTTTGGCTATAATTTCATTCACAACCATCTTTGATTTCCCATCCACAGTAAAAAACCCCCAATGCGCTTCCTGAATATGGTCACTTCCGGGAAAATATCCTTTGGTGACCACCGGTTTCCATGGAGCATCAAAGGCTTCAAAGCAGGAAATGGCTCTGGTTTCCGAGGCAACGGACTGCTTCAGAATTTCGGACCAGAATGCGCTTTGATGTGCTTGGGTAAACCCCATCGAAGCAGGCTCGGACGGAAGTCCGGTTTCCTTGACGATAAGGGGTTGTGTATATTGGGATTGCAGTTTGCTTGCCACATTCAGAACAAAAGATGCTCCATTTTTAGCATCCGATGGGATAAACCATGTTTCGAAAATGGGATGAATATTGGGAAGCAGTAGATCCATCTTATTGAAGAAATCGAAATATTCAGACTTGAGATACAGGAAAAATGGTTCTGATGTCGTCAAAGAGATTGATGGAATCTCATTTCTGAGGAAAAGCATCGTTTTCTCAACATCTGCGGGGGTATAATGTTTGGCGTAAATTCCCTCGTTTCCAATCGAAATGGCAAATATCAGTTTTGGATATTTTTTGGCCAGGCGAATGGCGTTTTGGATTTCTATTTCGGACTTGGGATCCCAGATTCCGACAATTACAGCCAGATATCCGAGCTTGTCAGCGGCAGCCGGAACATGCTCCAGGCCGTTGCTGCATGAATAGGTGATGAGGCTGTCGAAGGCATTACGCAGCAGCCTCAGATCCTCTGTAATCCCGTCCTGGGATGCTGGTTGCGTCTGTCCGTTGATCACTGAAAAGCTTCGCGGAGTATAGGATATGAACCGGGCGTTTTTAAGGACAGCGCCCATGTTGGGGGCGCCAGCATCCGCAGTCACCACTACCCACAGGGATATAAACATTAGCCATAAGATACACCTTGAAGTTTTCATCAGAATTTCCTTACCATACTCTGCAAATCAGACCTTTGAGATACGTTCCTTCCGGAAACTCAAGGGCTGTGGGGTGATCGGATGCCTGATAAAGTCTGCGAATAATCTGTCCGTTTCTGTCGGCATCCCTTGCTGCGTCTGCAACAATTTTTTGAAACAAATTTTGTGGCATCAACCCTGAGCAGGAAAAAGTGATCAGCGTTCCGCCGGGGTTTAAAAGCTTTATGGCCAGAAGGTTGATGTCCTTGTATCCCCTGCAAGCCTTGGGTATCTGGCTTTGGGATTCAGCAAACTTTGGCGGATCCAGAATGATTACATCAAATTTGCGACGGCTGTCCCGGAAACGGCGAAGGGTGTGAAACACATCTTCTGGCAGGTTCTGTACGCGAGCGGAATCCAGTCCATTAAATTCGACATGCTCCATGGCCTGGCTCAAAAGGGCGGGGGATGTTTCAATGTTTGTGACGCTTTCAGCGCCTGCGGATAGAGCAGCTACGCCAAAAGCTCCGGTATAGGCAAAGCAGTTCAGCACCTCGGCTCCTTCGCAGAATTCTGGAATCATGGCGCGGTTTTCTTGCTGATCCAGATAAAATCCGGTCTTATGCCCTTTTAAAATATCCACCCGGAACCGGAGATTGCCTTCCTGAATCTCGACCCGTTCCGGCGGACAGTCACCGCTGAGAACTCCGGTGCGCGGCATTAGACCTTCCTTTTCGCGAACCGCCACATCGGAGCGTTCGTAAATGCCCTTGCAGGGACCGTTTTCCGATACCCTGCAATGCTGAGCACTGGAAAACTGTTCTTTCAATATACCGACAAGATCGGTTTTCCAGTATTCTGCTCCGGCGGAAAGAAACTGGCACACCAGATAATCCCCATATTTGTCAACGATAATGCCGGGAAGCCCGTCGGATTCAGCATTGATAAGCCTGCATGCCGAAAAATTCCGCCTGGTTCCCGGAAGGGTTCTGGCAAGAATAGCCTGGGAAATCCGGTTTCGGAAAAAGTCGATCGAAATTTCCTCGTCTTGAGTAAATGACCATATCCGTATGGCAATCTGGGAATGCGGGGAAAAAGCACCTTTTGCCAGCCAGGTTCCGTTTGCGGATACGACATCAACGGTTTGACCCGAGTCTATCTGTCCACTGATCGCATCAATAGCGCCAGAGAACACCCAGGGGTGGTGGTTTAGCAGGGATTTGTCCCGGCTTTTTTTTAGTCGAATTGTTGGCATGTTTTAACCTGTCTTTCGAAAAATTGGCGATGGATTCGGAAAGAAAAGAATTCTGGTGTCGTTATGCAAAGACGATTATTTTTGTCATACAGGATGCAGCTATTAATGGAAGGTTGGAAACAGGATTGGAAATCATTTTCAGGACAAACGTGTAGAAATTGGAATATCACCTAACCCCTTGATTATATTGGTACGCCCGGCTGGACTTGAACCAGCGGTCTTCAGCTCCGGAGGCTGACGCCCTATCCCCTGGGCCACGGGCGCAAAACATACTAATCATAAGTAGTGATAAGATCACTCGTCTGCTTACACCGGGATAGTAAATGAACCAGAAGAATAAGTCAAGTTATATGAAAGCCACTTAAGAAACTCGTCATCGTTGTTCGGGTTACATGTACTGAACGTCTTCTTCTGATCGATTCAGGAAGGCCTTGGCTTCTCCCACAACATATAGCGACCCTGCCACACAGATCACATCTTCAGGCTGCGCATTTTGAACGGCAAAGGCGACAGCGCGGGAAACGTCCGGAATCTTTCGAACATCCGCCGTTAAGGCGGCTGCAATCGGATACAGGGTGTCAACAGGCAATGCCCGGTCAATTTTGGGGCTTGTCAAGATCACTTGGGAACATACAGGGAGCAGACACTTAAGGATGGCTGTATATGGTTTATCGTCCAGAATACCAATGACTAAGGTAATTCTGCGGTCTTTGAGTTCCGTCTTCAGATATTCTGCCAGCTTTTTGCAGGCACTCAGATTATGGGCTCCGTCCAGAATAATCATTGGATGGTCCGAAACCACTTCCAGGCGCCCCGGCCAGCGGGTATTGTCCAGACCGGTCTGAATATGCTTTAGAGAAATGATCGTGTCTCTGCGATTAAGAAGCTCACAAGCAGCCAGAACCAAAGCTGCGTTCTCCACCTGATGACTTCCGGTCAGGCTGGTGGTGATGCCCCGCCAAATATGACTCAGCCCATAATAGGAAAAGGTGTGATTGGCATTTCTTCGAACGCTGAAATCCTTTTTCAGCCGAAACAGCGGCGCAGACAGCTCTGATGCCAGATCCTTCAGAACAGAAATGGCAGAAGGTTGGGAAACGGCTGTAACAACCGGAGTGTTGCGCTTGATGATCCCGCCTTTTTCTCTGGCAATTTCCGCAAGGGTCTTCCCCAGATAAGCCTCATGTTCCACGGATACGTTGGTAATGATGGAAAGCGCGGGCTGAAGGACATTGGTTGCATCCAGTCTTCCCCCCATTCCGGTTTCTATTACCGCCCAGTCCACTGCCTGTCTTTCAAATTCATACAGGGCCATGGCTGTGGTATATTCAAAAAATGTAGGCTCCCGGTCTCCGTCATGTACATTGATCACTGCCCGGTAGGCGGAAACGACGTTTTCATCGGAAATCTGCTGATTGTTGACGCATATCCGTTCGTTGAACCGAACCAGGTGCGGAGATGTGTAAAGCCCTACCTTGTAACCGGAGGCATTCAGAATTGAGGCAAGAAAAGATGCTACGGACCCTTTTCCGTTGGTTCCCGCCACATGAATGCAGGCATAACGGTGTTGAGGGTTGCCGAGCACGGATAAAATTTGCTTAATGGTCGACAGGCCCAGTTTAATCCCGAATCGGCGAAGACCGTACATGGACTTCAAACAATCCGAATAAGTTGTGGGGAGGTTTGGTTTCATAGGCATAAAAAAGCCCGGCAAAAATGAATTTTTACCGGGCTTTGGGATCATTCCTTGGGGTAAATACTACCTGGAAGCCTTACTTCTGGAAGCAGCAATTCGCTGTCTTCTGATGGCTTCACGCTGTTTGCGCCGTTTATATTCGCTTGGTTTTTCATAACTTTTTTTAAGCTTGAGCCGCTTGAAAAGCCCATCATTCTGAATCTTTTTTTTCAAAATACGCATGGCCTTTTCCAGATCGTTATCAAAAACCTTGACCTGAATTTCCTTCACCTTCTTCGCCCCCTTCTTTACCACCCAATTTCCTGTATCCGATACCAGCGGTGGTTCATTTCTTTCATATATCCGTGGACAGTACCAAATAAAAAATATTTTTTCAAGAAAATTCGAAAAAAATCATCGGAATACCTGAAAAAAAATCAGGGGCTGAAAATTCTGAAAACTTACAACTTGGAAACCAATTCGTTTGCTACTTCCTTAACACTGGGTTTTCCATCCAGGGTAATGTAGCGAATGCCTTTTCCAGCAGCGGCCAGGTCCCTGAAATAATAGGCTGATGCTAAAGTACCATCTATGGTATTGTAATAAATATCATGGCGTTTGCCAATGGCGGTTTCATCCTGATCATCGGCGCGGGTTTTCAGCTCGCTGCCGCAAACTCGGCATTTGCCAGCTTCGGGCATGATGGCGTCAATGTAAATGTTATTGGGATGATTGTTGTCCTTTACGCACAGCCTGCGCCCCATGATTCTATTTTTGGCGGTTTCACGATCTAGAAGGATTTCAATCACGATATCCAGAGCCAGTCCTGCGGCATTGAGCGCCTCAGCCAGCTTGATAGCCTGATTTTTATTTCTCGGAAATCCATCCAGAAGCCATCCATTCTTGCAATCAGCCTGTTTCATGCGGTCAAGAATCATGGGAATGGTGATTTCATCCGGAACCAGATCTCCCTTGTCGATATAGGCTTTGGCCTTGGCGCCCAATTCAGTTCCTTTTCCGATATTCTCTCGAAAAATAGCCCCGGATTCGATATGGGGGGTGTTGTACTTGTCCTTTAAAATTGCGCCCTGGGTTCCCTTGCCACTGCCATTCGGTCCAAAAAACAAAATATTCATGTGGTTCTCCTTTTTTATTTGACAAAACGGGTTAGACTTCTGTCTATTCCTTTGGTGCAAAATGTGAAATAAACATTATTTGGGGATATGTATAAAAATGGCGATGTAATGTCAAGAATTCATCCAAGCAAAAATGCAAACGATCAAGTTCAAAGTTCATTTTTATATGAAATTGATGAATTTACAAATTGCATTCTTACCCGTAAGTGGTATGCTGGACACATGATGAACCGTCAATTGGATAGATAGCCAAAATGAAACTTATTCGAATGATTCACAAGGGTGAAGTCAGGCCCGGTATTTGGAAAGATGGGCTTATTGTTGACCTTAAAACGATTTTTCCTTCAATTCCGGATATCGGTGAAACGTTTTTTAGGGAAGGCTGGCTGGAAAAACTATTCAGCGTAAATGATCCAGGCACCGCATTGAATGTCCGTTTGATTAGTCCGATTTGCCGACCGTCCAAGATAATCTGTCTGGGAAAAAATTACGCGGAACACGCCAAAGAAGGCGGTTTTGACAAACCGGATAAACCATTGCTGTTTTGTAAAGCCCCAAGCGCACTCAGCGGCCCCTTTGACCCGATTGTGCTTCCCCAAAGCAGTGGCCAGATAGACTGGGAGGTAGAGCTTGCCGTCATTATCGGCAAAACATGCAGACGGATTTCCCGGTCAAATGCAATGGACCATATTGCCGGATTTACCGTTATGAACGATGTGTCGGCAAGGGAGGCCCAGTTTGGCGATGTTCAGTGGTTCAGGGGAAAATCTTTTGATACGTTTGCCCCGCTTGGCCCGTTTCTGGTAACACCCGATGAGATTGGCGATATCAACAACCTGCAATTGACCACGCGGGTTGATGGCGTTTTGATGCAGGATGGCAATACTCGTGACCTGATTTTTGATATCCCTTTTCTTTTGGAGTATATCAGCAAAGATATTACCCTGATTCCGGGAGACATTATTTCAACCGGCACACCTTCCGGCGTTGGGATATTCAGAAACCCTCCCGTTGTTCTTAAACCTGGAAATGTCGTGGAATGCCGCATCGAAGCTATCGGAAGCATCATCAACCCGGTCATGGCAGGATAAGATAATCAAAGGCAATCTGCATGACATCTCCACGAACCCTTCTAAGCAGTATGGATATTCAGGCTAAAAAGCAGTTGGGCCAGAATTTTTTATCAGATCCTTCAACTGCGGAAATGATTGTTTCGCGAGCCGGTATTTGCGCATCCGATACTGTTCTTGAAATTGGACCGGGCCTCGGGGCGCTGACATTCCCGCTTGCCAAATGCGCCAGGCAAGTCATTGCAATTGAAAAAGACCATCAGATTGCTGAATTTCTGAAGTCAAAGATCGCCGACAGCCAATTATCCCATGTGACGATAATTGAAAATGACATCCTGAAGGTAAATGTGAATGAAATCGCCAATCAAGCAGGCCATTCGCTTGTTGTCATGGGAAATTTGCCCTACAATATTTCATCCCAGGTATTGATTCAACTGATTCAAAATCGAAAGGCCGTTTCCCGCGCCATTCTCATGTTTCAAAAAGAGCTGGCCGAACGAATCACCTCAGATCCGGGTGTCAAGGATTACGGCCGCATTACGGTGATGCTGAAATATTGCGCCGATGTCAGCACTCTTGCCACCGTCAAATCGCATCTGTTTTTTCCTAAACCCAAGGTGGATTCAGAGGTTGTTGAAATCCGCTTTAAAACCCATTTACCCTACCCGGCGGATGATGAAGTCTTTCTGTCCCGGGTAATTCAGGCCTCCTTTGGAAAGCGCCGGAAAACCCTGAAAAATGCGCTTTCATCAAGCGGCCTGGAAATCTCAGGTCAGCTTGCTGAAAAGGCATTGGAATGCGCATCCATTGTCCCATCCCGCCGGGCGGAAACGCTTTCCGTTGCGGAATTTGTTGCACTCAGCAATTGTTTGGGCAATTTCGTTAATGATGAATCACCAGGTTTTGAAGTCCGACCAGGCGCTGACTCATAGTCTCTGTAATCTGGCTTCCGACTTCTGGCTTCTGTAATCTGACTTCTATACTCAAGGATTATTATGTTGACATATGATAATGTCTATTCATGGGCTGGATGGGGTGGAAAACTGCGACTGGGAAATGGGAAATGCAGGTTGCGGATTTTTGATCTCAGAAAAGATGAAACGGCGAAGGGGGTCTCTTTTCTGAAACCCATCATCGTTGTTATTACGGATGTTCCAGACGGCAAGATGACCATTCGAAGCTGTACGAGCCACATAGCAACCTGCGTGGCAAACGACTTCAACATTGATCCTTCCCGAATGCTTTGGATTGAGTATTATCCACAAACAACTTATGGCCAAGAAGGTGAACGTGTAATTTCGGAACGGTTAGAAGCCGTAGAATTTGAATGGCGAAACGACAAAGCGATAAGGCCAAAGTGGCGTCCGCTGCAGCCTCAGTTACTGGAGGCTGTAAAAGAGCTGATCAGTCAGAAAGATTAATCCGGCAGAAAGATTAAAGAAAGATTAAAACTCGGCGGAAAGACCGAAATTAGGGCTCAACATCTTCGGGTTTATAACTTCAGATTTTTCAAACCTTCCAGAGAAATCTGACCATCGGTGTTGAAGGCGATCATGGAAGGTTTTAAAAAACCTCCTGCAAGATGCAGTTTTCCCTTGATATTGTAATTGATTTTATCCTTGCCTTTAAGTTCTTTTAAGCATTTTGCCATGTCTTCGACCGAGGAATAGATGGTCAAGGGGATAACGGCGGATTGAAGCGAAGGGATATGGGTAAGAGTATTGGAAACACCGGATGCCAGCTTGACCTGATCCAGATCCAGCACGCAATCTATGCCTTTTACGTCGTAGGTTGCATCCTGTGGGTTTACGACTCGCACCTCAATGTGAAGAACAGCTTCAAAGAAGTTAATATCCTGAACCTTGATGGAGGAAAGGGTAATCCGCGGTGGTTCAACACGCTGGCCGGGCATGGAACAGGCTGATAATATCAAAATGCATAGCCCCAAGCATCCAGCGATCAACGCATTTTGTCTGTTATGAAAACGCATGATTTGATCCTTTTGTTGTTGTCAAGGTCTGTCCGTAGAAGCGGTCACATTCTTGAAGGACCCTTTGTTGGTGGGGATACCGGCAACATTCATGTTTTGCCGTGATCACCGATTTAACGCCGTTCATAAGCATAATAAAAATTGGGAACAACCAAAGTCAACCATAACCTGTACGATAGATAAAATATCAAGTATTGTCAATCAGGAAAAAATCCACAGGCTCTTAAACAATGCTTAAAATTGTGTACTATAACATAATGAACGGTATAACATCAGGAGTGAAGCATATCCTGATCCATTTTATGGCAAACACCAAGGCCTTCGGTATTCTCCAATTCTTCAGATTCAGAGACATCAGAGACAATGGGCTGATACATCAAGGTGGCAAGCAGGGCATCTTTTTCCGCCCACATTACGTTCAGGTGATTCTGAAACGTAACGCGAAACTTCTTATCTGTAAAATAATCTCCGAACAGTTCCGGATCAATGGGGAGCGATTCCACACGCACCCGGATTTCTTTGACATTTCCGCAGAGAAACTGCCAAATATTTCTAATGCCACCCGGATAGGCAATGGTTACATTCAGCATCTGATGCATCTGCTCTCCCATGGCTGCCAAGACAAAAGCGATTCCGCCTGCTTTGGGTTTCAGCAGATGAGCAAAAGGCGATTGCTGCCTGCTGCTCTTTTCGGGTGTAAAACGGGTGCCTTCCAGAAAATTCATGACCGAAACGGGCATGTTTTTGAATTTTGCGCAGGCTTTTTGAGTGATTTCCACATCCTTTCCTTTCAGATGGGGATGTTTTTTTAAAAAGGATTTGGTGTATCGTTTCATGAATGGAAAATCCAGCGCCCACCATGTCAGACCCAGAAAAGGAACCCAGATCAGCTCTTTTTTTAAAAAAAACTTCAAAAACGGAATTTTCCCATGAAATATCTTCTGTAGCACCAGGATATCCAGCCAGGATTGATGGTTGGCCACCACCATGTACCAGCCATTTTTATCAAGCCCATCAATTCCATGAACATCCCACTTGGCAGGGTTTGTAAACCGAATGTTCCAGTTATTGATTGCTATCCATGATCCGGCCATCCAGTTAATGACTGCATCGCATCGCTTTCGCCATATACCGAATGGAATCATGAACTTGAGTACCGCAATGATTAGCAGCGGGGTTGTAAGCAGGATGGTATTCAAGAGGTACAGCAGCAAGGACAGACACCCACGAACTGGGCCAGGCAGGTATTTGAGCATATCGGATTCCTTTTGACAAGTTGTCTTTAGATTATCACTGACGATCCGCTTCAAACCGGATCACCCCACGATTATGTTATTGTAGTGTTTCACCAACCGAAATAACAGAATGAATTTGATATGCTACAAAAGTTTTACAAAAACTGCCGAACATTCCCGCCTGAAATGCAAGTTGACATAATCAAACGGTTATTATAGGAAGTTGCAAATCTCAAAAATAACCCATAATATTTCTGACAGTTGATATAATGTCTCAATCCAGATGGTATATTCACCCCATATTCATATTCATCCTTTCCACAGTGGCGCTGGCTGTATCACTTTTTCTGTATATTTACTGGTATATGGAAGTGAATACAGTTCTAACAAACATGCTGCAGCGGTTCGAGCTGGATCGGGCGCAGGTTTTGGAATCCCGCACATGGATCGTTATTCTCGTGCTTTCACTTCTGGTTGGCATCATTTTAATCGGAATACTCATCATATTTGTTTATCAGCAAAAAATATATCAGCTCTACCGGCTTCAACAAAATTTCATCAACAATTTTACCCATGAACTGAAAACACCGGTGACCTCGTTAAGGTTGTATCTGGATACGGCGCTAAAATATCAACTTTACAATGAGGATCAGATCAAATACATCCGTTACATGACCCAGGATGTGGCCCGTTTATCAAACACAATCGACAGGATTCTGAATATCGCCAAAATTGAAAGCCGTAGCTATGGAGGGGAGATTCTCACCCTGAACATCGTAACGGAAATCGAACGATTTCTTCTCAACCACTCAGATCAGTTTCGAAATAGCCGGATTCATTTACATCCACACTCTGGCAAGTTATACAATTACCGGCTTAACCCTTCATTATTTGAAATGCTTATGATGAATCTCTTGACCAACGCCATAAAATACAATACGTCTGATATACCTGAAATTGACATTTCGATTGAACATAGAACGAATAACCTGTTTCTTCATTTTGCTGACAACGGCATCGGACTGGAAAAATCAGAAATCAGGAAAATATTTCGCAAATTCTATCAGGTGGGAAAGTCCGATGATATGACCGCCAAGGGAAGCGGGCTAGGCCTGTATCTTGTGGATACCATTGTCCGGATTCACAAAGGAAAAATCATCGCAAAAAGTCCGGGAATTGGGAAAGGCTCGGTTTTTACGGTAATTCTGCCGTATAAAGCCGTTGCCTGAGCTTGTTTCTTTACATGGAGCGACTTATGGAAACAACCAGTAAATATCGCATCCTGGTCATCGAAGATGACGAACATATCGCTGAAGGGTTAAAACTCAACCTTTCGCTTCAGGGATATTCCGTCCGAATTGCAGCCAATGGATTCGCCGGACTTCAGCAATGGAAGGAATGGCGGCCCAACCTGATAGTGCTGGATATCATGCTACCTGGCATCGACGGGCTTTCTGTGTTGCAAAATATTAGGCTTGTGGACGAACAACTGCCCATTCTGATACTTTCAGCCAAAGCCGCATCCGAAGACAAAGTTAAAGGGCTGTCGTTCGGCGTGGATGACTATCTTAGCAAGCCCTTTGATCTTGAGGAATTCCTGCTGAGAATCGAACGGCTGCTGACCCGATCATCCTGGAATAAGCAGCAGTCTTCCGATGCAGCGTCCATTTTTTCATCTCTTCCCAGATATTTTGAATTCGGCAATAACCGAATCGACTTTGAAACAGCTTCAGCCACCACCCCCAAAGGAACCATTCATCTAACCGAACAGGAGATAAAGCTTCTTAAACTCTTTATCGCCAACAAGGGTAAGCCCCTTTACCGGGACAAGCTTCTGGAAATTGGGTGGGGCTACACCCGGGAAACCACAACGCGAACCGTTGATAATTTTATTGTCCGGCTTCGAAAGTATTTTGAGGAAAATCCCAGAAAACCATTATACTTTAGAAGTTTAAGATCAGTAGGATATATTTTTGATCCAGATTTACAGACACAACAACCTGAAAAATCCTTTTTTCAGAAATTAATGAATTCATAAACGACAGAGGACAGAGGGAAAGTTATAGAGGAGACCCTATGGAAACATGGCATAAAACCGGATGCGTGTTATGCGCTCAGAACTGTGGACTGGAAGTCCTGGTTGATGAAGACCGGATCATTCGGGTCCGGCCCGACAAGGACAACCCGCGGAGTCAGGGCTATGTCTGCCGGAAAGGACTGAACATACCCTATCACCAGTATCCCAAGGATCGGTTGACCGTTCCTTTGAAACGGATGGGGGATGGATTCAAAGAAATCACCTGGAATCAGGCTGTGGATGAAATAGCAGACAAACTGCGGAATCTGGTCGATCAACATGGTCCGCGCTGCCTGGCATACATGGGCGGAAGCTCACAGGGTGGTCATTTTGAAGCATCGTTTGGCATCGGCCTGCTTCGGGCGATGGGTTCCCAGTATTATTATTCTTCAGCGGGCCAGGAGTTCAGCGGCATCTGGTGGTTATTGGGCCGCATGCTGGGCAAACAATACAACATCGTCATACCGGATGAGCATGCCGCTGAAATGCTGGTTGGCTGGGGCTGGAACGGTATGATGAGCCATCAGATGCCACAGGCTCGCAAAACACTCACCGGGTTCAGCAAAGACCCGGATCTGCTGCTTGTGGTGATTGATCCCAGAAAAAGTGAAACAGCCGCCATTGCCGACATTCATCTTGCTGTGCGACCTGGAACCGATGCGCTTCTTGCCAAGGCGATGATCGCAATCATCGTCAATGAAGGCTGGGAGGCATCCGACTATATCACGCAATACGTGGCGGACTGGCAGCGGATTAAACCCTGGTTCGCCGATTTCGACAGTCGCTCGGCCCTTGACGTTTGTCAGCTTGATTATTCTCTGGTTCACCAGGTGTGTCGTCTGATGGCGACAAAACGTTGGTGCATCCATCCCGATCTGGGGATTTACATGGGACGACACAGCACGTTGAACTCCTATCTGATGAACATTCTGGGAGCCATCTGCGGTATTTTCTGTGTTCGGGGCGGCAACGTCATCCCCGGCATGGTCATGCCCATGGGTTTTCATGCGGATGAACGCAGTCCCGGGATATGGCGGACAGTTGAAACCGCCATGCCGCCGGCCGCGGGCGGATCATTTCCCCCCAATGTCATGCCGGAGGAAATCCTGAACGATCGTCAGGATCGCCTTCGCGCCGTTCTGGTCAGCGCTTGCAATCCGCTCCGATCATATTCCGACACCCAGGCTTATGAAAAAGCTTTTGATCAGTTGGATCTTCTGGTAGTAAACGACATAGTTATGAGCGAAACCGCTCGACGGGCCCATTATGTGCTACCCTGCCGATCCTACTACGAAGCCTGGGACGGTACTTTTTTCCCTTGGACCTTTCCAGATGTTTTTTTCCAGTTACGAAGACCAGTACTCAAACCACCGGAACACTGTTTGGAAGCCTCGCAGATTTTTACGCTGTTGGCGGACCGGCTGGGACTGATACCGGATATACCCGATTATATTCAGAAAGCCGCTGAAGGAGATCGCCTCACCTTTGGCATGCATTTAATGGAATGGGCCGGTAAAACGCAAAATGTGCAGAGCCGTATGCCGTTTGTGCTGGCAAAAACCCTGGGATCTGTGTGGAACAGCGCCGCGCTGGCGGCTTCTTGGGGAATGCTGATGACTGCCCCGAAGGCCTTTCGGAAAAATGCGGCAAGAGCCGGTTTTCAAACGGGTCTGGATCAGGGGGACCGGGTATTTCAGGCGCTTTTGGATACCCCTCAGGGACTGTGGGTCGGAAAAGCTGATATTGCCGATAACTGGGCGGCCATTCGTACGCCATCCGGAAAAATCGAGATTTTTGTTCCAGAACTGGAAGAACAGGCTAAAAATCTGAATGCAATCAGCGAAGCCGAAAGCCTGAAAATGCCACCTGATTTTCCATGCATCCTGAATGCCGGAAGGCATACGGACACCAACATGAACACCTTGATGCGAAACCCGGAGTGGAACAAAGGAAAACGGGCATGCACGGTCGCCATCAACCCTGAGGATGCCGGCAAGCTCGGTTTGACGGACGGCCAGTCGGTCAGGGTCATCACGGAAGCTGGCAGCGCAGTCGGTGAACTGCAGGTCAGCCCTCAGGTACGCTCAGGCATGGTACTGATCCCCCATGGATTTGGTCTGATCTATGATGAAGCCGTTTACGGCATCAACGTCAACCAGTTGACAAAAAATACGCACAGGGACCCGCTGGGAACTCCCATTCACCGGTTTGTGCCTTGCCGGATTGAAAGTGCTTTTTGTTGAAGTGGCCCCGTGTGTCAAGACAAAAATGTGTCGAGTTTAAGATGGTAACCGAGTAATTCGCAGTAGGTGAGGGCGGCTGGTGTTTGGTCCCGGTACCATGCCTGCACCGGCCCAAATCAGCCGCTGTACACGCTTGCGATGGTTACCATTATTGATCGTTTTGATAGATTTCCCTGGTATTGTTCCTATGATCCACCATGTAAAGCAGCTTTGCGTTTTTCTTAAGCGCGGATTTTAGCTCCTCCAGTTTTATACGATCAATGCTGTACATCCGGATATAGACATTGCGGTATCCTTCAGGCGCTTTCTCGTATGATGTAAGAATACTGGCCACTCTTCCCCCAAACCCGCGGATGATCTGGGCTACATCCAGAATGGAGCCTTGCCGGTCTTCCAGGCAGAAGGCAAACTGGATACCCTTTTTCCCGATACCGGTCAGGGAAATAATCACCTTGAACAGATCAGTATGGGTGATTACACCGACGATGTCACCATCTTTATCTACAACCGGAACACCGGATATCTTGTTAGCCAGCAACACTTCAGCGGTTTCTTCTATCGTGAAATCCGGCGGAACCGAAATCGGCTTCGATGTCATGATATCTTTGATTTGAATGGTCGAGATCAGATAAAGAAGCTCGTGAATTTCCAGGGTTGTGGCATCGGATGGAGATGCCTTTTTCAGATCCCAGTCCGTAATAACGCCCACAAGACGTTTTTTGTCCATGACCGGCAGCAAGGTAATCCTATGTGTTTTCATCAGAGCCATGGCTTCCTGCATGGAACTGTGTTTATCTATCGTAATGGCTGGTTTGTTCATCCAGTTTTTTACAAGCATGGAAAAAATCTCCTATTTTAAAGATTGATCTGCTAATTCCTAAATTCCCAGATATGCCTTTTTTATGTGGTCGTTACTCAGTAGGGCCGCACCATTGTCCTTGAGTACAACCCTGCCTGTTTCGAGGACATAACCCCGATTCGCAATCTTGAGAGACTGGAACACATTCTGCTCGACCAGCAAAATTGTCACACCCTGCCTGCTGATTTCGGAAATTATGGCGAAGACGGACTTTACCAGGAGGGGCGAAAGCCCGAGCGATGGCTCATCCAGCAACAACAGTTTAGGATCCGCCATAAGTCCCCGTGCAATGGCAAGCATTTGCTGTTCACCGCCCGACATGGTGCCGCCAAGTTGTTTTTCCCGCTCCTTCAGGCGCGGGAGCATCGTAAATACCCGATCCATATTCGCATCGCGGTTTTGGCGCGCCTTTCTGGTATATGATCCCATCCTCAGATTCTCGATGACCGTCATTTGCGGAAATATCTTTCTGCCTTCGGGAACCTGGACAACGCCAAGTTCAACCACTTCATGCGCTTCAAGTTTGGCCATATCCACGCCGTTGAAGGTGATGCTGCCGGATCCGGGTTTTTCCAGACGGGAGATATTCTTGAGGATCGTCGATTTCCCGGCGCCGTTTGCTCCAACGACCGTAACGATTTCACCTTCAGTTACCTCGACGTTCACATCCCATAACACCTTGAGATCACCATAACTGAAATTTAGGTTCTCGATTTTAAGCATTACTCTCCTCCGAGATAGGCATCAACCACGGCCTTGTTGGAAACGATTTCCTGGGGATTGCCTTCGGCCAGTTTCTCGCCGGAATTCAGAACCACGATCCTGTCGGAAATGCGCATGATCGCTTTCATGTCGTGTTCTATGACCATCTGGGTGATTCCAAGATTCTTGATGTCCAGGATTAACTGGATAATTTCCTCGCTCTCGGCCGGATTAAGCCCACCCATGACCTCGTCAAGCAGCAGTAACTTGGGTTTCGTGGCCAAAACACGAGCCACTTCCAGTTTTTTGCGCTCGCCGATGGGCAGGCTTCCGGCAAGGACTTTTACACGATTTTCAAGGCCAACAACCTTGATTTTTTCCATGGCCGTGTCGCGTGCTTTTTTAAGTGAATTCGTGCGGCACAGGGCCCCGACCATGACATTATCCACCACACTCATTTTGGCAAGGGGACGCACCTTCTGCCAGGTTCGCGCCATACCGAGCTTGCACACAGCATCAGGATTCAGTCCGTTCATGCGGTGTCCGTCAAAAAGTATTTCGCCGCGGGAAGGCGGATAGTAACCTGTAATGCAGTTGAACAGCGTGGTCTTTCCCGCGCCGTTCGGGCCGATAAGACCCATGATCATCCCCGTAACCATCTCAAAAGAGACATCGGAATTGGCTGCCAGTCCGCCAAAGAACTTGCTGACGTGTTTGATCTCAAGAATAGCCATCAGATCGCCTCCTTTCGCTGTTTTGCCGAAAGCTTTTTTCGTATGAAGCCCAAAATGCCGTCCGGCATAAACAGAATTACAACAACCAGAAGGATGCCGTAGATCAGCACATGAGCATGGGACAGTTGTTCCTTCAGGAAGGTACCAACCCCCGAATTTTCATTGACCAGTCCGGAGTCAATCAACGCCTGGGCGATCATGTTGCTGCGAAGGGCTTCAGAAAATGGCACCAGCACCACGGCGCCGATTACCGGCCCGAAAATGGTGCCGATTCCGCCGATGATGCAGATCATGACGATCTGGACAGACAAATCAAGCGCCAGAACCGTTGTGGGATCGATAAACCCGACATAGAGACCATACAGGCTGCCTGCCAGAGAGGTAAAAACCACGGAGAAGGCCAGCGCCACGTTTTTATAGACGGTCAGGTTGATACCCAGAGAGTGCGCAGCGTCCTGGTCCTCTCGAATCGCCTGAAAGTAGTAGCCCAGTTTGGAGTTCTGCAGTAGCCACGTTACGATGATGGCGATGATCAGGGTTACAAGCCCGATGTAATAAAAAGGTATTTTGGACATGAAATCGGTGATGACGATATCACCAATCTTGAACGGCGGAATATCGGTGATCAGAATCCCTTCGGCGCCGTTTGTCAGTTTCTTCAGATTCAGGGCCGTAACACGGAAGATTTCGGCCACGGCGATGGATGCCAGTACAAAATATGGGCCGCGCAAACGAAAACAAATGGAACCGATGATCAGGGCGATTGCAACGGCTACCACAATGCCGGCCCATACGCCATACCACGGAGCGATATGCTGGTACTGCATCAGGACTATCGTGGTATAGGCGCCAACGCCAAAGTAGGCTGCATGGCCCACCGAGTATTGACCAGTGTAACCGCCAAGAATATTCCAGCCAGATCCCATGATGACGCTGATGAATATTAAAATCATGATGTGAAGTGCGTAGGTGCTCTCCACAAAATTAGGAAGCAGAAAGAGCGCAATAACCGCCACCACGGTCAGCAGGACCGGAAGAGTGCTCATTCCCCGCATGTTTTGCATGAATGGTCTCATACTGTATAAGCCCTCGTCAGTCTTTTGAAGTTCCCAGCAAGCCGGATGGCTTGAACAGAAGCACCAGCAGGAACAGGATAAATACAATGACATCTTTCCAGCCGGAGCCAAAATAAACGCCGCCAACAGACTCTGCAACACCGATGATCACGCCTCCAAGAGTGGCGCCAACGATGCTGCCCATGCCGCCAAGCACGGTTATCACAAAGGCCTTTAGCGTAAAGACGCTTCCAACCTGCGGGAAGATGTAATAGGTGGGCGATATCAGCGCGCCAGCCGTGCCGGCAAGCGCAGCCCCCATCCCGAAGGCGATGATAGACATGCGTTTGACATTGATACCCATAAGCTGGGCGGCATCGCGGTCCTGGGCAGTTGCACGGATAGCCTGGCCAGTATCGGTCCTGTACAGAAACCAGTACAAGGCCAGGGTAATGGCGATGGTGATGGCGAAAGAGATTAGCAGCGGACTGGAGATCGATATTCCGAAAATATTGAAGCTGGCGGACGAATAGGTCGTTGACAAAATTTTGTAGTCCGACGTGAAAGCAAGCATGACCGCATTGCTCATGACCAGACCCATGCCAATAGTCAGCAATATCTGATTTTGGGGCAGGGCGCCAAGTACGCGGTTGATGAAAACTTTTTGCAGAAATGCTCCAAACAAAAACATCATCGGGATCGTCACGATGATCGAGACGAAAGGATCAATGTGGAGCAGGGCAAAAAGAAAATATGTCATGTACATGCCGATCATCAGCAGGTCGCCATGTGCAAAGTTGATGACCCGCATGACCCCGAAAATGATGGTCAAGCCTATGCCGATCAGGGCGTAAACGCCGCCGATCAGGATGCCGCTGATCATTGATTGAAGAAATACAGCCATATCCCCTCGGTATCTTATGAAGTGTAAGTATTCAGGCCTCTCCCCCCAGCGGGGGGAGGTTGGGAGGGGGGAAAAGCTTCATGCCAATCACTCCAGTCTTCCCCCCCCGGCCCATGCCATTACTTCGTCCAGCCCGGAAAAGGCCAGATCGGTTTCTTGGCTGAGAGTTCAGGCGGCCACACTGTCTCGTGTTTGCCGTTCTGCACCTGCTCGACAAGCATCTGGGCCTTGCGCTGGTTCTGATATCCATCATAGTCGCGGAAGGAAACTTCGCCGAGGATGCCGTTCCACTTTCCAGTGAGCAGTTCCTGGCGCAGCTTTTCCCGATCACCGCCAACTTTGGATGCCGCCTGACCCATTATCATCATTGATTCGTAGGCACAGGCCGCGTGATAGGTGGGCGACTTGTTGAACTTCTTTTCGTAGCGCTGATACCAGGCCTTTGAGTCGCCCCATGGCACGTCTTCGGTCCACTGCGTCGAGGAGAATATTCCATGGCTGATTTCTTTTTCTCCGGCGAACTGGGACACAGAGAAACCGGCGCCCGCTCCGAGAAAAGCCATGGGAGAGAGTCCGATTTCCCGCGACTGTCGCATCAGCAGTATGGCATCCGCCACATATGATACCATGAAAACAATGTCTGGATTCGCCGCCTTGGCCTGGGCCAGAGTGGAACGATAGTCTGGCGAGCCCTTGGAATAGGCCTCTTCAAAAACCACTTTGATGCCTTTCTGTTCGGCGATAACCTTGGCGCTGTTTGCCGCCGATACGCCAAAGTCGGTATTTTCGTTCAGAATGGCGAGGGTTTTGGGTTTACCGAGTCCAGTGGCCAAATCAAAGAGTATTGCGGCATAGTCTCCGGTCGTACCTGATGTTCGGAATGTCCACTTAAGGTTCTGTCTGGTAATCTCCTCTTTCGAGGCAGCCGGTATCAGCAAGGGCACTTTGTACCGCTCAGCCATTTTGGCATCGGCGTTTGACGTGGCGGAAGTATATGGACCCACGATACCGACGACTTTATCGCGGGTAGCCAGTTTCTCAAGGGCCGCCATGGATTTTTCGGGTTTGCCCGTATCATCTTCCTTGATCATATCAACATCAATTCCCTTTGCCTTCAGGTCCTCAATTGCAAGGGTGACACCGTTCGACAAATTCTCTCCGATGGGGGCTTCCGGCCCGGTAATCGAATTGATGAAACCAATCTTGACAGTTTCCGCCATTGCGACGGCCGGGACAATACACATCATCGCCAACATCAACAAAATTGCTTTTTTCATCGTCGTTCCTCCTGTCTCTGTTGAATGAGAAAACACTAAACGAAAGCCTTTCTATCACAAATCGGCGGACATTGCCAGAATATAATTATTTTATTATGGTTGATTCATTAATTATCCTGGCTTTAATTGCTTCTTTAAAAATCTTTCGGATATGAATGGTGTAAAGCTTCTGGAATAATAAGCTGCTATCCACGGACATTGGACTTTGGACAAAATTGATGTAGGTCAGGGTGCGACCAACGGGAGCTCCCTGACAACGCTGGGTCTTGGGTATCTGGGGTAATCTTTTTTATAGAACCCCATACTGTGCAGCCTTGTGTCAGGTAGCTCCCTAAATAGATTCTTAGACGTAATTTTTAAGTTTAAATTTTGATCAATCATTAATATATCAAATGGTTAGCTTGATACATATGCCCACAAGTGGTAAACCCAGGATATATGCACAAAAGCGGTAATCATGAGCTTAATGTGGAACTGTGCGCGTTGTGAAACAGGTCAGATATACCGGTCCACCATTTCGCAAATATACCGTTCCACTCCTGGCGCGCCTTCAAAATCCTCGATTTCTTGAATCAACTGGCTGATTTTCTGATGCGTATCGGAATCGCGCCTGAAATCCTCAATTGAGCGATAGACACCGCTTCTTCTGCCTATCCGGTAAATGATCCGGTCCCTTTCCGGAAGCTGCTGATAGGAATCAATCACCTTCAGCATGGCAGGTTTGTCTTCCGGCAGTTTTCCGGAAACATCCTCAAGAAGGTTCATGATATGGTCACTGGACACCCTGCTGGTGATTCCGTCCAGAGCCTCAATGAACACACGTATTTCTTCAGCCAGCGCATCATCGGTCTGCATCACGAAACTGCCGTTTTGGACGTTTTTATAAAGAGAAACCCGGTCCGGAACCCGCAGGCTTCTCAGACGGATAAAATGCGGATTAATCTGATTCAGCACTTGAGCAGTCTCTATCGCATGTTCCCGCCATAAAGCCTGCCCGCCAAGCCCCGGCATGACATATTCCGACACTTCCATTCCGGCATCAATGAGTTTTCGTCCGGCCTCGACATGAACGGCTGCGCTCACACCTTTTTTCATGAAACGCAGCAGCGGATCATATCCGGTTTCAAGACCGATATGCACACGATTCAGGCCGGCTTTTCGAATTCGTTTGAGCGATTCCAATGATTTTCTGGAAACGGTTTTGGATCTGGAATAGGTCGTGACTCGGCTGATCTTCGGGAATTTTTCCCTCAGGAAGGTCAAAACTGCTACCAGATCATCGGTTTTCATGATCAGGCTATCAGCATCCTGAAGAAAACATGCAGATGTGCCGTAGTACATCCAGACCGCCATTCCACGGTAACACTGGCTGAATCCGGAATCCCTCGCAATATGGGAAATCACAGCATCATCCACTGCGCCATTTCTACCCAATTTGTGGGAAAGCATCTGAATATCGTCTGCAATGCTTCGCGCCGTCTGAATATCCTCTTGAATTTCATCAATGGTTCGAAGGGAGAATTTGCGATCCTTATACACCGGACAAAACAGGCACTGATTCCAGGGGCAGTTACGGGTAAGGCGAAGCAGCAAACTATGGGCTTCATTAGGGGGACGGATAGGTCCCTGTTCAAAACTGGAGGCTCTTACATTCATATTTTTGTTCCTGTGTCCTTAGAGAATGGCAGTCAATCATCTATGACTGAAAGACGGCCGTGTAGAGCAGGGTAACCATGCCTGCCAGAAAGAAATGAGATTCCACCAGAAATTCCAGACGGATGCCCGGAAGCATGAATCCATTTTCATGCATGTTGATCAGCGCCAACATGGCCGCCGGACAGACGGATAGACCTAATCCCAGGGTGGGAATAATTCCTGCCAGGCTTGAAGAAATGATAAGAACAACCCATATTCCCAAGACTGTTTTCAGAATGCGAATGGATTTTTTTTCTCCCATAAGAATGGGAATGGTTTCTTTGCCGACAATCCGGTCTCCCTGCATATCCAGAATATCAAAAAAAGCTGTTCGGGCAAATGCCAGCCCCGTGGCCCAGAAAAACACCAGGGTTGTTTTCATGCTAACTGGACTGCCGGTGGAAATGGCCGGTAAAACCGATGTCACCAATCCCCACGCAACCGCGATCAAAATGGTTTTGGAGCCGGAAATATCCCTTATCCGTGAGTATTTTCCAATGAGCAGCGTACCAGGGATCAGTTTGATGTTGTAAGAAAGCCCCAGAATACTCATCATCAGAAGCACAATAAAAGTGGTTATGCTCTGGGAATACGCAATTAGCAGTCCCGAGGCCCCCGAAGCCATTGCAAGACATATCAAAAATCGTTTATGACCGCGGTAAAAAGCCTCCCGCTCCGGGTCATTATAACGGTCTGCCTTCAAGCCCGTCAGATTGTTCAAGGTATGCATCGACAGCACATAGAGCATGGATATCCATACATGGGGCAGAAAATCGCTGATCCCCATCAGCACCGCACATGCGTAACTCAAACACCCAGCGCCCGCAGCGACAATAACATTGGTCAGGAGCAAAGCCTGCTGAATGGAAAAAACGATTTTTTGAATCCCGGCGCTATTCTTATACGGCAGTCTTTCCACTGTCCTGACCACCCGATTTATGATCCAGTTGGGGGTTGATGCGCCTGCGGTAATGCCGATGGTTTCAGCAGCAGATAGCGCCCTGACATCAAGATCGGATTCGGTTTCGATATGAAAGGTTGCAACACCGGACTGACCTGCGATTTCTGCAAGCCGCTGAGTATTGCCGCTGTTTTTGCCCCCGACAACGATCAACGCATCCACCATTTCCGCCATTTTCTGAACTTCGGCCTGGCGCTGTGCTGTTGAATCGCAAATGGTATGAAAGCATAAGTAGTCTGGATGGCGCGTCTGCGCCCAGTTTTTGACAGATTCAAACAGACGGGTGCTAAGTGTCGTCTGGGCGACCAGAATGGCCTTGTCAAAATCTGGCAGAGCTTCAAGCTCTTCAATGCTTCCTGCAATATAACCATTATCCGAGGCAAATCCCATCAGTCCTACAACCTCAGGATGGTCCCGGTCCCCGATGATGATGGATGCATATCCCTGCCGGGCATGTTTCCTGATAATCGTCTGAACCTTGATCACTCTGGGGCAGGTTGCATCTATGACTGTAAAGCCGGCCTTCTTCAAATCCTTTTTGATGGCAGGTGGCACCCCGTGGGCGCGAATCAGCACGGTTCCCTCTCCGGATTCAGGGATATTCTGCATGATGTGAACACCTTTTTCATCCAGAAGGTCAAGCACCTGAGGATTGTGGATCAAGGGACCATGAGTGAAAATGGGGCCGCGGTGTTTGCCTGGGGAGTCCAGAGCCAGTTCAACGGCTCTTCGCACCCCCATGCAAAAGCCGGCAGTTTTGGCAATGATTATTTTCATAAACGCTCATTACGCCGTTGACCGTTCACGGTGAACGGTCAACAGTCAACGGCTTTTTGGGACTACTTCAGGAATATCTTGTGATCCACCAGAGACAACGAATGGATTCGTGCTTTGAGAAATTTTTGATCCCCGAATATACTGATCAGCCGAACTCCATCATTTTCGGGTTCAACAACATCGACTGCTTCCATTACCAAACGGTTTTCTTCTCCTTCTATCAGGTAAGCATTGGCTTCACACATGGCATCATCCTTCTGGTTAGGGGTTTGACTCTTTGGGTGTTTGAATTAACAGGTCGGACAGATTATGCTGAATCAGGCTCTCGATCAGCCGTGGCAGCGGAATCTGGCTCAATCCAGCGATTTCTACATTTTCCTGGAAAAGCGGAATAAGTATCTTTTTTGCCGGACTGCCAGCAATGGCTTCGGCGATCCTGGGCGTTACTTCGCCCATCATGGCGTGCGCCAGGACAATGCTGAGCGGGCCGATGATAACATCAACATTTTCAACTGTACGAACAATGGCGTTTTCGCCGGTTGCTCCCCGGTTGGCCCTTGCTTTCAGCATCTGTGATGTTGCAATGGCATTGGTGCCCAGAGCGATGATCTCAATGGTCTCTTCAAAAACCTCTTTGAGCTTTTTGATAACAGCGCTACCAATGCCTCCGCCCTGACCATCAATGACGCAGATATGTTTCATTCCAACTCCATGTTTATAAATTGCGGGCAGGGACAAAAATTTAACGGTTATTTTTTTACCTGCAACCTTTTTTAGATTACAGCTTGTTGGTTTTTATCTGATTCTGCCGCATACGCTTGGAGAGCCGTCTGGCAGGACCTTTTTTTCGGGTAGTTGGAATCCAGCCACCCTCTGAATAGTCATCCGAATCCCCGGAATCCATTTGGGAGGCCATCATCAGTTTTTGTTCAAACACAGGCGAGCTGAGCGTCGCGCACCCGGATGCGACCGAATGCCGAATAATGTCCTGATCCGATGAAACCACAACGGCCTTCTCCTTTTCTTTGGCGGCCATTCTTATTATGACAGCATCGGCCAACTCGCCAGATCTTGAGAAAACGATAGTGATGCCCTGAATACGATCCCGGAACGGGCAATTGTAGATCGCGCTGGTACCGTCAAAGACAACGGTGATGTTATGTTGCTTGATCTTTCGGTACGCTGTCAGCATCTTCACAAGCGCATCCCTGCCGGCCTGAATATTCTGGCGCTCCAGGCCGCCAAGAAATTCGGACTGCCGGATCAGGTTATACCCGTCAATGATAATATGAATAGACATTATGGCTGCTTAAAATAATCTAACATGGATGTAAAGACCACCAAATTCTATTTTTTTCAATCAGGTTCGTTTAAGAAGACCGATTAATCGATCCAGGTCGCTATCGTTGTAAAATTCTATCTCGACCCGGCCCTTTCGACCCTTGCGTTTGATTTTGACACGGGTTCCGAAATCCTGCGACAGGTCATCGGCCAAACTGCTCAGATAAACATCGAAGGATTGGGGAGGAGGAGGATTCTGGCCGTCCGGTTTCTGATTCTTGAGGCGTTTAACCAGAGCTTCAGTTTCCCGAACAGAAAGATTTTTGGCGAGAACGGCTTTCCATGCGGCATACTGCTGGGCCTGAGTATCAGCACCAAGAAGGGCGCGGGCATGCCCCATGGTCAATGTTCCATCCAGTATGCTGGACTTGATCTGTTCCGGAAGCTGACGAAGTCGTAAAAAATTAGCAATGGCCGGGCGGCTTTTTCCCACCCGGACCGCGACATCTTCCTGCGTCAGATGGAACTCGTCCATCAACCGGTTATAAGCCTCGGCTTCTTCCAAGGCATTTAGGTCCTGGCGCTGGATGTTTTCGATAATCGAAATCTCCAGCAGTTTACCATCTGAAACGTTTTTGACAACAACCGGCACCTCGCTTATACCTGCCATTTTGGCAGCCCGAAGGCGTCTTTCGCCGGCAATCAGCTCGTAACCGGTTTCCGCCTTTCGCACTATAAGCGGCTGAAGAATACCCTGCTCCAGAATGGAACGGCTCAGTTCATCAAGTTCTTCCCGAGGAAAACGAATGCGGGGCTGGAACGGATTGGGGCGAATCAGACGGACATCGCAGGTAAAATACTCCCCGGAGGAATCGCTCCGGGCGGAATCAATATCTGGAATCAGGGCTTCAATGCCCCTTCCAAGCGCCATTTTCTTTCGTTTTAAGGACGCGCCCTCATTTTGGGATTGTTTTGCAGTCATTTATTTCAAGCTCAAAGTAACGAATTAGGGTTTCAGGTCAACTGCTGAATGCTGGTCGATAATTTCCTTGGCCAGATTCATATAGCTGACCGCCCCTGATGAAGCAGCGTCGTACAGCAGTATGGGCTTGCCAAAACTAGGCGCCTCCCCCAGCCGGATATTACGCGGAATAATGGTTTTAAATACCAGATCTTTAAAATGTTTTCTGGCTTCATCCGCCACCTGAGCCGAAAGATTGGTGCGTTTGTCGAACATGGTCAGAAGAATCCCGCCAAGCTTGAGATGCGGATTCAGACCCCGCTTGATCCGTTTCATGGTCTCAAGGAGCTGGCTCAGACCTTCAAGCGCATAAAACTCGCATTGAAGGGGGATAAGCAGGGAATCGGCGGCAGTCATTGCATTTACTGTCAGCAGGCTGAGCGATGGCGGACAGTCCAGAATAATATAGTCATAATCGCCTGTCAATCCGGACAGAAATTCCTTCAGGATGGTTTCCCGGTTGGTGCTGGATAGCATTTCGACTTCAAAACCGATCAGCTCCACCCGGGCTGGAATCACCTTCAAAAAAGCAATCCCGCTATCCTGAATGAGTTTTTCAGCGGATGCTTCGCCGATCATTCCATGATACAGGGTCTTGGTAAGCGCCTTTTTGTTTATTCCGACTCCGGTTGTGGTATTGCCCTGAGGATCGCAATCCACAAGAAGAATTTTCTTTTGGGATACTGCAAGGGCTGCACTCAGATTGATTGCGGTGGTTGTTTTTCCAACCCCGCCTTTTTGATTTGCGATACATATTGTAGTTGCCATAATGCAGACGGTATCACAAAAATTGTTATTTGAAAAGTCCAACCGAATATGTCATGGTAAGATAAGTTGCAAAGAATCATGGAGGGTGGTGATAATGAACACTAAAAAAAAACTTGGGGTCTGGCTGTTGGCTGTGCTGATGCTTTTTCCGGAGATCGCAAGAGCCATTACCATACAGGAAGAAGAAGAACTGTCTCGGGAATTCATGGCCGCTGTCAACGAGAGTTATGAGATCATTCATGATTCGATAATTTCGGATTATGTAACCCGGATCGGCGATAAAATTCTGGCGGTCATGCCGCCTCAACCGTTTCCGTACCATTTTCATGTCATAAAGGAATACACATACAATGCATTTGCAGGACCTGGCGGTCAGGTTTTCATCAACAGCGGCCTCTTTGAAGCGCTGGAAAGCGAAGAGGAAATTGCCGGCATTATCGCCCACGAAATCTCTCATGTAGCCTGCCGACATGTTTCCGAACGAGTTGCGCGATCCAAAAAAATTGGTCTGGCAACCCTTGCCGGGGTTGCAGCCGGCATTCTGATGGGCGCGACCGGCTCAGGCGCGGCGGCAAGCGCTACAATGGTCGGATCCATGGCTGCAGCACAGACGGCATCACTGGCATACAGCCGGGAAGACGAGACCCAGGCGGATCAAAGAGGCCTGGATTATATGACCAAGGCCGGATACAGCCCAAAGGGACTTCTGGCCTCATTAACCAAAATCCGCAGCAAACAGTGGTATGGCAGTGAACAGATACCCACGTACATGATGACACACCCGGCAGTGGAAGACCGCATGACGTTCATCGGATCATGGATCGAAGCCAACCCTTCGATTATGCGGCAGCTTCCCCATTATTCTCCGGACCCCTTTGACTGGACTCATGCCCGACTGGTAGCCATGTTCGGACCTGAGGATGATGCCCTGAAATTTTACAAATCGCAGATCGCCAAAACACCGGACAAGGCATTGGCCCATTATGGCTATGGACTGATCCTGACCAGAACTGGAAATCGAAACGCCGCAATGGAGCAGTTTCGGGCGGCGCTGACCAAGCGGGCATTTGACCCGGTCCTTCTTATCGAACTGGGAAGGACATATTTCCTGGACGGCCGATACACCGAAGCGCTCCGTGTTTTGCACGGCGCCCTGGATATTTCTCCCGATGAAACAGAGGGACTTTTCTACGCCGGGCGCAGCTTTATTGAACTGGAAAAATTTGAGGAAGCGTCGCGTTGTTTGGAATCCTTGCTCCGCAGCACCCCGGATTATCCCGATGCCATGTTTTATCTGGGCAGAGCCTATGGCTCCCTGGGCAGGACTGCGGATGCCTGCTACCAACTTGGCCGATACTATCTTATCCGCGGTGAATATAAAAATGCGGTTGTTCAACTTGAAAAGGCAATGGAATCGACCACCGACCCACAGAAAAAAACTGAAATTGAAATTTTGCTAAAAGATGCTAAAAACCGATTCACTTCCAAAATCCATGAATCCGAAACGAGAAAACAGCGACAGCGTTAGGTCCGTCATGAAATCTTTTGTTTACTTGATTCAATCCGAATCAGATATGTCGTACTGCGATCTGCCGGACGAACATAATGATATTATTCTGCTGACCTGGAAAGAACCTTCAGATCGGAACGGCGCCATTTTTTATCCTCAAAGTACCTGGAATGAAGGAAGAAACCGTCTTTTGAAAGAGGCATTGTTCCGAAACGCCGAATACCTGTATTACATTTTTCTGGATGGAGACTGCATTGTCAAGGAAGACGCGGAACTGGCCCGGACATTGAACGTCCCGCTTTGCGGCAACCCTTTTCGAACATTTGAGAAATACCTTCTGGAGTGGGAACCGGCGGTCGGGTATTCCCGCTATTCATGGCAGTATGACGAACCGGGTTCCGAGGTTAATCTCGGATATAATTTTGATGCTCTCTTCAATGCATTTCACAGGGAAGCCATCGCCTTTCTGCTTCCATATTACACTGGGTTCGATTGTGAGTCCTGGCTGTATTCCCAGCACATTTTAAATCACCTGACGGCGCTTCTGTACAATTCCCACAGAATCCAGTTCAATGTCATCACCACCCGCAATGCGAACCGGAGGTCATATACACGCCGAAAAAAATACTGGACAATTCCCGCAACGTTCCTGATGAATGCCATTAAATCGGATATGAAACATCAACTGAAGATTCAGGATGCCAATTCCATTTATCCTCTGCCGGGAAAACCGGAAAAAAAAACGGGTTCATACCAGATTTCGGAATCGTTTATGGAGAGCCATTTTAATTCAAATCACCCGTTAATCCGGTATCGCCACTTGAAACACCTGTTTGCCGATAAACAACCTGCCAAATATAAAACTGACAGCAAACGGCCCCGAACTGCGGTATGCATGTCCGGACGATGCGCCGGCCTGGATCAAACCCATCAAGCAATCAAGGAATGCCTTTTGAATCAGATTGGGGATTATGATCTGTTCATGTTTGTCCCGCGGGATGCAAACAGTCATCTGGCGGCGTTGTTGAATCCGACAGTGATCCGGATTGAGGATGATCCGCCTCTGAATGAAGGGTCATTAATCAACGGAATCAACTGCCGTTTAAAAACCGGGGTTCAGCCCTATCTCCAGCAGCTTTACGGTCTGAAGCAATGCAATCAGCTTCGATTATGGCATGAAAAAGAGCGCGAAATCCGCTATGACCACATTATTCGCTGCCGCCCGGATCTGATGTTTGTAAAACCGCTTGATAATTTATCCCTTTTGGATTTATCTTATATCCATGTTCCGGATTTTCACGGGTTTGACGGAATCAACGACCGATTCGCCATCGGCTGCACGGATTCCATGAACATTTATATGAACAAGCTTGACGAATTTCATGATTATGTAGCAGACTGGTTTAAATATCGCAGTGATGCGCTTGCCGTCAGCGCGGAGATGTTTACCAGCGGGCAACTACGCAACCACAATATTCCGGTTCGGCCTTATCCATTTCGGTTTAACCGGGCAAGAGGCGACAGAATCAAAAACGACATTCCATTATGATCTGTAATCAGTGATAGGTGATTTCCAACAAAGAATACCCCATTGTCTGAATCAGATTTTTCTATGCATTGATCATC
>SERZ01000066.1_pt1 | contig 60176 bp, 56 predicted proteins | sample 3171461 | NCBI WGS metagenome assembly SERZ01 (sample SAMN06051861, study PRJNA518727) | freshwater metagenome | biome: subpolar coniferous forest; feature: holomictic lake; material: water; isolation source: holomictic Lake 227, 6 m depth | place: Canada: near Kenora, Ontario | collected... | reverse complement strand
GCTCAAACTCGATTTCCGACAATAGGCTTGGCTTGGAAAGTATTTCGGCAGGAATGCTCATTTTGCCGATGTCATGCACCAATCCGATGAGTTGCAGATAGTGGCACTTCTCTTCGCTCCACCCCATTTCCCTTGCTATATCCGCCGAAATGATGCCAACACGCCGTTCATGACCTGCGGTGTAAGGATCATGTGCTTCCACGACGTTTGCTACCGCTTGAAGCGTGCTTTGCATGGCTGCTTGCAACTGTTTTACATAACTGTTTATCTCTTGTTCCGCAGCTTTCTTTTTGGTAATGTCTCGACCCGTGACTACTGAGCCAACGATACGTCCATCCGTGTTGCGTATCGGTGCATAATTATAGCTTCCAAACCATGTTTCACCGCTATCCTTTCGGAGCAGTCTAAGTTCAACTCCTGTAGCGGTTTCACCTCCGAGAGCCCTCTGTAGAGCCCATTGTTCCACGGGAACAAGTTCTCCCGAGAGCAGGTAAGCTTCGAGAAACTTAGGATACTCATCAAACGTCTTGGCACACTCCTCTTTATTCCTGAACCTGTGAAATGTTGCAAAAGCGTCATTAAAGTGGATGAGGTTTCCCTTTGTATCAGAGATAAAGACTGCATCACTCATACTTGCAAGAGCAGCCTCCAGTTTTCCCCTGCTTTCTACAATAAGTTGTTCCTCCTTCTTGTGTTCGGTTATATCCTCTTTGATCGCAACAAAATTGGTTATCACATCCTCTTTCAGAATAGCTGAGATTACCGCTCTTTCCCAGTAGAGGTCAGCGTTTTTCTTTCTGTTTTGAAATTCACCTCGCCAGATATTACCTGCGAGTATTGTCTGCCAAAGCTTTTCATAAAGTGCTTTTGGTGTATGGCCTGACTGAAGGAAGCGGGGATTTTTCCCTTTTACCTCGTCAAATGTATAACCAGTGATTTGTGTAAATGCGGGGTTGACATACTCTATTTTACCGAGACGATCGGTAATGAGCACAATAGCAGGACTTTGCTCTACGATAGTACTCAGTTTTTTTATCTGATTCTCAGCCAGCTTGCGGTCAGTAACATCAAGGATTACACCGATTACTCCGGAATAACCGGAGGCATGGTAATATTGCGAATGAACTTCTGCATCCAGGAAGGTGCCGTTTTTTTTCCTGTACCTGAATTCGACGACCTGATTTTTCAATTGATGTGCGAGGGCATCATCAAACAGTTCAACAACTTTGGAAATTTCATCTTCTGCTAAATATTCAATGAAGGAATGACCAATTACTTCATCAGGCAAATAGCCAGACAATTTTTCGATAACAGGGGAGACATAGTTAACAATTCCAGAGGAGTCTGCAACAAAAACCAATTCTGATATTTGTTCGGTAATGGAACGAAATTTTATTTCGCTTTCAAGCAATGCCTGCTCGGCCTGCTTTCGTTCAGTGAGGTCGATAACAGTACCGATATAACGATCGACCTTGCCAGTGTGATCGCGTAAAGGCCTGCCTCGTGACAGGAGCCAGTGTACAGAACCGTCGGGGTAACAGACGCGATACTCGACTTGTGACTCTATTTCATTTTTCACAGCAGCTGTAACGGATTGGAGTACCAACTCCCGGTCATCAGGATGAATGGAATCTTCCCATAGTTTGAACGTTTGTTTTTCACCGCCCCTTTTCAAGCCGGACAATTGCCATAACTCGTCTGACCAGAACAGCTCATTGGTTTTCAAGTGCCATTCCCAAACACCGGCAGAAGCGGCTTCAAGTGCCTGGCTGAATCTTGTTTTACTTTCAAGGAGCTCCTCTTCTATCTGTTTCTGCTCCGTAATATCAGAGAGAATAACCCGGCATGCATATTCAGTATCACTTACTGCTGCTTCAATGCGAAAAGTGCGAAGAGAGTGATCATTATGACCCCTGGCTGGCTGGGAAGCGGGTGCTAAAAGCTTCACCTCGCAGTTACCCGGCAATCTTTTAGAGAACACTGTTTCGAGCATGGAATCAATTGCGAGATAATCCTCTGGCAATACAAAATGTTTGAAATGCATGCCAACTAAACGGGAGCGATCAATGCCAAGAAGTTTGGTGGCGGTCAGGTTTGCCTGCTGGATCTTACTGTCATGGCCCAACGTCAAATACCCGACTGGAGCAAAGTCATAAAGTTCAGTGTACCGGGTTAGATTATCCTGCAGCTCAACCCTGGTTCGAGCCAGCTCTTCCTGCTGCATTTCAAGCTCTATTTGGTGTACCTCGAGCTCATGGACAAACCTGAGTCTTTCTTCAGGTGAAGGCGTAGTGCTGAGTCGGGAGTACTGAGTGGCGAGGTGTTTATTCTTCAGGCGCTCTTCAGCCAGAGAGCGTAAGTCACTGGAATCGGCAAGGCTGATGTTTTTCGGTTTCTTTGCCATTGGGGGGCAACTTGCTGTTAAGGAGAACGCTAATTATCAATTGGCTGGTGACAGATTCTCTAAAATATTTGTGGTTTATACGTATTAAATGTAGCGATAATCTTCCAGATTGTAATGCATTTCCGAAATAAGCTTTAGTTGCACAATCGAATGCAGCAAATAAAAGAACCATTAACCATTAAAGGCCATACCAGCAATATTTGAAAACGAGACAATGTTATGACAGCGTAATGAATATCATTGTATCGTTAATCGTATGGAGACATGGGTATTAATCCTGAAATCCTGAAAAATTAATATATTAACTCTATGAGCATTGCATTTCACTACTGCCTGTAAGTCTGTACGACCGTGACATGAATATTGATTCTGCTCTGTTCACTCCCCCGCATGGTGCACCTTGAGGCAATTGTCGCCCCTCACCTGCATCACCCGCTAGGATCAGCTAGAAAATAAGTCCGCACGTGACGACACCATTCTTGCAGCACAACGTGCTGAAGTGTTTGGTGAAGATGAACTGTTAAATCGCATAGACTTTTTTTAGATCATAGGATTAACACTCATTTTGATGAAGAGGCCATAATCGAAAAAGGAGTTTCTGTCTGGAGGTTGTAAACAACATTGTTTATGAATAAAACCACGACAAGCCGCGTTCCAAAAAATGCATTTGCTTTGGCTTTTGTAATGATTCTCGGCTCCAGCGTCTATATGGGTCTTCGTCTTCAGGCTTTCAATGAAAGAACACGGCAGGTAGAGCGCTCGCTTCAGGTTGAGCACAAACTTGATGAAACGCTTTCTCTGGTGACTGACGCCGAAACCGGTCCGCGCGGTTACGTCATTATGGGCCAGGAGGTTTTTCTTGAACCCTATTTCACCGCCATATCATCAACAGACGGCATTATCCCGCACTTGCAGGAGCTGCGTCGATTGACATTTGACAGCCCGCGTCAACAACAACTGTTAGACAAGCTTGATCCTCTTGTCAGCAATAAGCTTGACTTTATGAACAAAGTCGTTGAGAAAAGAAGGGGTAGCGGGTTTGAAGCTGCGAAGGAGTTGATTGCAACCGATATCGGCAGGCAGGAGATGGTTGAAGTCCGTCATGAACTGCTTGAGATGCACAACATCGAAAGTGTGCTTCTCAAGCAACGCTCCAACGATGCAGCCATAAACCTGCAGGATACAGTTTTTGCCTTGATAACAGGGGTTGGCTCGGGTATTTCACTGCTGGTGTTTTCTTTTATTGTCGTCAACAGGGAAGTCGGTAAACGGAAGCGTGCCGAGGAAGAGCTCCTTCAACTCAATAGCGAGCTGAATTCTCGTATTGAGAAGCGCATCGAAGAGCTGCGCAAAAGCGAAGAGACGTTTCGCCTGATGGTGGAAAGCGTTAAGGACTATGCCATCTATATGCTCGACCGGAACGGTGAGGTCTTGAGCTGGAACAAAGGTGCTGAATTTTTGAAGGGCTACAAGGCTGAAGAGATTATCGGGGAAAACTTTTCGCGGTTTTTTACTGAAGAGGATATTGCTGCAGGCAAGCCATCTCTTTTACTGAGAACTGCTGTTGAGCAGGGAAAAGTGGAAGATGAGGGTTTACGGGTACGCAAGGATGGAAAGCGATTCTTTGCGGATGTTGTCATTACCTCCACCTATGATGCAAATCATCAATTGACAGGCTTTGCTAAAGTCACCCGTGATATTACCGTCCGGAAAGAAAACGAGTCAAGAAATGCCAACCTGAACAGGATTTACGCAACGCTTTCGCAGATTAATGAAACTCTTGTGCGTGTCAAAGATAAAGAGCAATTGTTCCCGGCTATTTGCCGGGTTGCAGTGGAGTCCGGCAAATTCGGGTTGGCCTGGATCGGGATGCTTGACCTTGAATCCGGTGTTATTACACCGACAGTTGTATACAGTAAAATAGAGAATATTCTGCCCTTTAATACGTTCAGCATAAATGACGCGCCCTTCAGCAATGGAATCCTCAGTAAGGCTGTGGCAACAGGAGACGTTATTTCATGCAATAACATCCAGACTGATCCTGCCATGCAGCACTGGCGGAATATGGCAGTCGCCGGCGGTTTTCACTCAGCCATTTCAGTGCCTGTTCGGCAGTGCGGAGTAATCGTTGCATTGCTTAATGTCTATGCAACAGAAGTGAATTTGTTTAATCAGGAAGAGATCAATCTTCTTAAAGAAATCGGCGAGGATGTGTCGTTTGCATTAGATACTCTGCATTTGGCAGAGCTGCATAAGCAAACAGAAGCATCGCTGATACAGAGCGAAAAGCGCTTTAAGGAAATGTTTGAAGAGCATTCAGCCATTATGCTCACGTTCAATCCTGATACAGGCTTTATTATGGAGGCCAATAAGGCTGCAATTGAGTTTTATGGATGGACGATCGATGAAATCCGTAAGTTGCGTATTCATGATATCAATACGTTGACTCCTGAGGAGGTAGAGCGTGCCATTGAACAAACCAAAACAGGCGAGAAAAACCATTTTCTGTTCCGTCATAGCAGGGCGAACGGAAGCATCCGTGATGTAGAGGTATATAGCCGGACGATTGTGACGGATGGCAGATCGTTTGTCTATACCATTGTTCATGATGTCACTGAACGAAAGGACTACGAAATTGCCACTGAGCTGCATCTCGCTCTTCTTGAGATGGCGGAGAACCATTCGATAACGGAGCTGCTGCAGTTGTCACTCGATAAAGCCGAACAGCTGACCGAAAGCTCTATCGGCTTCTTCCATTTCGTAGCTGAAGATCAGATAACACTATCACTTCATGCGTGGTCAACCAACACTGAAAAAAATATGTGCAAGGCTGAGGGAGAGGGCCAGCACTATGCGCTTGACAGCGCTGGAGTATGGGCTGATGCGGCACGGGAACGAAAAGCGGTGATACATAATGACTATGTTGCCGTCAAGGATCGCAAAGGAATGCCGGAGGGTCATGCTGAGGTGAAGCGTGAAGTGGTTGTTCCGGTTTTGCGGGGAGATAAGGTTGTGGCGATTCTGGGTGTCGGCAACAAGCTGGCTCATTATGATGAACGTGATATAAAATGGGTGAGTATTGTTGCCGATATTGCCTGGGATATTGTAGCTAAAAAGATGGGAGAGGAGGAACGGAAAATACTTCAAGCCCAGAAATATGCCATTGAAAACCTGGCAATGCACGACTCTTTGACGGGTCTTCCAAACCGTCGACTTCTTTCAGAGCAGATAAAATTGACCATTGCCCTGTGTCAACGGAGTAGAACAATGGCGGCGTTGATGATATTTGATCTGGATAAATTCAAACCGGTTAACGATACACTCGGCCATGGAATTGGTGATCTGCTGCTTCAGCAGGTTGCAAACCGTACTCTCGGAATACTGCAGAGAAGCAGCGACACTTTGGCTCGTTTTGGTGGCGATGAGTTTGTTGTGCTGCTGCCGCAGATTGCTGCAATAGCAAATGCTGTTGCAGTTGCAGAGAAAATCCTGAACGCCCTGCAAGAACCTTTTGAGATTGAGGGCCATGCCATCAATATTTCATGCAGTATCGGTATCGCTGTTTTTCCAGATCATGGCGAGAATGAACTGACGCTGATCAAAAATGCTGATGATGCCATGTACTTTTCGAAGAGTCATGGGAGGAGTTGCGTTACGGTCTTTCATCCATAGGCTTGTTCCATACATTCATGCCCTGCCTGATAATCCCCTCATGTTCCACGTTAGCCATAGCGAATAAAAGTATATGGTGAATTGAGCGAATTAGATTGCTATTACTGTATATACTTATAATGGATATTAAAAATCGCAGTCGTTCTACTACGGAAAGAAGGGGGATAGAGAGGTAGGTTGCGGCTTTAAGGATAGAATACTTATTTTGTTGTCAGGTACGGCATCGATAAAACAGACGAAGCAAACATGCTGGCCGTGTAAAAATTTTGAATATTTTGAATATAGATATAATTTATATGCGTTAGGCGGCCCGCAATAATTAAATTCATTATAATGAGCTTTCCCTATCCTCAGTCGCGATGGTATTAATGACATGTGTTGCCTCTACATCGCATCTTGGTCAATTGAAATCATGAAAGTGAATGCATCATGTCAATAGCTAAAGTTAATCTAAAGAAAAAGTTGATGCCGGAAAACAGGCGGCAACTTCCTAAGGTGTTAACGGGGATTGAGGGAGTAGATTTAATTACCGATGGCGGTCTGCCGAAGGCTCGAGCCTCACTCATTTGCGGAGGAACAGGTACCGGAAAAACGTTGATGGCTATGGAGTTTTTGCTCAGAGGTGCCAGGCAATTTAATGAGCCAGGCGTATTTATGGCGTTTGAAGAATCGACTAACGATTTAATCGCCAATGTAGCCTCGATCGGCTTTGACCTGGAAGGGTTGATTACAAGCAAAAAGGTGGTTGTTGATTTTGTTTATATCGATCGGGATGAAATAGTTGAAGCAGGGAAGTACAACCTGGATGCCCTGTTTATTCGATTGGGTGCCGCCATTGATGCCATTGGCGCCAAACGCGTAGTTCTTGATACGATTGAATCACTCTTTAGCAACCTGCCCAATCCAGCTGTTTTGCGTGCTGAATTACACCGTCTGTTTCGTTGGCTCAAGGAGAAGGGTGTTACTGCGGTAATTACTGGAGAAGCTGGCAAAGATACCCTTTCTCGTAAGGGTATAGAAGAGTTCGTTTCTGACTGTGTGATTAATTTAACTATCAGCATTGAGGGTCTGGTTGCCTCACGAAGATTACGTATCGTGAAGTATCGTGGCTCATCTCACGGCACCAATGAGTACCCTTTCGTAATTGACGAAAAGGGCATTTCTCTCGTACCTATTACATCTTCAAGACTTGAGCACAAAGTCTCAACTACGAGAATTTCCAGCGGAATTCAAAGGTTAGACACTATGCTTGGGGGCGCAGGCTTTTTCCAGGGTAGTGTAATTTTGATTTCCGGCCCGTCCGGTACGGGTAAGACCACCTTCATGTCATATTTTGCGGATGCAGCCTGTCGGCGTAATGAGCGCGTTGTCTATTTTTCCTTCGAGGAGTCGCCAGCTCAAATCATAAGAAATATGAACTCAGTTGGGTTAAGTCTCGACCAGTGGGTAAAAAAAGGTCTTCTGGTCATGGAATCTAAGTGGCCTAATCAATGTGGGTTGGATATGCATCTCTTTTTGGCTCAAGAGGTGATTGAGGAGCATGCTCCCAAAATTGTCATCATGGATCCTGTCACAAGCTTTGGAAATATTGCAAATCCCAGAGACGTAAAAAGAATGTTAATGAAGTTTGTTGACAATATGAAATCTCTTGGCATTACCGCTATGTTTGGCAGCTTGACGCCGAGTGGATTGCCGACAGACGTTGCCGCAGTTAATATTTCATCACTCATTGATTCATGGATTTCATTAAGGGATCCTGAGAGTGATGGGGAGCGAAATCGTGGTATCTATATTCTCAAGTCACGGGGCATGAACCACTCCAACCAGGTTCGGGAATTTTTGATTTCAGATCACGGCGTGGAAATATGCGATGTCTATATTGGCGCTGGTGGGGTCGCAACAGGTGGAGCACGCTTGAATATGCTGGCTCAGGAAAAGGCATTAGGTCTCAAACTGCAGGAAGAAATTGAGCTCCGGCAGTTTGATCTGGAAAATAAGCGTAATGTTTTAGACTCCAGGATCGCTGCCATGCGAGCTGAATTCGCTGCTCAGGAAGCAAGCAATCTCAAAATGATTGCACAGGAAAAAACCCGTCGAGCGCAAGTAAGCGCAGATCGAACTGCAATGGGGAAAGTACGTAACGTTGATGAACATCATACCCCTGTAAAAGCCAAAAGGCGGTCAAAATGAAAGGGGCTGCAAATGACTGATAAACCGATTGATTTAAGAGTTCATCAAAAAAAAGAAACAGCCAACGCTCAATCCAAAAAATGGATTTTGCGGTTGTATGTGGCTGGAACGACGACTCGTTCGATGTCTGCAATTTCAAATATCAAGAAGATATGCGAAGAAAAACTCAATGGGCGGTACGTTTTGGAGGTTATTGATTTATATCAGCAGCCCTTGCTGGCTGCCGGGCATCAGATCATTGCAATACCGACACTCATTCGAGAGCTTCCACCTCCCCTTCGCCGCATTATTGGCGACCTGTCAGATACAGAGAAGGTACTTGAAGGGTTGGATTTGAAATCGTTATAACTATGAAAGCATCATTGAAATCTCAAGCGAAGCTCTCTCACGAAGTAGATGAGTTGCGCACTGAATTGCAGGAAGCCCATGCAACCCTGGATGCCATTCGCAATGGTGCTGTTGATGCTTTGGTGGTATCTGGAAAATCGGGTGAACAGATCTTTTCCCTGATTAATACTGATCAACCCTATCGGATATTGCTTGAAGAGATGAGCGAAGGTGCTCTGACCGTGACGCCTGATGGTCTTATTTTATTTTCTAACAAGCGGTTTGCGGAGATGGTAAAGTCTCCCCTGAAAAATGTGATTGGCTGCAACCTTCAAAAATGGCTGGATCCTGAACATCTAAAAATTCTTGAATCACTCTTGAGCGAAGATTCAAAGGAAAAACATCGCGGTGAATTGCTGTTAGTTACCGTAAATGGAGATCGCGTCCCCATTTATATTTCCATTGCTAAAGTTAGAGTTGGTAAAGAGGCCGATATTTTTTGTCTGGTAGCTACCGACCTGACCGAGGTAAAGCATATCGAGGCTATCGTAGCTGCAAAAAAAATGGCATTGGCGGCTTTAACCGCATCTCAAGAACTGCAGGAGAGCTTTGAAGAGTCAATCAAAGCGATAGCCAATACCGTTGAATCCCGTGATGAATATACTGCCGGTCACATGCGTCGTGTCGGACAGTTGGCCCCGGCGATTGCAAGGGAGCTTGGTTTATCGGAAGAAACTATCCATGGTATTGAGTTGGCCTCAACTATTCATGATGTAGGGAAAATCAGTATTCCGGTTGAAATTTTAACGAAGCCGGCAAAGCTCAGCAAGGTCGAATATCTGTTGATTCAAACCCATACCGAGGCAGGCTATGACATTATCAAAAAAATCAAATTTCCCTGGCCGATTGCTCTTCTGATCTTGCAGCACCATGAGAGGATGGATGGCAGCGGATATCCGCAGGGGCTGAAGGGCGAAGAAATTTTGCTTGGGGCAAGAATTATTGCAGTGGCAGACGTCATTGAAGCTATGGTATCGCGTCGTCCTTATCGCTCTGAGCTTGGGATTGATGCAGCATTAGCTGAAATCAGGCAAGGCCGTGGAACTCTTTATGATCCGGCTGTAGTGGATGCATGCGTACTGCTTTTTGAAGAAAAAGGCTTCTCTTTCGCCTTTAGTCCATCCCCTTTAAGCTAAGTCAACTCCACTCTTTGTCATCCAGAAACGCAGTGAGGGATCTCTCCTGCAACTCATCACTGCCCACTGCCAACTATTTAACTCGCAGTATCGTTATTGCGCGTGACAATAGTTAATTTTAGTATGTGTTTTTTTAAAAAAAACTGATTCTCCATGAAAACGGATATAAAGCTGGAAACAAAACATGTGAATCGCAATCTTTCAAAAATAGCGTTCGCATTGGCAGTCATCATTATTCTGGGGACAGGAACCTTTATTTTTTTCAGTTTAAGCACACTCATCGAGAGTAACCAGAAAGTCAGCCATACGCTCAAAACGATCAACAGCCTTGAACATCTCCTTACGCACCTTACAGAGCTTGAAACAACCGAGAGAGGGTACGTCATTACAGGCGATGAGCACTATCTCGAACCCTATTTTTTCGAGCTTTCACCTGACGGCATACAGCAGCAGCTCTTCGACCTTCGTCAATTGAGTGCAGGTGATCCTGTACTGCTAAGCTCCCTTGGCTCGCTTGTTCCGCTTGTTTCAAAAAAAATCCTTCTTATGGAGCACGTCATTAATTTGAGGGTAGCCAAAGGGTTTGATGCCGCCAAGGCATCGATAACGAGCAATATCGAAAATGACATGATGAAAACGAGCCTGAGTCTTATTGATACGATGAAACAGCGCCAGACAAGGATTCTTCAGCAGGCCACCACTGACGCTACTGCAAGCCTGCAATACTCGATAGTCTCAATAGCAGCAGGCGGAGTAGGGGGAAGCCTTCTGCTGTTGCTGTCATTAATTCTGCTCAGTCGTGAATTCGCTGCACGGAGGCTGGCTTCAGATGCATTGCAGCAACTCAACGGCGAACTCGATCAGCGCGTTGAAGAGCGCACTTTAGCATTGCGCGATTATACCGAAAAACTGCGATTGAGTGAAGAACATTTCCGTCTGCTGCTGGATGCTACCAAAGAATACGCCATGTTCATGCTCAATCCGCAGGGAGATGTGATTACCTGGAACAATGGTGCTGAGCAGTTGAAAGGTCTTGCAAATCGCCGTCTTCTCACGGAGCGGATAAACATGTTTACCGGCCTGTGTCGACGGAGCAAAACGAAAGCGGCGTTGATGATATTTGATCTTGATAAAAGCCCGGCCGTTAACGAAGTACTCTCTCATGGAATTGGTGATTTGCTGCTCCAGCAGGTTGCAGTCCGTACTCTCGGAATCCTGCAGAGAAGCAGCGATACTCTGGCTCGTCTTGGAGGTGATCAGTTTGTTGTGCTGGCGTCCCCGATTGTTGAAACAGCAAATGCTGTTTTCATTGCAGAGAAAATCCTGAAAGCCATACAAGAGCCTTTCGACATTGATGGTCATCTTATCAATATTACATGCAGTATTGGTATCGCTGTATTTCCCGATCATGGGGAGAATGAACTGACTCTTATGAAAAATGCTGAAGATGCCATGAATGCATCGAAGAGTCATGGAGGTAATTTCGTTACGCTCTACACAGCTCCGGCTCTTGAACAATAATTCCTTGTAATGAACACAATAAAAGAGGTTACAGCTTATTTTGAGTGCAATCGATTTGAAAATGCCGGTTATTCATGAAAAAGCTCCTGTTCTCCGTTATTTCAGTTCTCCTTTTTTTTACATCGCTAAGGGCTGAGATTTCAACCATTCCCATAGAAAACCCTCATCTAACTGCTGAACAGGGCGTTGTTCAGGCTCAATTCAATTGCGGGGTAATCAAGAATGACAATGTTTTAGAAAAAAATAACGATGTCGAATCTGTAAAAACGTTTCGGCTTATGGCGGCTTCTGGAATTGCCCTTGGTCAGAACAATCTTGGGGAAGCGTATGCCAATGGCAGGGGAGTCACTAAAAACTATCAGGAGGCCGTTAAATGGTACCGTCTGGCTGCACAGCATGGGTTTGCAAAGGCTCAATACAATCTGGGCATCATGTACGAGCGCGGTCTGGGAGTTCCGCAAAACTTCGATCTGGCAGTGCAATGGTACCGGCTTGCAGCAGCGCAGACTGATATTGCAATTCGCCCGAATTATGCAATCATATCCTCCACCGGTGATGGGATAACCTCGAGCGCCGGTGAGATCTTGAAGGAGTATCTTCGGTCGGCGGCAAAGGGTTTTGCAGTTGCTCAGAACAATCTCGGAGCCATGTATGAGATGGGGGAGGGAGTTCCTAAAAACTATACTGAAGCCGTTCGCTGGTATCGTCTGGCTGCCGCGCAGCAAATGGCAATGGCTCAGTATAACCTCGGCTCGATGTACGAACGTGGTCTTGGTGTTCCCCAAAATGATACGATAGCTGTTCGCTGGTACACTCTTGCGGCGGCCCGTAATCTTCCAATTGCCCAGTACAGCCTCGGATGGATGTACTCAATGGGTCAGGGTGTCCCGCAAAGCGATGTCCAGGCTCTGAAATGGTACAGTTTAGCTGCTCAGCGCGGGTTTGTAAGGGCCCAGTTCAATTTGGGTGTCTTGTATCAGGATGGTCGCGGGGTTCCGCGTAACATAGTTACAGCATCCAGATGGTATCGTCTGGCCGCCGAACAGGGGCGTATGAAGCCTTACTATGATTTCAGTGTCGGATACTACAACAATCCGGCACAGGCATTTGATCAGAACGATAAGGAAGTGTTGAAATGGTATTATGACGCGACGGTGAAAGGTCTTCCACAAGCTCAATACAGCATTGCTGAAATATTATATCAGGGCCTTAACGTCAAGCAGGACTACGTCAGGGCGGTAAAGTACTATCGTCAGGCGGCTGACAAGGGATTATCACTGGCCCAGTCCAATCTTGGATTGATGTACTACAAAGGCGAAGGAGTTAAACAAAATTATACTGAAGCTCAAAAATGGTTTCGTCTGGCGGCAGCACAAGGATTAGCGGTTGGTCATTACAATCTCGGATGGATGTACTATCAGGGCCAGGGAGTTGCACAAAGCTTTACAGAAGCAGTAAAGCACTATCGGATAGCCGCCGAAAAGGGTCTGTCACAGGCTCAGTTTAATCTCGCCAACGCCTGTTATAATGGAGAGGGAGTCCCGAAAAACTATACAGAAGCAGCGAAGTGGTACCGGATGGCGGCTCAAAATGGCCTTGCAATCAGTCAGTTCAACTACGGGGCCATGCTCTACAAGGGTCAGGGCGTCACTAAAAACAGCGCTGAAGCGGTCAAATGGTACCGGTTTGCAGCCTTGCAGAAGCTTGCTGTCGCAGAGTACAACCTTGGATGGATGTACTATAACGGTGAGGGAGTCAAAAAAGACAACGCTGAGGCAGTCAAATGGTACCGACTGGCTGCAGATAAGGGCAATGCGCATGCCCAGTGTCATCTCGCCTGGATGTTCTCTAACGGTTTTGGTGTCTTGAAAAACAATGTCGAAGCCATGAAATGGTATCGTTTTTCAGCACTGCAAGGCAACCCCAACGCACAGTATTACTTAGGCGTGATGATCGAAAAGGGAGAAGGAGTAACAGCAAGCAAAACAGACGCCCTGCAATGGTATAAATTAGCTGCCGATCGTGGTCTCCCGCAAGCCAGAGAAGCAATTAAACGCCTGAAACAATGACCAACAGAGCTATATCAGGCCAGGCTCCTCTTCACTCTCTCTCATTCCGAACTCCTGAGAGGGATATCTCTTTAAACCCAGCACTCATTCCTCACTTGGCAAGTAAGTACTCACAGCCGACAGCCGACTACCAACTGCCCACTGCCAACTGATTTCACTCAGCACTTAAAAAAGTCGTATGAAGTTTTCCCGCCATACATTTTTTTCTCTCGTGCTCATTGTGCTGAGTCTGACCATATTTTCACCCTCAGTTGAAAAGGAAGAGAAAGGAAAAAGTGCTTTTTTGGGATCCGAGAAAAAATCGGATGATGTGCTTCTTGTTACAGACTGGGTGGTCAGGAACAATGACAATCACGGAATGCCGTTTGTAATCGTTGACAAAAAACAGGCGAAACTCTTTGTGTTTGACAAAGACGGTCGAATAATCGCTCTTACTGCCGTTCTCCTGGGCCTTGCAGTTGGCGACTTGACAACCCCTGGAACTGGAAACCTTAAGCTTTCCCAGATACCGCTAAAAGATCGTACCACCGCAGCCGGCAGGTTTCTGTTGCGACACGGGCTTAATTTAGATGGTGGAAAGGTGCTCTGGATTGACTTTGAAGCGGCTCTGGCAATACACGCTGTTCCTGCGGGTAAATCTGAAGCATCACGGCTGAGTCAAATGCAGTCAAAGAATATAAAAGACCACAGGGTAACCTTTGGGTGTGTTAATACGACAAAGGAATTTTACCAGAACGTACTCAGTCCTTTATTTGATACAGCAAACGGCTACATTTATATCCTACCCGAAACCATGCCGACAGCAAGTTTTTTTGGCATTAGCCGATAGTTCCCGGCATCCATCGCACAACACACTTGCCACTCCATGTTAAGTTTTAGAAAGCAGTACTATCCTTGTTGCGCCGCGGCTGAGGATAAACGTCTGATCATATACGAGGCGTATGTAAAAAAAGCGCATGATATTTAATTGACGCGAATAGTTGTCTTTTTGTATACATATTATATGTATTATGGATGAACTGGTGATTGTTGAACACTGGAGTAGTTCGTAGTATTTCGTTCAACGTCACAATCGTGACTAGCTGTCAGGAGGCAAGTGAACATGACAAAGCATCAGTTAAGTTGTCCTGAACCAAAAAATGCCTCAATGTCGAAAAAACAAGGATCAATAGTCTTCGAAACTCATCATCGTAAAATTATCGAAGGCATGCGAAGTGGTTACGCATACTGCCGGATGGTTATCGAAGATGGTCAACCTGTTGATTTTATCCATGAGGAAATCAATGATGGTTATGAGCAACTGACCGGGTTAAGGAACGTTGTTGGTCGGAGCATATCTGAAGTGCTTCCTGGAATCTCTGAGTCAAATCCGGAGTTTCTTGCAAAACATATAAGGGTGGTCGAATCTGGAATACCCGATCATTTCGAAATCTTCCTCAAAGAATTAAACAAATGGTATAGCAGTTCGCTCTACAGCCCAAAAAAGGGGTACAGCGTAGCAATTTTTGATGACATCACCGATCGAAAGCTTGCTGAAAATCAGTTGAAGCTGCAGTTGAGTGAATTGACTGCAGCAAAAGAAAAAGTTGAGGAAAACGACCGGTTGAAAACGGAGTTTCTGGCCCATATCAGTCATGAAATACGTAGCCCGATGACTGGTATTATCGGCTTTTCAGAGCTTTTGAAAACTCGTCTTCTCTCCAGTGAGGAACAGGTCGAATATATTGACCTTATTCATCGAAGTGGCCAGCGGTTACTTCATCTCATTAATGACCTTGGTAATATTTCATGTATAGAATCTGGCGAGCTCAGGGTGCAGATCAGTGAAACTCCGGTCAACGAATTGTTGCGTGAACTCAATGCTTTTTTCAAACATGAAGCCAAAACAAAAGGGATAGGTTTACATTGTACAGTGGGACTTCCTGATGGAGCAAGCATCATTACAACAGACAGTGCAAAGCTGATCCAGATATTGACAAACCTTATCCAGAATGCCCTTAAATTTACGAGCTCTGGATCTATTGATTTCGGATACTCTCGAAAAGATCTTTTTCTTGAATTTTATGTTATTGATTCAGGAATCGGTATTCCTTTTGATATGCGAGAGAGGATTTTCGATCGTTTTCTGCAGGTTCAGGACTCCTCAGTCCGAAAATATGAAGGCTATGGGCTCGGATTGAGCATTTCCAAAGCATTCGTAGAAATGCTGGGCGGAGCTATACGAGTTGAATCAGTAAAGGACTGCGGAAGCAGATTCTTTTTCACACTCCCCTATAATCCTCCTGGCTCAGAGGATTAACTGCGCTCTGCTATGTAATTAAGCCTCAAAAACTGGGCAAATCGTCGCTCCGCCATGGTATGGGAAACTTGAAGGTATCTCCGATGTCGCTGAAAGAGCTTTCTTTGTCGGTGGGTAAGTTGCGGTTGCGCCCTGGGTTTGAATAATGGTTACGTGGAAGGAAATGTCAGGGAAAAGGTAGTGCCGAGGTTTTTTTCGCTTTTCACTGATACCGTTATCTTTTGCAGATCTGCAAGTCTTTTTACAATAGACAATCCCAGCCCGAATCCTCCTGTGCCGGAGTTTCTTGACTCATCAACCCGGTAGAACCGCTCAAAAACAGCATGCAGTTTTTCTTCAGGAATCCCTATTCCCTGATCTGTAATACTGCACATGATTTTTCTCTCTTTTTGCTCTACGGTTATTGTTACAACAGATGCGGCCGGAGAATACTTGATTGCATTTGAAAGAATATTTTCAAGAATCATGTCAAGCATTGCACTGTCCGCAGTTACTGTCGCTTTTGCCATGCCCGTAACCTTGAGTTCGATCTCTTTTTCCAAAGCAACAGGCTGAAGTCTTGCCGTAACAGCCTCGAGAGCAAGGGGGAGCGATACCTCCTCGATATGTGGATTTATTTTGTTGCTTTCGAATCGGGCAAGCATCAGAAGCTGTTCAATCAGTCGTGCCATGCGGTTTAATTCCATTAGGCAGAACTGAATTTTGTTTTCGTACTGTTCTCTCTCTCGCGGTTTGCGAACCAGAACTTCCAGGGTGCCTTTAACCACAGCAAGCGGTGTTTTCAACTCGTGTGAAGCATCGGCTGTAAAATGTTTTTCGCGCTGAAAAGCATCCTGCATCTTGTCAAGCAAGGCGTTTATGGTTGATGCCAGGCGATACAATTCATCATGATGATAGGGAAGCCCAATACGTTGACTAAGATTTGCCTGCGTCATTTTTTCAGCAGTTGCAATAACATTTTCGATGGGGAGTATACTTTTTCCGGCAATTAACCGCGTAAGGACAAAAAGCGTAAGAATAATTGTGGGAAATGAAAATAGAAAAACGGTTTCCAGGTCTTGCAGGACAATGATTGCTTTTTTCATGGGGACCGCAACAATGAGATATCCTTTGATGATGCCATCGCGAGTGAGAAGAGGAAGCTGTCCCTGACGAATCGTTGAATTGTTGATAGTGCTGTTGAAGTAGATCGTTTTTGTTTCTCCGGGTTTGAATATCAGGACGTTCCGGGCAAGATTATTTGATTTATTGATGACCTCTCCCTCGGTGTTGACCAGTTGAATAAATTCAGTGTCAACTTTTGCTGCTTCTTTCGGATCTTTTTTTGCCTCGCTGGAATTGACTGCTGTATCGTCAATAAAAGTTTTAAAGCGCGAGAAACTTGTGAAATCGTGACTTGTTACGTGTGCATCTGCAAAAACTTCAGAAACCTCATTGTTGACTTCGTCATCGAATTGCTTATAAACGATGCTTTCAACCATGAAATAAAGTATCGCAAAGACAAGGGCAATGAGAAATGCTGTGGCAATGGTATAGTATAAGGCTATACGGTTGCGCAAACTCATGACCGTCCATTTCTTTAAGCGGATGGCGGTATTCCTGAGTACATGCTTTACTTCTCTATTCATGCGTTTTACTTCAGGATTCACGAATGATATAGCCTACACCTCGAATGGTTTGAATGAGGTTTCCGCATCCTGCATGTTCAAGTTTTCTGCGCAAAAAGGTGATATAGACATCAATCACCGAGGTATCTGAATCAAAATGGATGTCCCAGACGTGTTCGATGATGCGGCTTCTGGTACACACCTTCTCTTTATTGCGGACAAGGTATTCAAGCAGGGCAAACTCCTTGGGAGTGAGAGTTATTTCGCTCGTTTCGTAGAATACCTGATGGGTTCCCGGATTGATGTTCAGGTGACCGGCACGTAACGAGTCGTCACCCTGATGTTTACTTCTGAGCTGGACCCTGATTCGTGCAAGCAGCTCTTCGAAGGCAAATGGTTTTTTTATGTAATCATTAGCTCCGGCTTCAAGGCCGAACAGCACATCTTCCAGGGTGTCTTTTGCTGTCAGAAACATTATCGGCACCACACTTCCTGATTTGCGTATCTGCCGGCATACTTCTATGCCGCTTATGACAGGAATCATCCAGTCAATGATGATCAGGTCATACTCGTTGGTCATGGCATGATCAAGACCGCTTTTACCGTCGTAAGCAACATCGACGGCAAAGTACTCTTCCTCAAGTCCATCTTTGAGAAAACCGGCTATTCCAGGTTCATCTTCGATAATAAGAAGTCTCATGTGCTCTGGTTTTAACTATTAATCATTATCGATCTCTTTCGATGCGGAACCCCTTGTTTGCTCCAGGAGAACACCAAGCACTGCTTTGTCGATTTTACCATTGATTTTTGCAATTTCCTTAACCGTCAATGATTTGTCTTTTACAGTGATGCCGCTTTTTTCAAGCTTCTCAACAAGTTGCTGTGGTGTTGTTTTTACAACAAGCGCAACCGTTTCCAGTGATGATGATTCAAGTGCCTGTAAGGCAATTTTTCCCTGATGTTCTTTTCCATGCTCTTTTTTGTTCTGTCCGAAGAGAGGCAGCAGTGAAAGAATGGTAACCGCTATTGCTGCACCAATAACTCCTCTGCCGGCATTTTGTGACAAGTATACGGTGAACTGTTTCCAGTTTGAGAGTATATGAACAAGAATACTGCCAACCAGGAGCCAGCTTAACCACTTGTGCACTGGTTCAACCATGCCGATTTCAATATGAAAAAACATCAGAAGCCCTGTGACTGCTGAAATAGTAAATGCTCCGGTTGCAAAAGGGGTGGCCCAGGTTTTCAAGGATCCCGTCTTCATAGTCTCAGTAAATTTAAGTAATATTTCCCGTTGATGTAACTGTGATGTTACTGGCTTCATAAGGTAGCTTCTTGATTCTTAAAGAAGAATAAGCTGAAACTTAAAATTGGCTTAAAAAAACCTCCGCTTCTCCTGATTCTTCAGGTATATTTCTAAAGCGGTTTTAGTGTAAAATTCTCAATCTCATTGCTATGCGGTTTGATCTTGAAGCTCTTCGGATTCATGAAGGTGAAAAGGTACATCTTGGAAAACGGCCTACGCTTGTCGATCCGGTGTACAGTTCAAAAAAAGAGTATAAAGAGATGCTTGCCACTCATGTCGAGCAGTTGAGCAAGCTGCAGCAGATTCACTATGCTGATAACCGGTATGCCGTGCTGCTTATTTTTCAGGCCATGGATGCTGCAGGAAAAGACGGGGTCATCAAGCATGTGATGTCCGGCGTTAATCCCCAGGGGTGTCAGGTGTTCAGTTTCAAGCATCCTTCGACCGAGGAGCTTGATCACGATTTTCTATGGAGGAGTTACCGTTCTTTACCGGAGCAAGGCCATATCGGGATATTTAACCGCTCCTATTATGAAGAGGTGCTTATTGTTCGGGTACATCCTGAAATACTGGCCGGGCAGGGTATACCGGATGAGCTGATTGGAGAGAAGGTTTGGGATAGCCGTTTTCGATCAATTATCGACATGGAGAATCATCTCTATAGGAACGGGACAAGGATTGTGAAATTTTTTCTCCACCTTTCAAAAGAGGAGCAGCGGAAAAGATTTCTGGATAGAATAGATGCACCGGCAAAGAATTGGAAATTCAGTATCGCAGATCTTGAAGAGCGAAAATACTGGAAGGAGTATATGCATGCCTATGAGGAATGCATTGGCGCAACCAGCACAAAACATGCACCATGGTACATTGTGCCGGCTGACGATAAACAAAATGCAAGGCTTATTGTTTCCAGCCTTATTGTTAAGACGTTTCAGGATATGAAGTTATCATATCCTGAAACGACGGCCGAACGTCGTCAGGAGTTGCAGGGCATCCGCAGACGGCTTGAGGAAGAGTAAGGTAAGGCGGGTTGTTTACAGTCTGACAGCAATGCCCCTTTCCCGTAAATATTCTTTCGCTTCACGGATGGAGTGCTGCCGGAAGTGGAATATGGATGCTGCAAGAGCCGCGTCAGCGTGGCCTTTGGTAAAGCCATCATAGAGGTGTTCCAGACTGCCGGCTCCACCGGATGCGATGACTGGAATATGAACAGACGTTGATACCCTGCTGAGAATATCGTTATCATACCCCTCTTTTGTGCCATCCCTGTCCATGCTGGTCAAAAGGATTTCACCTGCACCGAGTTCCTGCACAATATGCGCCCATTCAAGTGCTTCATAGCGGGTCGGTGTTTTCCCGGAGTGGGTATGAACGAGGTAATCGTTACCTATTTTTTTGATGTCTATGGCAACCACAACGGCTTGTGAACCATATTTTTCAGCAATGCGGGTGATGAGTGCCGGATCGTTGACAGCCGCTGTATTTACAGAAACCTTGTCGGCACCATGCAGAAAAACCTCTTTGGCGCGTTCAACTGAGTTTATGCCGCCTCCAACAGTGAGAGGAATGAAAATTTCTCCGGAAACTTTCAACACCTCTTCCAGTGTTGTTTTACGGGATTCAAGTGATGCTGAAATATCAAGAAAAACCAGTTCGTCAGCCAGTTCATTGTTATAAAACCGTGCCTGTTCGAGGATGGAACCGGCATCTCGCAGTCCTTCGAAATTTATTCCTTTTACTACCCGTCCGTCACGAACATCAAGACATGGTATGATCCGCTTTGCTAACATTCCGTATAGAGCTTAATTCCGTTGTTGAAATCCGAGACATAAGAAATCAATAAACTTCCAACTCTACAACAATATTTTTTAAATGTATATATTTGCAGGCACCAGTATCCTGACGAAAATAACAGAGAGATTATGAAATTTCCCATTTGTGAATTTGCTGATTCAGCCGAAGGCTTTTACTCCCAGTGTGCTTCCTGTCCTATAGATTCCTCTTCAGCAGGTTGCGCTCTTGACGAACTGGAGGACGGTAACTACCAGTTTGAGGGAACCACTCCCCATGGAGGCGTCAAGGCTCTTTTTTATTTCAAGGATAACGAAGGAAACCAGGTCCGCAAACGGGATGCAATACATGTCGAGATTCACGAGCTTGATGCTGCAGGGCATCTGATGACCATCCTTTATGGCATGGTTGATCCTGAAGGAATGATTTATCTGAAAAATTCGGGGTCTGAAAAAGCTCCAGGACAGGACAATATCCAGTAATCCGGTATTCTCGAACCAATGACCATAAATAAACTTTATTTTGATGGCGGTGAAGAGATCCGTGATCTCACCATCGTTGGTGGCGGTCCTACCGGCATTTTTGCTGCATTCCAGTGCGGGATGAACAATATCAGCTGCCGGATTATTGAAAGTATGCCTCAACTTGGAGGACAGCTTGCAGCGCTCTATCCTGAAAAACATATTTATGATGTTGCCGGGTTTCAGGAAGTTCCTGCTGCCGGTCTGGTTGAGAGCTTATGGAAGCAGACGGAAAGATATAATCCGGAAGTTGTTCTTGGCGAAACGGTTACCCTCTATCGGAAACTTGCTGATGGAACCTTTGAGGTTACCGTCTCCTCAGGCAGGGTATTCCTCTCGAGGGCTTTGCTTATAGCTGCTGGTTTGGGGGCTTTTACGCCTCGCAAGCTGCCTCAGCTCACTGATATCGACTGTCTTGAGGGTACAAGTGTGTTTTATGCGGTCAAAAATGTTGTTGATTTTGCAGGTAAAAAGGTTGTCATTGTCGGCGGGGGTGATTCCGCTCTCGACTGGACAATCGGCCTTTTGAACACTGCCGCCAAAGTGACTCTTGTTCATCGCATGCATGATTTTCAGGGGCACGGCAAGACGGCAAGAGAGGTTCTTGAGGCTAAGGAAAATGGCAGTGTTGATGTTTTTTTACATACCGAAGTGACTTCTGTTGATACCGAAGGCGGGGTGCTTACCGCGGTTCACCTCCGGGCGAAGGGTGGCAAAGTACAGAGAGTGGAAGCTGATCGCCTGCTTCTTTTGATCGGGTTCAAGTCCAACATAGGCCCTCTTGCCGATTGGGATCTTGAACTGACCGATAATGCTCTTGTTGTCGACAGTCATATGAAAACATCAGTTGACGGGCTCTATGCAGCCGGTGATATAGCTTTTTATCCGGGCAAACTTAAAATTATCCAGACAGGGTTGAGTGATGCGGCAATGGCTGTGCGCAACAGTCTGACCTATATCAAACCTGGCGAAAAGATCAGGCATACGTTCAGCAGCCTCAAAAAGGCAAAGGAAAATAAGAATGCATCTGAAAACAGCTGAAACCACGCTGCCCATACCTTCATCCTTGCAGGCGTGGATGCTTGCAATCCGACCGAAAACATTGCCTGCCGGAGCCGTACCTGTTATTCTTGGCTCTGCCCTTGCTGCAACTGCCGGTAGATTTCGCTTGTTTCCGGCTCTTGTAGCCCTTATTTGCGCGCTGGGCATTCAAGTGGCGACCAATTTCATTAATGAGATTTATGATTTTCGCAAGGGAGCTGATACTGCCGAAAGGCTTGGGCCGACGAGAACTGTTGCTGCCGGTATTATCAGTGAAAAGACGATGATACAGGTGTCGGTTGTGCTGCTTGGCACTGTGTTTCTGCTTGGGCTCTATCTTGTCTACACTGCCGGGTGGCCGATTCTCCTTATCGGGATGCTCTCTCTTCTGTTTGCCTGGGCTTATACCGGGGGACCTTATCCGATAGCCTATTCCGGCCTTGGAGATGTATTTGTATTTATTTTTTTCGGGATTGTCGCCGTTGCCGGCACTTACTATGTGCAGGCTCTCAGCCTTTCATTTCCAGTGCTTCTTGCGGCTGTTGCTCCTGGCTCTTTTTCCGTCAATATTCTTCTTGTCAACAATATTCGTGACATTGCCACTGACCGTAAGGTTGGAAAAATGACCCTGCCTGCCCGTATTGGAGCTGAGTGGGCGCGGAGACTTTATATTGCATTGACGGTTGTCGCTTATTGTGTTCCCGTTTTTCTTTTGCTGAATGGCTTTTCGCCATGGGGTCTGCTCTCTTTTCTCTCGTTGCCCCTTGCGTTCAGGATGATCAAGGTGCTCTATGCAAGCGAGGGAAAGGAACTGAACAATGTTCTTGCCGGTACAGGAAAGCTGATGACTATACACGGAATTCTTTTGTCTGCCGGCCTTCTTATAAAGTAATCGCTCTTTTTCTATGCATTCCGATACGGTTACCATTGCGCTCGTTCAAACCTCCGCTCGGCGTGATCCGGCAGAAAATCTTCTCAAAGCCTGTGAAAAAATAAGGGAAGCGGCCTCTCGAGGTGCGCGGATTATCTGTTTACAGGAACTCTTTACGACGCTCTATTTTTGTCAGACAGAGGATTATAAGGCCTTTGACTATGCTGAAACGGTCCCCGGTCCATCAATTCAGGTGATGCAGGAGCTTGCGCGTGAGCTTGAGGTGGTGCTTGTTGCCTCGGTTTTTGAAGCAAGGGCAAGGGGGTTATATCACAATACTGCAGCTGTTATTGATGCCGGTGGTGCCATTCTTGGCAAGTACCGTAAAATGCATATTCCCGATGATCCCGGATTTTACGAAAAATTTTATTTTACACCGGGAGACCTTGGCTATAAGGTCTTTAAAACACGCTATGCCACGATTGGCGTTTTGATTTGCTGGGATCAGTGGTACCCTGAAGCTGCAAGGCTGACGGCGCTTAAAGGGGCGGAAATTCTGTTTTATCCTACAGCAATCGGGTGGTCAACCACAGAGCACTCCACGGAAGTGCGCCGAACCCAGCAAGAGGCATGGAAAACTATACAGATGAGCCATGCTGTAGCCAATGGTGTCTTTGTAGCTGCAGCGAACCGTGTCGGAACAGAAGGGGAGCTGGAATTCTGGGGAAACAGTTTTGTCTGTGATCCCTTTGGGCAAATCATGACTGAAGCCTCGCATCTCGATGAAACAGTTCTGCTTGCAGAGTGCGACAGAAGTCGCATAGAATATTACAGGACGCACTGGCCTTTTTTGCGTGACCGGCGTATCGAGACCTATGGGGATTTGCAGAAGAGGTTTCTTGACGAATAAAGAGTTATGAGCGGCCCTGGATTGTTGACCGTTCTTGTGTTATAAATTTTCACTGCTTGTTATGAACATTTTTGGATTCGTTGTTTTTTTTACGCTCGTCATTACTTTTCTGGTGAAACTGGTTTCGGAACTGCTCAATCTCAAGGCGGCTGGAGCCCCGCTTCCTGTTGAGTTCACGGGAGTCTATGATGAGGATGCTTACAGTAAATCACGGGACTATCTGCGTGTTTCAACCGTTTTTTCATTGTTTGGTGCAACTGTAGATCTTTCTGTGCTTCTTCTTTTCTGGTTTCTAGGTGGATTTAATCTGCTGGACCATTTTTTAAGAGGGTTCGGATTTTATCCGATCGCAACAGGGGTGCTCTATATAGGTCTTTTGCTGCTGATGCAATCCTTGATCGATCTTCCTTTCAGCCTCTATAAAACCTTTGTCATCGAAGAGAAATTCGGGTTTAATAAAACCACTCCAAAAGTTTTTGCTGCTGATATCCTCAAAACGCTCTTACTTACTCTTCTTATCGGCACTCCTCTCCTTTTTGCGGTGCTCTGGTTTTTTCAGGAAACCGGGCCGATGGCCTGGGTATGGGCCTGGGGTGGAATTACCCTCTTCTCTCTTGTGCTTCAGTATGTTGCTCCAACCTGGATTATGCCCCTGTTCAACAAGTTTGTTCCGCTTGAAGAGGGAGAGCTGAAGAGCGCCATTATGCAATATGCCGATAAGGTGCGCTTCCCTCTTACAGGTATTTATGTTCTTGATGGATCCAAACGTTCTGCCAGGGCAAACGCTTTTTTTACCGGCTTTGGAAAGCGCAAGAGGATTGCTCTTTTCGATACGCTTATTACGGCTCATCCCGTCCATGAACTTGTTGCCGTTCTTGCCCATGAAATAGGTCATTTCAAAAAAAAGCACATTATCGTCAACATGATTCTCAGTATGGGAAATCTTGGTGTTCTTTTTTTTCTGCTCTCCCTGTTCATGAATAACCGTGCGTTGTTTGATGCGTTTTTCATGCACGATATCTCTGTCTATGGGAGCTTGATCTTCTTTTCGCTGCTCTATAGCCCTGTGGAGTGGATTCTTTCTATTGTTATACAGGCTCTTTCACGAAAGCATGAGTATGAGGCTGATTATTTTGCTGTAACAACGTTCGATAGAGGTGCTTCTCTTGCCGATGCTCTGAAAAAGTTGTCACGCAATAACCTGTCGAACCTGACACCCCATCCACTCTATGTCTTTCTCAATTATTCGCATCCACCGGTGCTGCAGCGAATTACGCGAATAAGAGAAATTTCTGCCAAATCCCTGAGCTGATTGAGTTTTTATGACAGAGTCTAGTTATTTCATGCCTCCTGAGTGGGCATTGCATAAGGCAACCTGGCTTTCCTGGCCTCACAGGCTTGAAACATGGCCCGGAAATTTTGGCCCGATTCCTGCAGTGTTTGTTGAAATTATTTCGTGGCTGAGTTCATCTGAGGAGGTGCATATCAATGTTCTTGATGAGGCGATGGAGCGTGAGGTATCTGCACTGCTTCGCAATTCCCGCCATCACGAGATTCAATTGGAGCGTATTTTTCTGCACCGGATTCCTACCAATGATACCTGGTGCCGCGATCATGGCCCGAATTTTGTTTTCCGCCGCACAGCTGGCCGTGTTGAGAAAATTATCGTCAATTGGGATTACAATGCCTGGGGTGAAAAGTATAAGCCTTATGATGAAGATCGTGCTGTTCCTGAAAGAATTGCATCGTTGCAGCAGCTGGATATAGTTTCTCCCGGAATGGTTCTTGAAGGAGGTTCCATTGATGTGAATGGAAAAGGACTTCTCCTCACGAGCGAGGCCTGTCTTCTCAATCCTAACCGCAATCCTTCCCTGACAAGGGAGGATATCGAGCGTGAACTCGGGCGTTATCTTGGTATCGAAAAAGTTCTCTGGCTTGGCGATGGTATTGTTGGCGACGATACGGACGGCCATGTGGACGATATGGCTCGATTTGTCAATGAAACGACCATTGTTATCGCTCTTGAAGAAAATCCCTCTGACGAGAACTATGCGGCGTTGCAGGAGAATTACCAAAGGCTGCAGAGCTATACTGATCTCAGTGGCAATCCATTGAAGGTGTTGAAACTACCCATGCCCTCTCCGGTCTGTTTCAACGGCGATCGCCTGCCCGCCAGTTATGCAAATTTCTATATCGCCAATACAGTTGTTCTTGTACCGACCTACCGCTGCTCTCAGGACCTGATAGCTCTGGAAATACTTCAGAAATGTTTCCCCGGCAGAAATGTTGTTGGTATTGATTGTTCTGATCTTGTCTGGGGGCTTGGAGCTATTCACTGTCTCACGCATGAAGAGCCGGAGCTCTATCAACGCTGAATTTCTGTTGTCTCAATTTTGAGACAGTGTTCCACATTTGCATAGAGAGAAGAGATGTTGGCAATAAAATGAGACAATATGCCGCTCATTGCGTTTTCTTGCTTTTCGAACTCAAATTATTTCTAAGTCATTGTTTTAATGTGAGATATATGCGATGAGAGACGAAATTTATATACTTTTGGCACGGGAGTTGTTTCTTTATCTATGAAACCTCTCACGCCAGTGAGATTTGTCAGGTGTAATGGGGGACACCTGACTATGAAAAAAGCGGCTTTACAGCCGCTTTTCTCATTTATAGAATTATATCAACAACGTTTCAGACTTCAAGCTAAAATAGAAGCAAGGCTTTTGCAGTTTTCCTCAACAATGGCAGCCGATTGCTGGAGTGCCTGAAGTTCTGTCGAAGAGAGCTTGATTTCAAGAATCTGTTCGACGCCGTTTTTTCCGAGTTTAACCGGGACCCCACAGAAAACATTCTTGATGCCATACTGACCCTCAAGAAGGGTTGTGCAGGGGATAATGCGTTTGCGGTCTTTAACGATAGCCTCAATCATCTCTACAGCAGAAGCTGCAGGTGCATAGAATGCAGAGCCGGTTTTCAGATGGTTGACAATTTCAATACCTCCGTTTCTCGTCCGCTCAACAAGTGCATCGATTTTATCCTGTGGCAGCAGTTCAGTCAGCGGTATACCCGCGACATTGGTATAATTCACGACCGGTACCATGGAGTCACCGTGTCCGCCGAGTACCAATGCACTGATATCCTGCATGGAGACATCCAGTGCCTCTGCAATAAAGCTTTTGAAGCGCGCTGTGTCAAGAACACCGGCCATGCCGATAACCCGCTCTTTCGGAAGTCCGCTGGTTGCCTGTGCCACATAGGTCATCACATCAAGAGGGTTTGAAACCATCACGATGATCGGATTCGAAGAGTATTTCATGACCTGGGTTGTAACCTCTTTGATAATCGAGGCATTTTTATTCAGGAGATCCTCTCTTGTCATTCCGGGTTTTCTTGCAAGACCGGCAGTAATCAAAACGATGTCGGAGTCAGCGGAATCTTTATAATCATTGGAACCCGTAACATGGGTATCGAAAAGGCCGACGGGTCCCGATTCATACATGTCAAGAGCCTTGCCTTGCGGAACTCCTTCGACGATATCAATCAGGACGACTTCTTTTGCGAGCTGTTTTTCAGCAATGCGGAGAGCTGCAGTAGCGCCTACATTTCCGGCTCCGATAACGGTGATTTTCATAAGAGATAAATGTTTATTTATAATGTTCAGAAGTTCTTGTGACCATAATGACCATATAATAAAAAAAGCCCCCTCAAAAAAGGCGGCTTTTTTTATCGTAGAAGCTTAATTCATTGCAGTAGTATTAGCAAGGAAGGATGCTGACCTTTTTCTTGTTATTGCGCCCGTTACGGAAGGTAACAACACCATCAGCGAGAGCAAATATCGTGTGATCACGTCCTAATCCTGCATTGTCGCCCGGCTTGATAACGGTGCCTCTCTGACGAACAATGATTGTGCCTGCAGCTACAGTGGAACCTCCTGCAGCTTTAACTCCGAGATATTTCGGATTACTGTCGCGACCGTTTTTAGTCGACCCGCCACCCTTTTTATGAGCCATGAGAAAAAATTAACGTTAAAGATCCTGAACTTGTGTTTAAAGCGAAATAATTTCGATCTGGGTCATCTGCTGACGGTGTCCATTTCTTGACTGGTAACGTTTTCTGCGTTTTTTCTTGAAAACGATGACCTTGTCATCCTTGACATGACCAAGAACTTTTGCCTGAATGCTGCCGGCAGGGTTCAGTTTTGTATTTGCACCGTCAATGGCAGCCAGGGTTTTGATCTCCAGGGTATCGCCAATTGAAGCTTGTTGTTTGGGGACGAAAAGGGTATCCCCTTGTCTTACCAGAAATTGTTTATCGGAAATCTTGATCAACGCCTGCATCGTATACAAATATTTTAGTGATAAAGGTCTCAAATATACTATTAATTCGTTGAAAATCAAATTACTCAACGCATATCGCACGAATGGTTTCAGAGAAGAAAAAAGCTGACAAAAAGTACCAGTGCAAACATGGTGAGTGAAATTCCAAAGAGTCGGTACCAGCTGCTATAATCTTGCGTTGAACATGGATAGGTGAGTGTGCGGACTGAGCGGATGATATAACCGATGGTCAGGGCAATCTGAAGCACAATAAGGATGGATTTTACAAAAACCCACAGTGTCCATCCGTGGTACAAAACGGCAAGCAGTATGCCTGAGAGGATGACTCCTATGACAGCAACGTCGGCAACCTTTGTTTCCAGCTTGAGAAACCGCTGCAGCAGCTGGGCATACTCTGCAGTGTTGTTATCATTGCCTGTAAGTTTGCTTTCAATGGCTTTCAGGAAAAAGAGCGAAGCAAGAATAGTCCCGAACCAGGCCGCAAAAGAGACGATGTGCACAAACCTCAGTATTGTATGAAAAACCATAGGTTCAAAAATCGAAGCATTTTCCCGTAAACGTTTTTCTGAACATACTTTTTTCTAAACCACATATCAAGCCCGCAAGCGCAATTCCGCCTATTGTTTATTAAGTTTCATATGGTGCATCTATGTATCGGTTTGGGTGATTTGAACTTGAAGAGATAATCTTCAGGAGTTGTTGGGCCTCTATGTAGGTTGGGGTGATTCCTGAACCCCAACAAAACTAAAGTTGTTCTGTGAGGGATAGTTCTTTTCAGCCCGCAGGTAAAGTTATGCCTTCCATCGTTTATCTCAGTAATAAAGAGATGTGCCCTTTATTATTAAGGCACAATTTAGTATCCCGGTCTGAACAGGTTGAGAGAGTGATTAAGAGCACAATTCCGGACTATTCTCCGGCTTTTTTTATCACTGAGAGAAAGCTTTTTTGTATGTTCTATAGCGGTAATTTTTTTTGCTGTAACCACAAGAAATGTAGATGAATAGGCTATGAGTAAAGCAAAGGGTATTGCCGAGAAAGAGCACTCTCCCATGATGCGCCAGTATCTGGAGGTAAAGGAGCGGTACCCCGATTTTTTGCTGCTGTTCCGGGTCGGTGATTTTTATGAAACCTTTTTCGAAGATGCCGAGCTCGTTTCTGCTGCTCTGAATATTGTTCTGACAAAACGTTCGGCTGAAGTGCCGATGGCCGGATTCCCTCATCATGCAAGTGAAGGGTATATTGCCAAACTGGTAAAAAAAGGATTCAAGGTGGCTGTCTGTGACCAGGTTGAAGATCCAGCCTCGGCGAAGGGAATTGTCCGGCGTGAAATCACCGATATTGTTACTCCGGGCATTACCTACAGCGACAAGATTCTTGACGATCGTCACAACAACTACCTTTGTGCTGTTGCGTTTCTCAAAGAGGGCAGGACGCTTTTGGCCGGGTTGGCTTTTATAGATGTTACTACAGCTGAATTTCGGATTGCCTCGTTCCAGCCGGATGAGCTTACCCAGTTTATCCTGTCCCTTCACCCTTCGGAAATCCTCGTTTCTTCAGCAGATAAAGAGCGGGTGGAACTGATGAAAAAGGGTCTCTCCCGTGAGGCTCTTGTTACTGAACTTGATGCATGGATGTTCAGTGAAGATCAGACCGGGGAGGTTCTTTCGCGCCAGTTCAAGACCCACTCCCTGAAAGGCTTTGGCATTGACGGCAACCGGGCAGGCAAAGTTGCTGCGGGTGTTATTCTTCAGTATCTGGAGGAGACAAGGCAGAACAGCCTTGCATATATTACGCGGATCGGTGAGTTGCACAGCAGTGAGTATATGACTCTCGATCTGCAGACGAAGAGAAATCTTGAAATCATCTCTTCCATGCAGGATGGCACCTTGAACGGCAGCCTTCTTCAGGTGATGGACCGTACGCGAAATCCAATGGGTGCACGCCTTATCCGGCGATGGCTGCAGAGGCCTCTGAAAAGAATTGAGGATATCCGGCAGCGCCTTGATGCCGTTGAGGAACTCGTCGAGTTGAGTGCATTGCGCAATGGCCTTTCTGAACAGTTATCGGGTATCAATGATCTTGAGCGCTCTCTGGCGCGTATTGCAACCTTCCGCACCATTCCGAGGGAGGTCCGACAGCTCGGGATATCACTTTCTATAATTCCCCTCCTTAAAGAGCTGCTTCAGGATGCAGGATCGCCAAGGCTACGGGTTCTTGCATCCTCGCTGTCTCCTCTCCAGGAACTTGCCGGGCGAATTGAGGAAGCGATTGATCCTGAGTCAGGCGCATCAATGCGTGACGGCGGTTATATCCGCATGGGTTATCATGCTGATCTTGATGAGCTTCGTTCTATTGCCTCGACTGCCAAGGATCGTCTTATGGAGATTCAGCAGCAGGAGCGTGCCAGTACCTCGATTTCATCCCTGAAGGTGAGTTTCAACAAGGTTTTCGGCTACTATATCGAAATAAGCCATGCCAATCGCGATAAGGTTCCCGCTTATTATGAAAAAAAGCAGACACTGGTCAATGCCGAGCGCTATACCATTCCCGCGTTGAAAGAGTATGAGGCAAAGATTCTCAATTCCGAGGAGAAAAGCCTGGTTCTGGAAGCGCAGCTCTTCCATGATCTTTGTGCGATGATAGCTGAGCACGCTTCTGCCATACAGGAAAATGCCGTGATTATCGCTGAAATTGACTCTCTCTGTTCGTTTGGGCTCTCCGCTTCAGAATACGGCTATTGCAAGCCGGAGATCAAGGCAGATGAAAAGCTTGTTATTGTCAATGGACGTCATCCGGTACTTGAAAGAATGATGAGTGCCGATGAGCCCTATGTGCCGAATGACTGTTTGATGGATGAAAAGCAGAAAATGCTGATCATAACCGGTCCGAATATGGCTGGAAAAAGCTCATTTCTGCGCCAGACAGGCCTTATTGTGCTGCTTGCTCAAGCCGGTAGTTTTGTTCCGGCCGAGCGGGCTGAAATCGGGCTTGTAGACAGGATATTTACAAGGGTTGGCGCTTCAGACAACATTACCTCCGGTGAAAGTACCTTTCTTGTTGAAATGAATGAAGCCGCCAGCATTCTCAACAACGCCACAACCGGCAGTCTCCTGCTGCTTGATGAAATCGGAAGGGGAACAAGTACGTTTGACGGCATGTCGATCGCATGGTCGATGAGCGAATATATAGCACACTCCATTCAGGCCAGGACTCTTTTTGCAACGCATTACCATGAGCTTGCCGAACTTGAAACTCGTCTCTCGGGTGTTGTGAACTACAATGCCACTGTCGTTGAGACCGCTGATACTGTTATTTTTTTACGCAAAATTGTCAGGGGTTCAACTGACAACAGTTACGGTATAGAGGTGGCTAAAATGGCAGGTATGCCCGCTGAGGTTATAACCCGAGCCAGAGAGATACTGGCTGGGATGGAAAAGCGTGATATTGAAATTCCCGTTGACAGGCCCTCTAAAGTCCAAAGCCTGCAGATCAGTCTTTTTGAAGAGTCTGATGCCCTTCTCCGAACTGCTCTTGAGTCAATTGATCTTGATCGGCTTACCCCTATTGAGGCACTGCTTGAGCTGAAAAAACTGCAGGAACTTGCGCGTACAGGGAAGAATTAACTGATGAAGGATGATATGGGGCATGACAAGCAGGTATTGCTGGTTTTTATTCAGGCGGACAGTGGTGTTGACGGAACATCTCTTTTGGACAGTGCTTCATCTGGACACAGTTTGTTCAGTTCACTGAAAGACACACTTTTGAGCAATGTTATCCGCCGTGCTCAATTTGCCATTCCCCCTCTTGCGCTGATGATTCTCAGTTCCCTCAAAGTGGCGGGCGTTACTCAGACCATCTGCGATCTTCGTTTCGAAAAAGTTCCCCTTGAGCGACACTGGGATCTTGTCGGTATCAGCGTCCAGACCGGTGCGGTCAAGCCTGCATTTCAGCTTGCCGGTGCGCTTCGTTCAAAAGGGATTAAAGTTGTGCTTGGCGGACCCTATGTCACTATCTTTCCAGAGCAGTGCCGTGAACATGCGGATGTTCTTGTTATCGGAGAGGCTGACGATATATGGACGGAGGTGCAGCAGGATCTCCTTGCCGGGACGTTGAAAAAAGAGTACAGGGTCTCTTCGTTTCCCGATTTGTCGGTTGATCGTGTTGTCGACAAACACGCGCTTGATATCCAGAGCTATTTTACCACCAACGTGGTGCAGACAACCCGTGGGTGTCCCTATAGCTGCGATTTTTGCAATGTGCATGTCATGAACGGCCACAAGCTTCGTCACCGGAGCATTCCGTCGGTTCTCAAAGAGGTTGAAGCCTTTCTGAAACAGGACAAAAGAATATTTTTCTTTCTCGACGATACGATCAATGCCGACGACTCCTATGCTGAAAAACTGTTCACTGAACTCGTGCCGTTTGGAATCAACTGGGTTGGTCAGGCTACTACAGCGCTCGGGGAAAAACCGAAATTGCTCGATGCATTTTCCCGTTCAGGGTGCGGAGCGCTCCTTGTCGGGATTGAAAGCCTCGATGATGGAAGCAACCATGCCCATCAGAAGTTTCATAACCCTTCAAATCGTCAGGTGGAGTGCATAAAAAATATCCGTAACGCAGGCATTTGCGTCTACGGAAGTTTTATCTACGGTCTTGATGAGGATACCCTTGAGCTGCCCGGCAGGATTGAGGCGTTTATCGAGGAGACCGGAATCGATGTGCCCGGTATCAATCTGCTTCGCCCGATTCCCGGTACCGGAGTCTTTGATCGTCTTGCCAATGAAGGTCGTCTGCTTCACTCAAGAGATGATCATGATGCCTTCCGTTTTTCATGGGGCCAGGAGATGCTCTACAAACCGCAACGGATAGCGCTCGAAGAGTTTATTCCCAGCTATACCGGTCTTACAAAGCGCGTCTTTACCGTCCAGAACGCCCTGAAACGGGCAATGCGCGCCCCAAAGCTACGCTCAGCCGTTCTCATGTTCAATCTCCTCTACGTCCACATGTACAGCCTCTCACGCAAAGACCTCCATCGCCAGCTGCGGGAACTTTAGTGCTTAAACCGAATTGCTTCAACCAAACCGGGTATGCGTTTCTTGACGTTAATAAGCAAGCGTTTACTTGGTTTCAATTGCTCGTTCAATGGCCAACCGCATGAAGCGTTGATAGGGAATGCCAACACGCTTTGCATTAATGCGCACAGCCTCCAACAACTCTTGAGGCAGACGGAGACTGATTGACGTATCTTTGCGTTTCAACTCAAAACGCATTGGTACCATACCTGAAAAATCATACTCACCCAGGTCGGCAGTCTCAACGAAGGCTTCAGCTTCGTCGTCAGTCTTGAAATCAGGGAATTTCTTTTTCATGAGCGTTGATCTCCTTTTTGTGCATATCTCCCTCAGGGGGCTGAAATTTTTAGGTCAGCAAACGCCCAGTTTGGTTATTACTTCCCGGGATTTCAGGTTTTAAGAGCATGAACGAATTCATCAACAGAAACTCCTGCCTGTTTCAGTAACCCAGCCAAAGTTCCGGTTTTAACTTCACGATGGTCAGGCACAACACATCCTTGCGAGCCCCTGCGAAGAATAACATGACTACCGCGCTGACGAAGCACAATAAAACCAAGACGTTGCAAAGCACGAATTACTTCCGAACCAGAAACAATGGGTAATTTAGGCATGTGTGGCAACTTGGAATGTTGTCAGCAAAGAGCGTCCTGACTGAATCAAGGGAAACTCTTCCAGATATAATTCAGTTGCTTCCCGCAGATTCGCAAGAGCCTCTTCAATGTTTTCACCTTGGGTTGTCGTTCCTGTTTCAGGATTGAACGCAACATAACCACCTTCAGTGGCGGGGGTTACTATGGCAGATAATTCCATAATGAATTCTTTTGCATTAAACATTAATTCCCATTATTTCAAAGGTAAAGGAAAATCAGTGCAGTTGTTCTTATTTTGATGCGTTTTTTTCATCCATCCTGATTGTGCCTTTACTCCCTGCCGATACTCTTTCGTAGCGCAACCAACAATTTCCTTGCTTAGTTCGGCAGAAAAAAGTATCTACATTGTATAAACAAAAATGGAGATAGGTATGCTTACAAAGGTTCAGAAATGGGGCAATAGTCTTGCCTTGAGAATACCGATGAGCTATGCACTTGAGGCGAAACTTGAAAAAGATTCTGATGTAGATATCTCTTTGGTTGAGGGACAACTCGTTATCCGTCCAATAGTCACTATCAAGCCTGATCTTGCTCACCTGCTTAGTGGCATCACTGAAGATAATCTGCATGATGCATGCGATACAGGTGAAGCTGTCGGAAAGGAAAACTGGTGATCTTATGGCTTATATTCCAAATCGTGGTGATATAATATGGCTTGCCTTTAATCCCCAGGCAGGGCATGAACAGGCAGGACGTCGCCCTGCCTTGGTCCTCTCTCCTGCTGCGTACAATTCCAGAGTTGGTTTGGCGCTTCTTTGCTCCATTACCACGCGTATTAAAGGGTATCCGTTTGAAGTGTTACTCCCTGAAGGCTTGAAGATCAAAGGAGCGGTGTTATCTGATCAGGTAAAAAGTCTTGACTGGAAGATCAGGCAGGCTGAGTTGATTTGCAGTTTACCGAAAGCAGCAGTTGATGATGTGTTGCATAAGCTGAATACTTTATTGGGGTTATAGTGGCAACATGGAATGTTGGCCTTATCTAACCGAATTTCGTACTATATTAGGTTACAAGAGAAAACGAATAAGGAGAGACATGAATATTACCACTGACATCAAACCGGTTACCTATCTCAAGGCAAAAACAGCTGATCTTCTTGATCAGATCAATGATACCCGTCGTCCGGTTATCATTACCCAGAACGGTGAGCCGAGAGCTGTTCTTCAAGACCCGAAAAGTTATGAGGAGATGCGCAATGTACTTGGGTTGCTGAAACTCTTTGCTCAGGGTGAAGAGGATATCCGTAAAGGTAACATTCGTCCGCAAGAAGAGGTATTCAGTGATATTGAACGCCTGTTGAGAGCCGAGAAGTCATGAGCGCAGGCTATGCTGTTTTATGGACAGAAGTCGCTGAAAAAGATCTCACTGAGATTATTACCTTTATTGCAAAAGATAATCCGCTTAATGCCTTGCATGTTCTTGAAAAAATCAAGCATAAAGCAGCAGCGTTGTTTATCTCTCCCGAGCGTGGCAGGGTTATTCCTGAACTTCATGACAGAGGTATTTTTATCTATCGGGAGCTGATTATCTCTCCGTGGAGGTTGGTGTACCGGATTGCCGGAAGCAACGTGTATATAATAGCCCTAATCGACAGTCGCCGCAATGTCGAGGATATTCTTCTGCACCGTCTTATTCAGCAGTAACCACTCTTTATTGCTGGCAAAGCTTTACTCGATGTAACAATAGATCATAATGTCAAAAAAAATCATGCTGCTGGGCAGCGGGGAACTGGGCAAGGAATTTGTCATTGCGGTAAAACGTCTCGGGCACTATGTGATAGCTGTTGACAGCTACAATAATGCACCGGCGCAGCAGGTGGCTGATGAGCGGGAAGTGATTGACATGCTTGATGGCACTGCGCTTGATACAATCGTTGCCCGGCATAAGCCCGATATAATCGTACCTGAAATCGAAGCCATTAGAACTGAAAGATTTTACGATTATGAAAAAGAGGGCATACAGGTTGTCCCTTCTGCTCGTGCAGCCAACTTTACCATGAACCGGAAAGCCATTCGTGATCTGGCGTCAAAAGAACTTGGCCTTCGCACCGCGAGGTATCGTTATGCAGCTTCGCTTGAGGAGTTACAGGCGGCGGTCATTGAGGTTGGAATCCCCTGTGTTGTAAAACCGCTCATGAGTTCATCGGGCAAGGGCCAGTCAACAGTCAAATCCGAAGAGGACACTGAAAAAGCCTGGAACTATTCGCAAAGCGGCAAGCGGGGCGATATAGCTGAAGTGATTGTTGAATCATTTGTGAAATTCCATACGGAAATCACACTGCTTACCGTTACACAAAAAAACGGCACAACACTTTTCTGCCCTCCGATCGGTCATCGACAGGAGCGTGGCGATTATCAGGAGAGCTGGCAACCCTGTTGTATCAGTGATGCGCATCTGAAAGAAGCTCAGGAGATTGCTGACAAGGTTACCCGTTCGCTCACCGGGGCAGGTATATGGGGTGTGGAGTTTTTCCTCTCCGATGATGGTCTCTATTTTTCTGAACTCTCTCCTCGTCCTCACGATACCGGCATGGTTACGCTTGCTGGTACGCAGAACCTGTCGGAGTTTGAGCTTCATGCCCGGGCAGTATTAGGCTTGCCTATCCCTGAAATCACCTTATTGCAGGCCGGAGCAAGCGCGGTAGTCCTTGCCGAAAGTATGGGAACGAATCCTCACTACATCGGTGTGGAAGATGCAATCAAGGAACCGCGTACTGATATTCGGATTTTTGGAAAACCAACAACCCGTCCATACAGAAGAATGGCAGTGACGCTCGCTTCCGATCAGTTGGGCAGCGATATACAGGCACTCAAAGAAAAAGCGATTGCCAATGCCGCAAAGGTTAAGGTGATCAGTGAGTGAAAGTGTAGGCTCTCTTTCGAAAGAGAGCCTGAGGAAGCATTGTTCAGGAAATGGAAAGTATTTCCTCTTCGAGTAACTGCTGGTTGTAGAGTTCAGCATAAATATGCTGCTGTTGCAACAGCTCTTCGTGTGTGCCGCTTTCAGCAATTGTGCCATCCTTGAGCACAATGATGCGGTCACAGTTTTTAACTGTTGAAATCCTGTGGCTTATCAGGATGATGGTGGTGTCCGGCAGTTTCTGCAAGAGGGCATCAAAGAGACGGGCTTCTGTATCGGTATCAACTGCTGACAGGGCATCGTCAAGCACAAGGATTCGGGGTTTCCAGGCAATTGCTCTCGCAATGCACGCCCTCTGTTTCTGTCCGCCTGACAGGTTGATGCCTTTTTCTCCAAGCATGGTCTGAAATCCATCGGGGAACTCCTCAACATCATCGTAAAGCATGGCAATTCTGCTCGCCTCAATTACCTCGTCAGCATCATTGTCCCTGCTGCCCCAGTTGATGTTGTTTTCAATTGTGTCGGAAAAGAGAAAGTTAACCTGAGGCACAAACCCGATAAGTTCTCTCAGTGTTTTCAGCGACAGGCTTGTAATGTTCCGGTTATCAATAAGTACAGAGCCTTCCACAGGTTCGTAGAGTCGTGGAATCAGATTGACAAGGGTGGTTTTCCCAGAACCTGTAGCTCCGACTATCGCAACTTTTGACCCGGCTGCAATGTCAAGGGTTATGTTCTTGAGTATCAGGTTCTTCTCTTGACCGGGGTAGTGAAATTGAACATTGCGAAATGACACTGCTCCATGAAAGTTTTCAATAGTGGCAATCCCGTCATCCTGCACTGTACTGTCTGGTTTGATATTGAAAATTTCATTAAGTCTGATCTGTGCGGAAGCCGCTCTCTGTATAATACTGGTGACCCATCCTATAGATATGATCGGCCAGCTCAGCATTGACACATAGACGATAAATTGAGCAATGCCTCCGACAGTCATTTTACCCTCTATGACGCTCACTCCACCGACCCACACCACAGGAAGCAGCGATACTGCCGTGAGTGAGGTGAGAAATGCAAAAAAAAGTGCCTGAAGTTTTCCGAGAGAAAGGTTTTTACGGAAGTACTCTTTGTTGAGAGTTTCAAAACGCTTGATTTCAAAAGGTTCGCGGGTAAAGCTTTTGACGACCCTGATTCCCGAAAGGTTTTCCTGTACCAGATTGGTTATGGCTGCATAGCTTTCCTGAATGCTTTTTGAGCGCTTTTGCATGGAACTGCCGATTTTATAGACAGAATAGCTTAAGAGCGGGGCAGGCAGGAGTGCAAAGAAGGTCAGTTTAGGTGAAAGGGCAAGCATCGCGATCAGGGCGAAAAGAAGCCTGAAGAAGGTGTTGAGCGAGTACATGATGCCGGGCCCCAGAAACTCCCTGATTGCGTTCAGGTCATTTGTGCCTCTTGAGATGAGTTCACCGGTACTCGTGGTATTGTAAAACTTGCGAGGCAGATTTTGAAGATGTGTGTAATAGTCGTTTTTCAGGTCGAACTCAATATGCCGGGAAGCGACAATAATGTTCTGACGTACAAGAAAGAGAAAAAAGCCGCTCAGCAGCGCATAAAGAAAATAGAGACCAGAATCCTGAAGAACATCCCGAAGTTCGAAATGTTTGTTCATCGTATCGATTGCTCGTCCAATATATGTAGGGCCGATTACAGCAAACAGGTTTGTCAGAAGAATGTAGACAAAACCTGCGATGAGATTTTTTTTATACCTGAGCAGGTAGGGTTTCAGGCTGAGTAAATTTTTCATCCGTGATATTTTTTTCAAGTGCCGCTATAATGTATAATAGAAATAGAGAAAACAAAATCTCACCCTTATCTCTCTTTTATGGCATTTGATTCAATAAAAAACTATTACTCCATCGGCGAGGTCAGTAAAATTGCTGGTATTCCCGCCTACCTTTTGAGGTACTGGGAGACATTTTTTAATGAACTTGCTCCAGCCCGCGATACCAAAGGGAACAGACGGTATACCAATCGCGATATTGCCATGGTGCTCAATATCAAGGAGCTGGTTCATGAAAAAGGCTACAAACTTGGAAAGGCCAGTGAAATTGTCAAAGGAGTACTGAAAGACACCGAAGGTGATCATAAAACCACGGAAATTTTAAAACTGCAGAAAGAGATAGGTAAGGAAAAGAATCGGCATAACGTAGTTGATGAAAGGCGGATTGTGCTTCTGCAGGAGATAAAAGAGGAGCTTGAAGATATTCTTCACTTGCTAGGGTAAAAGGATAGAAACAGAAAAACCGGCGGTAAGCCGGTTTTTCTGTATAAAAAAGGAGAGAGTGCTTACTGAGCGTACAGTACTTCGAACTGTCCTGTGCCGCCTTTGCATACATGTTCAACCCAACGGGCATATGCCCCACCGCTCCAGCGATATTCCTCAAGGTTCTGTGAACGGTACTGAGGTGCTGCATAACGGACTTTGTATCCTTTAGGAAGAACAATCTTGAGCTGGGTATCAACAGTAAAGTCGTTGAACTTGCCTACCATGCCGTGGTGTACCAGAGGAATGAGAGGATGGTTCAGGATTCTGCGCAGACCGCCGCCGGCATCAACTGAAACGCCAGGGAAATCGCCGTCAACCTTCACTTCAATACCCTGTGAGTCGGAACGGAAGCCAGCTTCTACTGAAGCAGGTCTGGTGAGTTTGTCAGCAGGGAAGAGTTCAGCCCAGCGTGCGATGGAATCAACAATACCGGATCCACCATGTGAGAAACGCCATCTTGTCACACCGACAGGGCCTTTTTCGCCGCTCTGGGTGCCGATGCTGTTCACTTCAATTTTGGAAATTCTCTGGCCGCCTTCGTTCAGTGCAGTAAATGCTGGTCCGATAAACCAGAACTCGCGAATCCAGTCGTTGAATGAGCCTGTAGTCTGGAGAGCCTTCAGTGTGCCTTCCCATGTGTCGATAACATCAGGATTGTCAAGAGGCACTTTCATGATGATATCATGGAACTGACGCCCCTGCATGTAAATCGGATTCGGGACATTTCTGCGGACTGCGTCTGAACGGTAGTAGAAGAGGTTTACAACGGAGCCTTCAAAGGAGAAACTGTGGGAGAAATCGCCTACGGTAACAGAGCCTTCACCGACACAAATTCTTCTCTCTTTGGTTTCATTGGCAATGTCAGCTTCAATAACCAGCTTGTTTTTTGTGCTGTCAACAATTGACTCAATAACAGCTGAAAACCTTACGAAGCCCTTTGCCGGATCGAGCGGCTTCACATTGATTTTGATGTTACAGTCAGCTGGAAGCAAGGGAAGCGCAGGTGGTACATTAACCTTAGCCCGGCATTTTACTTTGCCCCATGAGCTGGAACCACCCTCGAGAATGATTTCATAATCCGAGTGTGCGGTGGTTGCGTCTTTAGTGCCGAAAAGAGCCATAGTGAGTTCTCCTTTTTCTGATGGCGTTGAAATTGGAAATTTTCAGGAAAGTACTTGGAGCTTATTCCTGTTAAATAACAGATTAGAATAAATTTAAAGAATAAAAATCAATAATTAAAGTAAAATATGTTTGAAGTCGATTATCTGTTTTCCTTAAATATCTTATACTTTCGGCAGTTTCAGATTTCCCTATGACTTTTTTTTATTGCTTTTTTCCCTGTTGTTAACTTTTTTTTCTCTTCAGATGACCTCTTTTTCACGGATAATTAACCAGCTTGGTCACTCCCGTTATGCCTCGTCTGTTTTGACAGGGGTCCTTCTTGGAGTATCGTTTCCAACTTATCCGTTTATCCGTCTTGAACTGCTCGCCTGGCTTGCACTAGTGCCTTTGCTTCTCTCCCTTCGTAACGTAGAGAGAGCCGGGGAGCTCTTTCGCCGGGTTTATATAAGCATGCTGCTTTTTTGCCTCATCAGCCTCTGGTGGGTCACTCTTGCCACATTACCGGGCGGACTTCTTACCATTCTTGCGCAGGCATTTTTTCTGACCGTGCCGTTGTTGTTTTTTTATGCCATTAAAAAAATGGCCGGTTTCCATTTTGCACTTTTTTCTCTTCCTTTTTTATGGGTTGCCTGGGAATGGGCTTACATGCAGCAGGATCTTTCGCTCGGCTGGCTTACTCTCGGGAATTGCCAGGCTAATTTAAACCTCATGATTCAGTATGCCGACCTTACCGGTGTATGGGGGGTAAGTTTCTGGCTGGTATGGTTTAATGTGCTGATTGTTCTGGCACTGACAGGGAGCCGCAAAGATGCTTTTCGATCTGTTGCCATCATGGCCCTCATGATTCTCGCTCCGTTGCTCTATACTTCATATGTAATGCCCCGGGAGAGCTCGTCGGCGGCAGAAAATCGCCAGTTGCGGGTGACTCTTGTTCAGCCTGATATCGATCCGCATCAAAAATGGCTGCACAATAACAGTGCGGATATAATGGAGCGGTATTACACTATGACCGGCAGGGCCGTTCGTGAAAATCGGCCTGATCTTGTAATGTGGCCTGAAACTGCTATTCCATTTTATATTCTCGATCATGCCTATGCCGATGATCTTCAAACCCTTCGCTCATCTCTCCGTGGGTGGAATGCGGCACTCCTGACCGGTTTTTCAGATATCATCTACTATCCTGCAGCCGCTCAAACTGACACTGGACATTCAGGGAATAACGATCGGTCGATGAACCGTTTTTTTGACACCTATAATGCCTCAATGCTGCTTGAACCCGGCAATGGCACTCCCCAGATCTATCGTAAAATGCGTTTGGTTCCATTTGCTGAGCGGGTTCCCTATGTTGATTATTTTCCCTGGCTTGGTCATTTAACGTTTTCACTTGTCGGACTCAACGGGTGGGGAAAAGGCAGTGATACAACCATCATGCAGCTTCATTCTCCAAGGTATGGAACGGTGAAAATCGCCAATATTATCTGTTATGAATCCATTTTTCCCGGTCTTGTCACTGAGTTTGTCCGTAAAGGAGCAGAGGTTCTAACGCTTGTGACAAACGATGGGTGGTATGCAACCTCTTATGGTCCCTACCAGCATTTGGCTATCGGCACATTGCGGTGTATTGAGAATCGAAGGGCAATGGCCAGGTGTGCCAATACAGGGCTTACGGTTGTCATCAATAAATATGGCAGGATAATCGCTGAAATTCCATGGTGGCAGGAGCAAACATTGACCGCAGAGGTTCCTCTTGAAAGCACTCTGACCTTTTATACAAGGAATCCCGATCTTCTTCCAAAAGCCGCAGCAGCCCTCTCAGGCTTGCTCTTTATAATCGCAGTTCTAAAAAAATCCTCGTCATCCTGAGCCCCCGGCGAAGGATCCATCTTTCTCTTCAGTGCCCACTTTCTTTCGTCATCCCGAATGCAATGAGGGATCTATCTTATCTTCCTTCTAGTACTGCCAACTGCCAACTGCCAACTGCCAACTGCCAACTGCCAACTGCCAACTGCCAACTTTTTCAAAGTCCGTAACTTTTGATTTTCCTGTAAAGGGTTCGTTCAGTAATGCCAAGCGCCTTGGCGGTTTTTCGTTTGTTTCCTTCACAAATTTCAAGTGCATCTGCAATGGATTTTTTCTCTATGTCATCCAGGGAGAGGAGAACCTCGGCCTCATTTGAAAGGTTCTTTTCTTCTGATACACGGCTCAACCCTGTATTGACTGGCCCGGAGATTACTGAGGTATCAGGCAGAAGAAGCGGGAGGTGAGGCCTTGTTTGAATGAGATGCTGCAGAAGCTGGCGGATATCACTTACTTCCTGACGAAGCTGAATGATATTGCTGTATATGATCTGGAGTTCGTTTTTCTCTGATTTTGAAGGATCATGAACAAGGCTTTTATAGCGGTTTCGCTGAACCAGATGTTTTTCAAGAATCTCCGGGGTGATGTATTTTCCTTTTTCAAGGACCAGAAGTGATTCTATAAGATTTCTCAGTTCTCTGACATTTCCCGGCCACGCATAGCGCATAAGCATTTCGCCAGCTTCGGGGCTGAAACCTTCAAAGACGATTTTATGCTTGCGCTCAAACTCGTGAACAAAATTTTCAGCAAGCAGGAGAATGTCCTGGCCTCTTTCCCTGAGTGGGGGAATCTGCAGCTCAACACTCCGAAGGCGATAAAAGAGGTCTTCCCTGAAATTTTTTTCAGCGACAGCCTGATACATATTTTTGTTTGTAGCGGCAATAATGCGCGCGTCGGAGTAGATGGTTTCCGATGATCCAACCCGCTGAAACTCTCCGGTTTCAATAACCCTGAGAAATTTTACCTGGGTTTCAAGAGGCATTTCACCGATCTCATCAAGAAAAATCGTCCCTCTGTCTGCAGATTCAAAGTACCCTTTTCTGCTTTGAACAGCTCCCGTAAAGGCCCCTTTTTCATGGCCGAAAAGTTCTGATTCCAGAATGCCGGCAGGAATGGCTCCACAATTGACAGGGATAAAGCTTTTATCAGCCCGAAGGCTGTTGGCATGGATGTATCGAGCCAGCACTTCCTTGCCGGATCCTGTTTCTCCAATAATCAGGACAGTAATATCGGTTTCTGCCACCTGGAGAGCCAGTTGTTTGAGCTGGGATATCAGGACGGATTGTCCAATTATTTTAGTCTCTCGTTTCATCAGGTTTTTCTGCCTAACATTCAAAGCTTTCAGCAGTTATATGGATGGAACTACAATTGCCCTGACCGGCAGTTCTTTTGCTGCAGCCGAAGCCTCCTCTTTTGACGCAAAGTGCGTTTTCAGCAGCACTTTATACATCTGGCCTTTTTGGACGATTTCTACAGAAGCGGACCGGGAGATTTTTTTTGCAAGAACTTCGGCATTCTGGCGGCTTTCAAAACTTCCGAACTGCAGTGTTGACGTTGTTGGCCCTGCAATGACTTTCTGCTCTTTCGATGCAGCAGGAGTAGTCGTTTGTGGTTTTGACGAATGCTTCGTTGTGTCCTCTTTCAGCGCAGAATGATGCTGTATAGTCGAGCGAGGCCTGGTCGAATGTTTCGTAGAATCATCAGTCACAAAGGAGGGTTGCTGCTGAGCTGAAGCCGGTGGAGCATTCAATTGGGTATTGATGGACTGTTGCGATGTGTCCGCCTTGATAACTATCCGTTGAGGTTTTATTGACGATAACGGAATGGAACCATTCTGTATCGCTGATGTACCGTTAAGAACAAGATTGTAGGCGGCTATTCGTGATGTGCTGAGTTTATCCAGCGCTGGATCAGGATATTCCCTCAACTGTTTCTGGAAAAGCATAACTGCCTGAGGGCCGTCTTCACAGAGCAGAGCTTCCAGAATTGTTTTTTCAGAAGGAATGGTAACTTTCTGCCGGATACTCTCTAACAGATAAACCTTATCGTCAGCGACATCCTGTTGTATCTCTTGAGCATAGGAGTGTTCTTCGGCAGCATGGAGAACCTGAGGGCAAAGAAGCCCGATGGAAAGCGCCGCAGAGAGCAGTGTGCTGTTTCTGCGAATAAAGAAGAGCGTCTTGTCAGAAAGCATGGGCTTGCGGTGAATGTTAATTATCTCGGGTTATGGTCATTTGAGCCAAACTACTTATAAAAAAAGAAGCTGCCATCAAAATACGATATGCTTTTAAGACTTCCGTCACTATTGTCCATTGAGTTTTTAATAATAGCGCGTTGTATCCTGATTAAGTGCAAATCATTTTTCCGGCGGTGATGGGTAGTCACTGCATTAATTTCGTTTTTAAGCTTTTTTTAAGTTTTAATTAGTTTTCGCTTAAGCTTTGATGTGCTAAAATAATAATTGTTAATCGGACGGACCTGGAGTTGTGAACATCTCTTCGAACAGGTCACCTTCTAACGGATTTTGCTTTCAGATTTTTGGTTGTGTTGTGTTGTGTGGAAGAGGCATGTTTTCAATCCCTGGAAATTTTTTTCCCCGGTGAGAAGACATGCCTCTTTTTTTTATACTGAAAACATGTTGCCATAAGAGTTAGTTAGTCCCTCCCTGAAAATCAGACGTAAAGTCGTATCTTCCATTCTTGATTTCAAGTTCATGCTTTTTCTCCCTTTTTCGTTTGTGGGTATGCCAAAATTATCTCTATAAAATTAATTGCATTCTATGCCTCCTTTGTCAGTTAAATCTTTTGCAAAGATCAATCTCGGACTTCTTATCACCGGTAAGCGGGAAGATGGCTACCATACTCTTGAGACAATTTTTGCTCCAATCAACTGGTATGATGTAATCGAATTTTCCGACTCCGGGGTTATTTCGATGAGCTGTTCCAATGTAACCCTGCCGATTGACGACAACAATCTCTGCATCAGGGCGGCTAAAGCTTTGCAGCAGTTTGCCGGAATCAGCCGGGGGGTTACTATGAAGCTCCATAAACAGGTCCCTTTCGGAGCAGGGCTTGGTGGCGGAAGCAGTGATGCGGCAACGGTTCTCAGGGTTCTCAATGATCTCTGGCAGGTCAATGCTTCTTCATCCGATCTGCATGCACTTGCTGTGGCCCTTGGCGCAGATGTTCCCTATTTTCTTGAAATAAAGGGTCTGGCTTATGCAAAAGGTATCGGCGATGATCTTGATGATCTTGGTTTTACTCTTCCATATTATGTAATCACGGTTTTTCCTGAAGAACACATCTCAACGGTATGGGCGTACAAAAATTTTTATCGGCGCTTTGATCGTCAACTTCCTGATCTGAAAGCAAGCGTCTCAGCGCTTTGTCTTTCCGGACATAAAGATGTATTACCGGTTTTTGAGAATGACTTTGAACCCGCTGTTTTCGATCAGTTTCCTGCTGTTCGCCAGGTCAAGTCGACCCTCCTTGATGCAGGCTCTCTTTTTGCCTCTCTTTCCGGCAGCGGTTCTGCCGTTTTCGGACTGTTTGAGAGGGAGGATGAGGCGGCAGCTGCAATGAAGCTTCTGCCCCAGGCGTACAGAGTGAGCCTGACACCTCCGGGTTTTTCGATGGAACAATACACGGCAATGGCTTAGCACGTGCCAGATGCAATGCTGTATGTAAACAAAATGACCTCATATTGTACTGTGAGGTCATTTTTTTATATGAAATAAGTATATTATTAGTAAGCCTTATAACTAGTAGAATTATTTCAGCCACCATTAAGCACATTGAACGAATGAAAAAGCATCTTTCACTTCTTTCAGGCGTTGTTCTTTCGTTGGGACTGTTGACAACTCCCGCACATGCAGATAATCTATATATAAGCGGCAATGTTGGATGGGCACTGTCAAATGATCTCAACATCAAGGATTCCAATGGCAGCACAATAGCAAAACAATCCCTCAAAACAGGTATTAATATTGAGGGAGCTCTTGGTTCCAGATTTGATAATTTCAGGCTTGAAGGAGAAGTGGCTTATAACCCGAGGGATATAGACGGTGTAGCTAAGAGCAATGTACATATAGCTTCTTTTCTTGCTAACGGCTATTATGATTTCACCACAGAAGGCATTCAGCCATATCTTTCTGCCGGAATTGGTCTTGGTTGGCAAACCAATGATATAATCGTTGCAGGGACGAAGTATAGCGGACGTCTTGTAAAATTAGCCTATCAGTTGGGTGCTGGTGTTGCCGTTCCAATCAGCAAGTCTGTCCTGATTGATGCCCGTTACCGTTATTTTGGCATGCCGTCAATTACTGAAGGAAACGCAATTACCTATACCCCCACCAGCAACTCATTTCTGCTGGGGCTTAGAGTCGGCATCTGAAATAGTTATTGCTGGTTATTGGGCTGTTTGATGATGTCGTTCAGTTCTGCCCCGATGAGGCGGAGATCTTCGTCGAGAAAATGGGAGGAGTGCAGACGGGCACGTTTGACTTCGCTGAAATTAAGGACTGAATCCATTGTTTGCGGCTTGAAAAGCGGGGCAGCAGCAAGAAGTGCGCCATCAGGTCCGGTAAGTGATGAGTTGCCCCAGTAGGTGAAACTGTCTTCATTGCCCACACGGTTTACACAGGCGACATAACTGCTGAACAAAAATGCATACGTGGTGGCAATCGTCTGCCACTGGGTTACAATTGCCGGATTTCCCTGTCCGGGCGACATGCGCAGAGGGCTCGACATGAGCACGAAGAGCAGTTTCGCTCCCTGATGTGCCAGCAGGTAAGGAACTGATACATGCCAGAAATCCTCACAGATTGCCACACCGATACGGCCAAGCTTTTTTGAATTTACGGCCTTGATCTGCTGACCGGCTGAAAAATATCGCAGCTCTTCAAACATACCGTAGGTCGGCAGGTAGATTTTACGATGGATACTGCGCCCGATCCCTTCTTCAAACATGAATGCTGCGTTATAGACACCGTAATCGTTGCTCAATTCAATGCCCCCGCAGATAATGCAGATTTTCCGGCTGAGCTCCCGGAGTGGATCAAGCCTGGAGTCTTCGATATGCATGGCAATATCCTGTGCTGCATCCTGAACATTGTATCCGGTCAGGGAGAGTTCAGGGAAAGCTATGGCATCAGCGCCCTCCTTGATAGCCTTCTCGATAAGGGTGCAGTGCTGTGCAAGATTTTCATCGAAATTGGCAAGAGTGCAATCGATCTGGGCAATACGCAGTTTCGCGGTCAGCATCCTTTTTCTGTTTTAATGATAGGGATAGAAAAGATAGAAGGTACATGAAAGAAAGGCAAGAATCCACATTCCGGAGCGAACCTCTCTCACTCTTCCGGTGAAGAGTTTAAGAACAACATAGGCAATAAATCCCGCGGTGATACCGACCCCTATATTAAAGGTGAAGATCATGAGAACAATAGTAAGAAAAGCCGGCAAAAGTTCGCTGTAATCATCGAAATTGAATTTAGTTACCGACTGCATCATGAACATGCCTACAACAACCAGTGCCGGTCCGTAGGCATAGGGAGGAACAATGGTAAGAATCGGGGCAAAAAACAGGGCGAGAGCAAAAAAGGCAGCAACAACAAGCGCTGTAAATCCTGTTTTTCCACCTTGTTCAATACCGGCTGCCGACTCAATATAGACGCCGGCCGTAGTGGTTCCGAACAGAGATGCGACAATGGTTGAAAGCGCATCGACCAGCATCGGCTTTTCTATTTCCGGCAGGTTGTCCTCATCATCAAGCAGATTAGCCCGTGACGATAAACCAAATAGAGTCCCCATGGTATCAACAAAATCCATCACCAGCACACTGGTTATGACGCCGGCAAATCCCCAGGTCAATGCTCCCTGAACATTGATTTTCATAAAAATCGGTTCAATGGACGGCGGCATACTGAATACCGTTGCAGGAAGCGGAACGAGGCCTGTCATAAGAAAGGCGGCCGTTGTGACGGCCATACCCGCCAGAATAGCGCCTGTAACCCTCTGGATGAGAAGTACGGCGGTTATGAGAAGTCCACCGAGGCTCAGGAGAACCGGAAGTTTTGCAATATTGGCAAGTTGGACGGGTGCTCCTGGAACACCGAGAGTGATAAGTCCCATGTCGTTGAGGCCGAGAAAAGCGAGAAAAAGCCCGATTCCAACCGAAAAGCTATGCTTAAGTGTTCCTGGAATTGCTTTGGCCAGCCATTGACGAAGCCCTCCAAGAGTAATAATGGTGAAAAGAACGCCGCTGATAAATATGGCCGCCATGGCCGTCTGCCATGAATATCCGAGCGTGTGAACAACCGTATAGGCAATAAATGCATTTTCGCCCATGTAGGGAGCAACGGCGAAAGGTCGTTTGGCATAGACTCCCATCAGGAGTGTCCCGAAGATCGAAGTGAGAATGGTCGCCGTCATTGAGGCATCTTTAGGAATGCCTGCCGCTGCAAGAATGGCAGGATTGACTATGATGATGTATGAAAGCGTAAAAAATGTAGTTATGCCGGCAAGTGTTTCCTGCCGATAACTGGTGCCGTGCTTCTCAAAGTTAAAGTAGGATTGCATAGCGTTCACATGTTGTGGTAACAGGCTCCTCTGAAACAAGATAATCATAAAGAGTGAATTCGGGGAGGCGTAAATGCTAAAAGGTTGAGGATGGATGGATCAACCAGCCGTAAGGAGTCTCTTTTGAGCGCTCTTATTTTATTGAAGTAACTTATTCGTTATTTTCCTGTCATTTGAAAAACGTTTCAAGTCATTCATCAAAAGGATCATGCAATGGAGGCAGTTGATCTCAAGAAGGAGTTGAAACCCCTTTATCAGCCATCAGCAAAAGAGGTTGTTGTGGTCGATGTACCGGCTATGAATTTTCTTATGGTCGATGGCCAGGGCGATCCGAATGCTTCACAGCCGTTCCCCGATGCAATCGAGGCGTTGTTTTCTGTAGCTTATACGGTGAAGTTCATGATCAAAAAGGGGGCTTTGGCAATTGACTATGGAGTTATGCCATTGGAAGGCCTCTGGTGGGCTGACGATATGACGAAATTCTCTCAGGAAGACAAGTCCAACTGGAAATGGACAGTAATGATCATGCAGCCCTCATTTGTAACTCGCGAAATTATTGAGGATGCTATCGTGGAAGTGAAAAAGAAAAAAAATCCGTCATCTCTTTCCAGCGTGCGTTTTGAAACCTTTTCTGAGGGCAGGTGCGCACAGATTATGCATATAGGTCCATTCTCTGAAGAGGGCCCCACAATCCTGAAGGTGCATCAGTTTATTGACACCGTAAGCCATCGAAGAGGAAAGCATCATGAAATTTATATGAGTGATATTCGTAGAGCTCACCCTTCAAAATGGAAAACCATAGTCCGTCAGCCAATGCATTGATGGAAATAAGAGCATTGTTGTTATAAGCAACTCAATACATTTCAAGGGAGGAAAATATGGCCTATATCATTACTGTTGAACACCTCACTGCTATTGCCGGCAAATCAACCCCGTTGTTCCCGGGTCTTGCGGAGTGGATGAACAAAACCTGCCCGCTCTATGATATCGATACACCGCATGAGTACGCTCATTTTCTTGCACAGGCCTGTCATGAAACCGATCATTTCAAGACGTTGCGTGAATACGCCTCTGGTAAGGGATACGAGAACAGAGCTGATCTGGGTAACACCAATCCGGGTGATGGAGTCAAGTTCAAAGGTCGTGGGATTTTCCAGACAACAGGACGAAGCAACTACCTGCAGCTCGGAATCAAGAAGGGGCGCATGGATCTGTTTATCAAAACTCCAGAGCTTCTTGAGCAGCCTGAATATGCGGTCTGGAGCGCTTGCGAGTACTGGAAAACCCGTGGTCTCAACGATGCCGCTAATCATGCTGACGGCGATATCCTGAAGAAAAAATACAAAGGGAACATTATCAACGTCTCACCTGTTGAGTTTATCAGCATCACAATCAATGGCGGCTATAATGGCATGGAAGAGCGCAAGAAGTTCTATGCTTTGGCGAAGAGTGTTTTGATATAGGCCTTTTGGTGCCGTCGTAATTATTTTATTGTGAGAAACAGATCATTCGTTTATATTGGACTAAATAAATCCTATATCAATCTTTTAAACAATTACATTAGGGAGAAATTACAATGAGTGTTCTAGTTGGCCGGAAGGCACCGGATTTTGATGTGGCAGCAGTAGTTAAAGGATCACAGTTTGTTGATTCAGTAAAACTGTCTGATTTTAAGGGCAAGTATGTTGTGCTGTTTTTTTATCCTCTTGATTTTACCTTTGTCTGCCCGACAGAGCTGCATGCATTTCAGGATAAGCTTGCGGAGTTCAGTAAAAGGAATGTTGAGCTGCTTGGCTGTTCGGTCGATTCCAAATTTTCTCATTTTGCATGGCTCACCACTCCGAGAAACCGCGGTGGCATAGAGGGCGTTACATATACGCTTCTTTCTGATATTAACAAAACTGTTTCAGCTGATTATGATGTGCTTCTTGAGGGTGCTGGTATTGCACTGAGAGGTTTGTTCCTGATAGATAAAGAGGGAGTTGTCCGCCATCAGGTGGTCAATGATCTTCCGCTTGGCCGCAATGTGGATGAGGTGCTCCGGCTTGTTGATGCTCTTCAGTTTACCGAGCAGTTCGGTGAAGTCTGCCCTGCAAACTGGAACAAGGGCGATAAGACAATGAAGCCGACTGATGAGGGCCTGAAAGAGTTTTTCAAGGAAAATTAAGATCTTGTTCTTGTTATTCTGATCAAAAATCCCCCGTTTTTTCGTGAAAAGCGGGGGATTTTTTTATTGAAGTTCAGTAGGCTTTCGCAAAAACCGCTTTTCTCGCGGCGGCTTTTCCTGAATAGATACAGGTACCGGGTACATCGATTCCGTAACGGGCAATATACTCGGCTTCTTCAGGCAATACCCTGATGGTGGCTTTTGTTTCTTCCTTGATTTTTGCCTCTGTTTCTGCTGTGCCGTCCCAGTGGGCGATCACAAATCCCTTTTCAACAGCACTCTTGAACTCCTCATAACTCTTGACTTCAAAGGTGTTCTCATTGCGGAACTGCAATGCTTTGTCGAACATGCTCTGCTGAATGGAGTTCAGGATTTCCTGAACAGTGACTGGAAGCGTCTCGTCAAGCGTCAGTTCGGTTTTTTCGAGTGTATCTCTCCGTGCTGCAATACAGATGTTGTTCTCGATATCTCTTGGTCCCAGTTCAATGCGGATCGGGATGCCCTGCAGCTCATATTCTGCAAATTTCCAACCTGGCGAGTTCTGTTCGCTGCTGTCCACAAAAGCCGGTATTCCGCTTTTTTTCAGAGAGTCGGCAATTGCATCTGCCCGGGCAATAACAGCGGCTTTGTCACCCCTGAGGATCGGTATAATGACTACCTGACGTGAGGCAAGTTTTGGCGGAAGAACCAGACCGCGGTCGTCCGAATGAGCCATGATCAAGGCTCCGATCAGTCTTGTAGAAACGCCCCAGCTTGTCGCCCAGACATAGTCGAGTTTTCCCTCTTTTGTCTGAAATTGACAGTCAAATGCCTTTGCGAAGTTCTGGCCGAGATTATGGGATGTGCCTGACTGGAGTGCTTTGGTATCCTGCATCATCGCTTCAATGCAGTATGTTTCCACTGCACCTGCAAATTTTTCACTGTCGGTTTTTCTGCCCATAATAACCGGCAGGGCCATATACTCTTCAGCAAATGTCTTATAGACATTGATCATGCGAAGCACCTCTTCCTGCGACTCTTCAGGAGTTTCATGGGCGGTATGACCTTCCTGCCATAAAAACTCGGTGGTTCTTAAAAAGAGGCGGGTGCGCATCTCCCAGCGTACGACGTTAGCCCACTGGTTGATCAGAATCGGCAGGTCACGGTATGACTGTATCCACTTTTTATAGGAAGACCAGATGATGGTTTCAGAGGTAGGTCGGACATAGAGTTTTTCAGCGAGTTCCTCGCCTCCGCCGTGTGTGACCACAGCACATTCAGGGGCAAACCCTTCAATATGTTCCGCTTCCTTTGCAATAAAGCTTGCGGGAATGAAGAGCGGGAAGTAGGCATTGACATGCCCCGTCTCCTTGAACATCCTGTCAAGGGCGGCCTGCATTTTTTCCCATATCGCATAACCGTTAGGGCGTATAACCATGCATCCCCGTACATCGGCATAATCAGCAAGTTTTGCGGAGCGTACAAGGTCAATATACCACTGGGAATAGTCCTCTTTTCTTGAAGTGATTTTATCTGCCACGATTTTGGTGTAAATAACTGTTATTAAATAAGATCAGGTTGGCAAAATATACAACCTACTTTTCGAACTTTTTCATTTTTTCCATTAAGGTTTTCAGGTGTTCTTTCTCCTTGTTTCCAAGTGGTTTCTGATTGTTGGTTACTTTCTGATATCCATCCGGAATATTGAAAACTGATGGAGAAAGTGCTTTTGGCCGGATTTGCATGATTTCCATGTCGTACTTGCCGTTATCGTTATATTGAACAAGTTTTACAGGAAATCCTTCAATGCCCGCATTGTTGAGCGTTTTTGAAAGTGACGTGTTTGAGAGCCGGGGGTTTTGCGTCTGAAGGATCCTGAATGTTGAAAAATTACCAAGATCGCGAGTGACCCAGAGCTCAAGTTTTTCGGTGCTGCTGGTCAGGCTGATGTGTTCACAGTTGTAGCCTTTAATAGTTTGTTTACCGATTTTTGTAAGCTTGTAGTTGCTGTCGAAATTGAGCAGCATTGCCTGTTCAGCAGCAGTTTTAAGATTGAGAACGGTGTAATTTTTAGCCTGATGGTTGATAACGTAAGCCTGGTCCGGCTGCGAGGCTTTTGTGATGACGCTTGTTTTTAAAACCTCTGGGATTTTATCCATCTGCATGGCCATATCCATGCGTTGAACATCGTTTCCAAAGTAGTAGGTAATTTCAGCAGAGCCGTTCGGCATTTTCATGATCATCGCCATAATGCCGGTAAATTTCGAAGCTGCTGATGCAGTGTTTCCGGTAACTGAAAGAAGAAGCATACAAAGCGATAGCAGAACTTGTTTCATCGTGGCATTGCTCATGACATCAGGGAATATGGTCGGTTTGGTTCAAATCGTTTATACTCAAAGAATTTTAATGTACTATTTGTAAAGTTGCGTGAAGGAATTTTTTTAATATCACCATCCCTTGTAATGGTGTGCGAAGTGAACGTTTGTTTTAACAGAAATAAATGCAGGAAGTGAAACAGTGGCAGGTTGTTGAACTGCTGAAGACTACTACCGGTTATTTTGAGGCAAAAGCTGTTGACGAGCCGCGAATCAGCTCGGAACTTCTTCTTGGACATGTCCTCGGCGAGAGCCGCCTGCAGCTCTATCTGCATCACAACAGGCCGGTTTTTCAGGAAGAGCTTGACCGTTTCAGAGGGTTTTGCCGCCAAAGGGTTGATGGCCGTCCTGTTCAGTACATTATTGGAGAACAGTACTTTTACGGATTGCAGTTCACGGTTGATGAGCGGGTTCTTATTCCCCGCCCCGAAACCGAACTTTTGGTCGAGCATGCCTTTGAATCACTGGGCATGACTGGCCGTGGTGGATCCAGTGAAGCAAATATTCTTGATATTGGTACAGGAAGCGGGTGCATTGCCGTTACCATGGCAAAGCTTTGTCCGTCGCTGAGGGTTACCGCTGTCGATTGCTCACTTGATGCTCTTGATGTTGCACGCGCGAATGCTGCAAACAATGATGTTGAGTCCCGGATAGAATTCCTTTCGGCCAATATGTTCGATGAGTCGTTTGCATCGTTATTACCGGCGAATACCTTTGATCTGATTGTCTCAAATCCGCCTTATATCCAGGATTCGGAGTGGGAGGGTCTTCAGCGCGAGGTCAAGCAGTATGAGCCAAGGATTGCGCTGACGAGCCCTCAGGGAAGTGAGTGCTATGTTGCAATTGTCACAAAAGCCAAAAAACTTCTTGTTCCGGGCGGAAAGCTTTGTTTTGAACTGCATGCAGATGCCGGCACTTCGGTCTCGGAACTTATGGCCGCTGAGGGGTTTTCCGCAATAACAGTCTATAAGGATTATTCCGGACTTGACAGGGTTATTTCCGGAGTTTTTCCGATTGGAAATTAACTTGCGTTCAGTTTTGTTGTTAAGAAGGCAGGGCTGTTTTTTTCGTAAAACGTCATTGCGGAGCTATATTACACCGCTCTTGTTATAATTAACATAACAGAGGGTGCGAAAAAGATTAGTTTTTTTAAATTCACCTGTTTGCTTCCTCCTGTAATTTAGTGCAATCGAAGGGGTGTACGTTGATGGATTCTCGTGATCTGACTTTGAGAGAACGGCAGGTACTGGGTATTATTATCCAGTCTTATGTTGTGACAGCCGCACCGGTAGGCTCAAGGTATATCGCCAAAAATTATAATCTTGGCCTTTCTGACGCCACGATCCGCAATGTCATGGCCGTACTGGAAGATGAAGGTTATATCAACCAGCCGCACACTTCAGCAGGAAGAACTCCGACCGATAAGGGCTACCGTTATTATGTCGATCTTATTATGACCTTCCAGTCTCTCGATGATAAAGAGAAAAAGAGGATTGAGGCGAATATTGGTCAAATCAGTATAGATCGTAAAGGAACATCATCTGATGTCCTGCTTTCAGCAGCAAAAGTTTTAGGGACTATATCACGGCAGTTGAGTGTTGTGTTGTCGCCGACACTATCGAATGCGATTTTTGAAAAGCTCGACATGGTTCTGTTAAGCTCGACACGGATGATGGTTATTCTCTCCATACAGTCGTTGTTTGTCAAAACTATTGTTATGGAGCTTGATATTGAGGTTTCCCGTCAGACAGTTGATGAGGTTGTTGATGTTCTCAATCAGCGACTTTCAGGATTGACACTCTCAGAGATACGCCGTACCATAAGCCGGCGTCTTTCTGACAGCATGTGTGATAATGCGCTTAAAAATCTTATTGTGCGTTCTGCCGGAAATCTTTTTGATGAGTCGCCTATTTTTGAACGCCTCTATATTTCCGGTACCGAGTACATTGTTGACCAGCCTGAGTTTAAGCAGCCGGACAAGGTTCGTGATCTTATCACCATGATTGAAGATAAGTTCAGTATGGCAAAGCTTGTCGGGCATAGCGCGTCATCCTCTGACCAGACCGTTCGCTCCGCTGTCCGGGATATTACAATCAATATCGGCAAAGAGAACAGTGAGAGGCAGGCGGAGGATCTGACTATTGTATCCACACCCTATTATGTTGGAAATATGGTTGGAAAAATTGGAATTTTTGGACCGAAAAGAATGGATTACGAGTACGCAGTCCGCGTTCTCAACTATATGGCTGACAGCCTTTCAGCGACGCTGTCGGATGTTAACTAAACAGATAATGTAAGTTATGACAAAGAAAGTATTGGATGGAAAGGAGCGTGGTGCAGAACATTTAGAGGATAGAGAGAAAAAGGATGTTCAGGAACCCTCAGCAGTGCAGGAAGATTCATTGCAGGGAGCTGAGTCTTCTCAATCGAAAATAGCTGAGCTTGAAATTGAAGTGCTGAAGCATAAAGAGCAGAGCGACAAGTATCGTGATGAGTTACTTCGAAAAGCTGCGGATTTTGAGAATTTCAGGAAACAGAAGGAACGCGAGTCAATGATGGCCTCTTCCAGGGCTCTTGAGAATATTATCAGGGAACTGCTTCCTGTTGTTGATGATGTCAAAAGGGTTCTGCAGCATGCTCCGCTTAATGCTGAAACATCAGCTGAAGCCCGCCCCTATATCGAGGGGGTTGAGCTTGTGAAAAAAAGTCTTGAGAAATGGCTTGATCATAAAGGGGTTAAAGCCATAGAATCAAAAGGAATGAAGCTGGATGTGAATTTCCATGAAGCCATTTCCCAGATCGATCAGCCCGATGCCGAACCGGATACTATCATTGATGAGTACCAGACAGGGTACCTGCTTGGAGATAAGGTTATCCGGCATGCGAAGGTTATCGTGGCGAAATAGCGCAGTACGTTTTTTAATAGTGAACAATAGACAAGCAAATTTGTTGGTGGTATTATGAAGAAAGAATATTACGAGGTTCTTGGTGTCAGCCGTACGGCCACCAAGGACGAAATAAAAAAGGCATACAGGAAGCTGGCTCTGCAGTTTCATCCCGATAAAAATCCTGATAACAAGGATGCTGAAGAGCATTTCAAAGAGGTGAACGAAGCTTACGAAGTGCTCAGTAATGATGATAAACGTCGTCGGTACGATCAGTTCGGACATGCTGGTGTCGGTTCTTCGGCTGCTTCCGGTGGAGGCGGTCAGTATGGAGGCGGTGCTTCTGATTTAAACGATATTTTCAGTGCATTCAACGATATGTTCAGCGGGGGTAAATCCCGCGGAGGCGGCTCTCCTTTCGGCTTCGAAGAGGCTTTTGGAGGCGGAGGCAGAAGAGGGCGTGCATCAAGCGGCATTCCAGGAACAGATCTGAAAATTCGTCTCAAGTTAACCCTTGAAGAGATTGCTAAAGGGGTTGAAAAAACATTGAAGATTAAAAAGCAGGTTACATGCCCGGAGTGTAACGGCAGTGGCTCTAAATCAGGAGCTACAGAAAACTGTCAGACCTGTCATGGAAGCGGGGAGGTACGTCAGGCCTCAAAAACGATGTTCGGCCAGTTTGTCAATATTGCAGCATGTCCGACGTGCGGAGGTGAAGGCAGGATAATCAAGGATCGTTGCACCTCATGCTATGGTGAAGGGATTAAACTTGGTGAGGTGACCGTGAAAGTTACCGTTCCTTCGGGCGTTGAGGATGGAAATTATCTCACCTTGCGCGGTCAGGGTAATTCCGGCCCGAGGGGTGGAGTTGCCGGAGATCTGCTTGTCGTGATTGAGGAAATCCCTCACGAGCTTTTTTCACGTCATGGTGACGATGTGGTTTATTCACTTGCTGTAAGTTTTCCTGACCTTGTGCTTGGTACAAAAGTTGAAGTGCCTACACTTGACGGAGCAGTCAAGCTGACTATCCCGCCATCAACCCAGCCGGAAACAATGCTCCGTATTGCAGGTCACGGGATCGGCCATCTGCGTGGATCGTCAAGAGGCGACCAGTATGTGAAAGTCAATGTCTATGTCCCTAAAGATCTTTCGCATCAGGACAAGGAACTTCTGAAGGATCTCAAGAAATCCTCCGGGATTTCCCCAACGGCGCATAATGATAAAGATGCCAAGGGCTTTTTTGAAAAAGCCCGGGATATTTTTTCATAAGGCGTTTAAAAATGTTTTTATACAAAAGAAAAGGCCGGTTTTATAACCGGCCTTTTCTTTTGCTATTTCTGCAACCCACTGTCGAGTCAAGCTTGTTACCAGTTTGCAACCAGCTTTACCTCTTCTTCTTCGTCTTCACTATCAGTAGGGTTTAACTCTGCCTGAATTTTTGAAATCACGTCCACAATATTAACTACAACATCTTTGTTGAACACAGTCGGCATCAAGTTGTCACGAGTCGGCTCGATGGAGTGTGCTATTGAAGCAGCTACTGCCAATTTGATTTCAGGTGTAACTTTTCTAACTCCAGCTGTAAACAACCCCTTGAACAAGCCAGGGAATACCAGGGCATTATTAACCTGATTGGGGAGATCTGATCTACCTGTGCCGACAACGCTGGCTCCGGCTTCATAAGCAAGATCAGGCATGATTTCCGGCTGCGGATTGGCCATGGCAAAGATAAACGGTGCGCTGTTCATCCCTTTAATCATCTCCTGAGTGACGATATTTCCTATTGAGACACCGACAAAGACATCTGCCCCGGCCATTGTACTCTGCAAATCACCGCTATGCTTTGTTTTATTGCTCATTTCAGCAATCTTTTGTTTCATCGAATTCATGCCTGGGCGACCATCATAAATAGCTCCCTGAGTATCAACCAGCACAACTTCTTTCACATGAGCCTGAATTAACAGTTTCGCAATAGCAATGCCTGCCGCACCCGCACCGTTAATGACCACATGCAGATCTGTGATATCCCGTCCGGTTATTCTGCATGCATTGATGATTGCTGCCAGGGTAACAATAGCGGTTCCATCCTGGTCATCATGAAAAACAGGGATTGAGAGCTCGTTTTCAAGCCGTTCGAAAATTTCAAAACATCTTGGAGCTGAAATATCTTCGAGATTAATGCCTGCAAAACTTGGTTCAATAAGCTTGCAGAATGTAATAATATCCTCGACGTCGGTAGAGTTGATGCACAGTGGAATAGCGTCAATGCCGGCAAACTCCTTGAAGATTATTGACTTGCCTTCCATTACCGGCATCGCAGCTTCCGGGCCAAGATCACCGAGGCCCAGAATGGCAGTTCCATCAGTAACAATAGCTACCTGATTGGCTCGATTGGTTAGCGTATAAGATTTTTGTTTATCCAGACCGATTTCAGTGCATACGGCTGCAACGCCCGGGGTATAAGCCAAAGATAAATCGAGAGCAGTTTTTATGCTGACTTTGGATCTGATTTCAATTTTACCACGCGCTTTCTGATGTAATTCAATTGATTGCTTTGAATAATTCATATAATTATTTTAAGTCCATACTATTATGAACAGCTGGTTATGATACAATGAGATTGTCAAACTGATGAGGAATTTCGGAGAGCAGCCTACAGGGAGACAATGCGATTAAAAGTGATTCAATATATATTTTAATTGCTAGGTACGATCAAAATACTTTCAAATAATACTTTTTGAAAAAAAACAGCCATGCATTGTTCGTTGATGCATGGCCGGTATCGTGTTATGTCATCTCATTTTTTATAGGCAGCATCGAGTTCATGAACATATTTTGCTATTACCGTCGGGTCTGAAATCTGGTCGGGCGCAAAAATTCTTTCAGCAAGAATTGTATTGTTGACCAGGTTCATTTTCAGCTGCGGCAGGTAGAGCAGGTTTGCCATCAGTTCAGGACTGCCGCAGGTGAGAAAAAGCGCAACTTTTTTCCCCGCCAGATACTGTTTAAGGTTGCTTTGCACCAAAGCACCCAGCAGCTGTGACGACACAAGCAGATAGTAGATAGGGGCACCCATGATCACAACATCAAAATCCTTGACGAAGCTGTAATCTCCAGTGGTCTTGCATCTTGCTTTTTCGACATAAGCTCCGGTTTTCGCGAGCTCCAGGCCAATCGAATCGATGAGTCTGTCGGTTGATCCGCCTGCAGTTTTACTGTCGAACAGGATAATCGCTCTCATGGGTTTTGCTGAGGTATGTGTCATAAGAAAAAATGGTTGCAGTGAAACGGCGGACTGGATTTACAGGAGTGTAAAGGATAAAATAAGGTAAAAAAGTCAAAAAAAAAGCGCTCTGTAAGAGCGCTCTTTTTTTGACATAGGCTTTATTAAAAAGCTTCTTATACAAACTTCGAGTAGATGTCAAGAAGATCGGTTACTCTTGTAGAGTATCCAAGCTCGTTGTCATACCAGCCAACAACCTTGACCAGGTTGCCTGAGCTCATTGTAAGCAGTGAATCAAAAATACAGGAGTGCGGATTGCCGACGATGTCCTGTGAAACGATAGGATCTTCACAGTATTCGAGAAATCCCTTCATTGGTCCTTCTGATGCTGTTTTGATTGCTGCGTTAACCTCCGCTTTTGTTGCCGGACGTTTAAGAATTACAGTAAGATCAGTAAGAGAGCCGTCAGGAACCGGAACTCTCATGGCAAGGCCGTCAAGTTTACCGATCAGTTCAGGAATAACCTCGCCGATGGCTTTGGCTGCACCGGTGCTGGTCGGGATGATTGATAACGCAGCTGAACGTGCACGGCGGAGATCAGAGTGAGGAAGATCGAGGATGTTCTGGTCGTTCGTGTATGCATGAACGGTTGTCATGAATCCCTTTTCAATACCGAAGCAGTCCTCAAGTACTTTTGCCATTGGAGCAAGGCAGTTGGTGGTGCAGCTTGCGTTTGAAATAATCTCTTCCTTGCCGGTGATTGAGTCACCATTGACACCGAGAACAATGGTTGCGTCAATTTTATCTTTCGCCGGGGCTGAAATGATAACTTTTTTTGCGCCTGCAGTAATATGCTTGGCTGCAGCTTCTCTGGAAGTGAACAATCCGGTTGACTCAACAACAAGATCACATCCCAGTTCTTTCCATGGAAGTGATGCAGGGTCACGCTGTGCTGTAATGGTAATAACCTTGTCGTTGACGACGAGATTACTTCCATCAACACCAACCTCACCTTTGAACTTTTTGTGGGTG
>SERZ01000065.1_pt1 | contig 60302 bp, 57 predicted proteins | sample 3171461 | NCBI WGS metagenome assembly SERZ01 (sample SAMN06051861, study PRJNA518727) | freshwater metagenome | biome: subpolar coniferous forest; feature: holomictic lake; material: water; isolation source: holomictic Lake 227, 6 m depth | place: Canada: near Kenora, Ontario | collected... | reverse complement strand
GTCGAGTATTTTAGCCCTGCAGGGACTAACTTTTTCCCCGGTGTCTTTTAAACGCATTCCCCCTGTCAGCTGCTGCAGAAGATTTGGCGTAAATTTTTCAGCTAGGACAGCAATATACTCTTTTTTTACATTTGACGAAGGGTGCATGAGTTTATGTGCAAGGGTTCCGTCATTGGTCAAAAGAATGACACCGGTGGTTTTTCTGTCGAGTCGGCCTACTGGAAAGACTCGTTCCTTGACGTCGATAAAATCAAGGACCATTTCCCTGTTTTTTTCGTCGCTGTTGGTGGTTATAACGTTCCGTGGCTTATTGAAAAGAATGTAGACTTTTCTTGCTTCGGGTTGGGCATATCGCTGGCCGTCGATAATGACTTCGTCGCGGGAAGGACTGACCATGATGCCTGGCGTTGTGATGACTGTGCCGTTTACCATAACTCGCCCGTCGAGTATAAACTGGTCTGCGGCCCTTCGTGATGCTATGCCGCATGAAGCAAGAAAGCGGTTGATTCTGACTTCGTCGTCTTTACTGCTTTTTTTCATTCTCTGGTATCGTTTCCTCTTGATTGTGTTGTTGTTGATGCGTGTTGTTGCTTTCCTGACTGGTCAGGTATTCCTGCTCTTCATGTTCCTGAAGAATTTCTTTGATTTCGCGAAGTTTCGGCAGGTCTTTTAATGAAGATAAGTGAAAGAGATCTAAAAATTCTTTTGTTGTTCCATACTGTAATGGTTTGCCTGGTGAATCTGACCTTCCTCGAACTTCAATGAAGCCGCGAAGCATCAGGCGGTCGATGGCGTAGTCGGGGCTTGCACCGCGAATCTGCTGGATATCGCTTCGGGTTACAGGCTGATTATAGGCAATAACGGCAAGAACTTCAAGGAGTGACCGGGACAGCCTTTTTTTGATTTTGGGAGCAAGCAGTTTTTTTAGAATATCACTGAACTCAGGTTTGGTAAAAAAACGGTAGCCACCTGCAATCCGGTGAATGTGAAAGGTCCTGCCGGTTGTTTCGTATTCGGCATTGAGTTTGTCAATAATTGACTGGAGCTCGCCGGAATCAAGATTTATACCGGTGAGCTGTCTGAAGGTCTGAAGGGTAACCGCTTCTTCTGAAGCAAAAATGAGTGCCTCAATATCCTGCTGTAACTGTAGGGTCTGCTTTTGCACATTCTTCTTTTAGAGGTTAAAGAAGGGAACGCTCTTTGAAAAGAAAAAAGCAATCAGGGGTTATTTTTTTCGGGCTGTGGAATAATTATGGTCCAGGCGAATACTATCTTCATAAGCATACCAAAGCTCCTGACAGGGAAAATTGCACTCGTAGAGTGCTTTACCGATAATGACAGAATCTACGCCGTAGGGTTTAAGATCGTTGAGTCTGCGGAGGTCTTCGGAATTGGTGACGCCTCCTGAGGCTGTGATTTTCATCCCTGCTTTTTCAGCAAACTTTTTGGTGCTTTCGTATCCAAACCCCTGCATCATTCCGTCGCGGGATATGTCGGTATAAATAATCCGTTCAATGCCCATGTTTTTCATCTGGAGTGCCAGGTCAAAATCCTTCAGGCCGCTACTTTCGGTCCACCCCTTTATTTTTGGAATGCCGTTTTCGGCGTCTATGCCTACTACAATCTTTGACGGGCGGTAAGTCTTTAAGAGTTCCTCAATAAGTTTCGGGTTGGAAACAGCTGCTGAACCAATTACTACACGTCCAACGCCGATGTCGAGATAACGCTTGACTGCATCGACTGAGCGGATACCCCCTCCTACCTGGACAGGAATATCAAGATTAATAACTATCTGCCTGATTTTCTCGAAGTTGACCATCTCGCCGGTAAGGGCGGCATCGAGGTCGACAACATGCAACATCTTGGCATTTTGCTTACGCCAGATAATTGCCATATCCAGAGGATTGTCGAGATATATTTTTTTCTGGTTGAAGTCGCCACGGGTCAACCTTACACACTTCCCGTCTTTAATATCTATGGCTGGAATTATCAACATATATGGAAATAAAAAGAATCGGTTTTAACACCCGGCAAAGTTTTTCAGGACCTGTAAACCTGCTTCTGAACTTTTTTCCGGATGAAACTGCACAGCAAAAATACCATTTTTTTCAATAGCTGAACAAAAATTTTTTCCTGCGAACCAGGTTGTTGCTGCTACTGCATCGAGTGATTCGGGTTTACAGTAATAGGAGTGGACAAAATAAAAGAAGGTATGGTCGGGAATTCCTTTGAAAAGGACACTTTCTTTTTGCTGATCGACAGAGTTCCAGCCAATCTGGGGAATCTTGTCGGTGGTGCTCTTGAAGTGCAGAACACTGCCTGGAATCAGGTTTATTCCTTTATATGATCCCATTTCCTCGCTTTCTGTCAAAAGCAGCTGCATACCAAGACATATACCGAGAAGCTGGCCGCCTTTATCGACATGTTCGGCTATAGCTTCGGTAAAGCCTGACTGGTTGAGTGACTCAATAGCCTGCCCGAAAGCGCCAACACCAGGAAGAATAACTTTTTTGCAGCCTGCGAGTTTACCCGGATCACTGCTGACGACAGCTTTAACTCCCAGGTAGTCGAATGCCTTTTGAACTGAACGAAGATTTCCAGCTCCGTAATCGGCGATAAAAACCATAAAAAAACCTTTATCAGCGCAGAAAATCTTTCTGGAACAATAAGATTTCCGGAATGACTCAATTCCTGCTCAATTTGTATATTTAACCTATATTCCTTATTATAATGACTTTTTCACCTTACCGAGACCAGCCGTAAGGCTTCCATCATCATACGAAATCGAAAAGCAAATGCATAAGATTGTTTCTGCAATATTTTTAGCTGAAAATATCAAAAAAATTGAAATAGAAGCACCTCGCATTGCTAAAAAAAGAAAAGCAGGCCAGTTTATCATGATCAGGGTAGGTGAAACAGGTGAAAGAATACCTCTTACTATTGCTGATTCGGATCCTGAAAAAGGCACTATTTCTATTATTGTCCAGGGTATGGGTAAATCCACAAAAGAGCTGAACAGTAAAAATGCCGGTGATACCGTCAATGATATTGTTGGTCCTCTTGGAACTCCGTCGCATATCGAAAAGTTCGGGACGGCTGTGAGTATAGGCGGTGGTGTGGGTACAGCAATTGCTTATCCAACTGCGGTTGCTCTTAAGGAGGCCGGAAATTATGTTATTACGATCAATGGAGCCCGGTCAAAAGATTTGGTGATCCTTGAAAACGAAATGAAAGCGGTGAGCGATGAGGCTTATATTACGACTGATGATGGGTCGTACGGGTTTCACGGTTTTGTTACCCAGAAGCTTCAGGAACTTATAGATTCTGGGAAAAAAATAGATTATGTGCTTGCTATAGGGCCTATCCCGATGATGAAAGCTATTGCTGAGGTCACCCGACCTTATGGCATCAAAACCATGGTGAGTCTGAACCCTATTATGGTTGATGGTACCGGCATGTGCGGCGGTTGCAGGGTTACGGTTGACAATCAGATTAAATTTGCCTGTGTTGACGGGCCGGAATTTGATGCTCATCAGGTCGATTTTAAAAACCTTACTGACCGGAATAAAGTGTACCTGCCGGAAGAAAAACAATCGGCTGAGGCATTTCGGCATCAATGCAACCTGCAATAATGAAGGTATAAGGAAACCTTTTTCTGTTTGATTTTTTATATGGTCGTAATGACGTTCCTGCTTTATTTCAACTTTGCAGGCATGGATTTTTTTGCACAAACAAACCACCTTTTTTTTAAACTATGGATCCACAGCATATTACGACCAAAGAACGCTTTGCTATACCTCGGCAGGTAATGCCCGCTCAAAGCGCGGATATAAGGAATAAAAATTTCAAGGAAGTAAATCTTGGCTATTCGGCTGAGCTTGCTCAAACGGAAGCGCTTCGGTGTATTCAGTGCAAGGATCCTGCATGTATAAAGGGGTGCCCTGTCAACATCAAGATTGACCAGTTTATTAAGCTTATTGCTGATGGTGATTTTTTGGGTGCTGCCAGAAAGATCAAGGAAGATAATGTGCTGCCTGCTATTTGCGGAAGGGTTTGCCCTCAGGAGGACCAGTGCGAGAAAACCTGCATACTTACAAAGAAACATACATCAGTCGCTATAGGGAATCTGGAAAGGTTTGCTGCGGATTACGAACGTGAAACCGGCAATGTAAAGCTTCCTTCGGTGAAGGCTTCTACGGGGAAAAAAGTTGCGGTTATAGGGAGCGGCCCGGCTGGTCTCAGCTGTGCAAATGATCTTATCCAGATGGGCCATGCTGTCACGGTGTTTGAGGCCTTGCATGAACTTGGGGGAGTGCTTGTTTACGGGATTCCTGAGTTCCGGCTTCCTAAGGATATTGTGCGATCGGAAATTGATGGGTTGAAAAAGCTTGGTGTTGAGTTTATCACTAATGCTGTGGCTGGACGTTCGGTTACGGTTGACGAACTTCTTACGGAAGAGGGTTTTGATGCCGTGTTTATCGGAAGCGGAGCGGGATTGCCCTGGTTTTTGGGTATTCCGGGCGAGAATCTGCTTGGGGTATATTCGGCCAATGAGTTTTTAACCAGGGTTAACTTGATGAAGTCGTATCAATTCCCTGACAATGACACTCCGGTGTTTAATTGCAAAGGAAAAAATGTGGCGGTGTTTGGTGGCGGCAATACTGCTATGGATGCTGTCCGTACTGCTAAAAGACTCGGAGCGGAACATGCCTATATTGTGTACCGACGCTCGGAAACTGAAATGCCTGCACGTCTTGAGGAAGTTCACCATGCGAAGGAAGAGGGTGTTGAATTTTTGATGCTCATGAATCCTTTGGAATTTATCGGGAATGAGCAGCAGTGGCTTACCGGAGCGAAGTGCCTGAAAATGGAACTTGGCGAGCCGGATGAGTCGGGTCGTCGGCGCCCTGTACCGATAATTGGTTCGGAATTTGTTCTTCCTGTCGATATGGCGGTTATTTCTATCGGCAACGGGTCGAATCCTTTGATTAAACAGACTACACCGGACATCGATGTCAGCAAACGCGACACGATTGTGGTTGACATCAATACCATGGCGACTTCAAAAGATAACGTCTATGCCGGAGGTGATGTGGTTACTGGTGGTGCTACCGTTATTCTGGCAATGGGCGCAGGACGTACTGCTGCAACAGCTATTCACCGTAAACTGATGGGTATTGATTCGGATGAGTGAGGTTTACAGATTCGGAGTCTCTCTTGAAAAATCTCTGATTGAGGCTTTTGACCGGCATATTGAAGCGCAACACTACAAGAGCCGGTCGGAAGCCATTCGGGATCTTATCCGTGAGGAGCTGATCAGAAAACAATGGACTGAGGGAGGCTCTGTTGCCGGAGCTATTGTGATGACGTATGACCATCACAAACGTGAACTGGTAAATGTTCTCCTTGATATTCAGCATGATTTTCAGGAAACCATTATTTCTACCCAGCACGTTCATCTTGATCATCACCACTGCCTTGAAATTATTGCGGTTAAGGGCAGTTCCGCGGATGTCGAAAACCTTGCAACCACCCTTAAGGTTCAAATTGGAGTGAAGCACCTCAGCCTGAGTATCTCTTCTGCGGCTGAGTAACACTTAAAACTTTTTCAACAACTGCAGAATAACGGGGGGTCGCCTTTGATATTCCGTGGCACAATTATTAATTTAATGCCACAACTGGTTTATCAATGATTGCAATCCTGAGGAGTCGCTAACAATGCATATGGCAGACGCATTAGTATCGCCTCTTGTTGGTGCGGCTTTCTGGGCTGTCAGCGGAACTCTTATTGGTTATTCAGCCAAGAAAATTGCCGAAGAAAACGACCCGGTAAAAACACCGTTAATGGGTGTGCTTGGTGCTTTTGTTTTTGCTGCTCACATGGTCAATTTCAGCATCCCCGGTACCGGTTCAAGCGGACATATCGGTGGGGGACTTTTGCTGAGCATACTGCTTGGCCCTTATCGGGCATTTATTGCACTTGCTTCGGTCCTTATTATCCAATGCCTTTTTTTTGCTGATGGCGGTTTGCTTGCTCTTGGGTGTAACATGTTTAACCTTGCATTTTTTCCGGCTTTTATAGCATATCCGTTTATCTATCGAATTATTTCGGGCAATACAGTCTCTCCTGGCCGCATTGCAACGGGTTCAATAATAGCCGCTGTTGCAGGGCTTTTGATGGGATCGTTGTCAGTGATTATACAGACTGTGCTTTCCGGTATAACTGAACTGCCGTTTGGTACTTTTTTGATTTTTATGCTTCCTATCCATGCTGCAATTGGAGTTGTTGAGGGTCTGGCAACCTGGGGAGTGCTTTCATTTGTAATGAAAACCGATCCTGGCTTGCTGATTATGCAACAGGCATCGCCTCGACCCCGATTTATTGTTGCTTTATTCACTATGGCTCTACTGGTTGGTGGAGGTGTCGGGTCGTGGGTTCGGTCGTCCAGTCCTGACGGACTTGAATGGTCGCTTGCAAAGGTCAGGGGGGATAAAACGTCGTTATCTGTTGCCTCTGTTGATGCCGGAAGCAGTGTTTCTGGAATTGTCGGAACGCTGTCAGTGCTGGTTGTTGCCGGAAGCACCGGTTTGGTGCTTGGCCGAAAACGCCCGCAGCAAAAGGGGCTGAAATGAAGAAATTATTGAGCAGCATTCCTTTTGTACAGAACAGGTATAGTGTTTCAGCTGTGGAGGTTACACCTTATTTGGGCAGTGACCGATCCCGGCTTGTGGTTGCCGTTTTATTTGTTTTTTTTGTGCTTTCGGTCCCTAAATTTAATATGCTGGGTGTTCTTGCGTTTGGAGCTTTTCCTCTCTTTCTTGCCGGTGCGACTCAAATTCCTTTAGGTTTAATAGTGAAACGGTTGCTGCTGATTTCGCCTTTTGTACTGGTGATGGCTGCCGGAAACTTCTTTGTTGACCGAACTCCACTGCTTCTTTTTTTTGGATTAACCATCACAAAAGGAATGAGTTCGGGCGTGGTTATTATTGCAAAAACACTGATCACTGTTGCTGGGATGCTTTCTGTGACGCTCTGCATACCTTTTTACCGAATATGCCGTATCCTGGAAACGTTTCGTTTGCCGGAAGTACTGGTGACGCAGTTGATGCTCCTGTATCGTTATGGCTCGGTTTTGGGTGAAGAGGCCGCTTCGATGGAGAAAGCGCGTGATATGCGATCGTTCGGGAACAAGGGTAAAGGGATTTTTCGGACAGCATCACTTATAGGCGCGCTGCTTTTGAGGACAACAAGCCGTGCTGAAAAAATTTACAGGAGCATGCATGCCCGAGGGTTTCAGGGTCGGATGTCGGTACAGTCTGCTAAAAAATTCAGTTATGGGGAATGGATGAATATCGGACTATGGTCTCTTTTTTTTGTATTACTTCGACTGATATTTTGACGTTTCCAACAATGATTTGCATTGAAGAACTCAGCTTTTTGTATCCCGACAGGACTAAAGCCATCGACGGTATCAGTCTAACGCTCAGAAAAGGAAGCGCTACTGGAATTGCAGGGGCTAACGGAGCTGGGAAATCGACACTGGTCAACCATTTGAATGGATATTACCTCGCTCAGCAAGGAACGATTTCAATCGATGGAGTAATGATCAGTAAAAAAAATCTTGACCAGATCCATAAAATGGTTGGCTTGGTGTTTCAAAATCCGGACGACCAGCTCTTTACTGCAAGACTTTATGACGACATTGCCTTTGGGCTGGAAAATCTTGGGATAAGTCCAGCTTCTGTTTCTGCCATTGTTGAAGAGACGCTCAGACAACTGAACCTTTGGGAGTTGCGGGATAAACCTCCTTCACACCTGTCGCAGGGAGAAAAAAGGTTTGCTGCGTTTGCGACAGTGCTGGCGATGAAGCCTGAAGTGATTGTTATGGATGAACCGACCTCCGATCTGGATCCTAAAAACCGGAGAAAACTGATTACTCTGATAAATTCGCTTGATACGACAACAATCACGGTGTCGCATGACCTCGATTTTATCTGGGATACCTGCCAGGAGGTATGCATCATGAACAAAGGCAGGATTGCTGCCGTGGGGCCGGCAAAAGAAATTTTAAGCAACAAGGAGCTGCTTGAATCGAACAATCTTGAACTTCCCCTGCGGCTTCAATGATTATCTGATGCTTTGTGAAATAAGGTCCGCAACTGCTCGACCCGTCCGCGGTTGACGCCAAGGTCGGAGATGCCGAGCCTTGAAGAGGATCGGACATGGATCATTTTTTCTGTTGCGCTTAATCGAAACTCGACATCGTCTATAAAGCCAAAAAGGGGAACAGTAAACGTCGACCAGATGTACTCTTTCCCTTCGTCTTGAATTGTGCCACGCTGTTCGATAATAATTTGTTTAAGAGTGACCCATGCAGACTCGGGTGTGGTGTTGAATGTGATAGGTGCTACATGAAAAAGCGGGTTGTTATTTTCACTGCTTACGCAGTTCGGGGTTCCGGGACAAGGCCTCAGTTTGCCGTTTACCAGTTGCGGCTTTTCCGTTGGTTGTGGCCATAATCCTGAAATCTGTTTGGTAATTGCCCCGACTGCATCATTGAAAATGTCCATGATTTGTTCCGTTTTGTTGAACCCCAAAATTGCTATCCTTCGATCCTTGAGGTCAGTTCTTCTACCATTTTTTTATCGACAAGCTTGACGGTGATTTCAGCAATTTCACGAGAAGTGTTAACGTGAAACACCGATACTTCGAAAAAATCAGTCATACGGACAATGGCGGTTAAATCCTTGATGTATTTGCTGATCCCGAGAAAACTGAGCGGAAGCAGACATTTAACATGAAAGGGATTGCTTAAAAAAATTCCGTAAGGCTGGACTTTAAGGACTGAACCGGTAAAATTTTCTCCTATATCGGGCAGACGCGCAGAAAATTCCTGGTCGATTCCTGTCAGGGTTGAATCGAGACGCATGGTATCACCCAACCTGATTTGACCAATGCGATCCTTCAACAACGCAATATCACTATACTCTATGCCAGGTTCTGCTAGCAGCTCTCTTGCACTGAGCCCCTGGGTGGAGTATACGATAACTTCTTTTTCTTTATGTTTCAGGGCTCTGAGCAATGGCAGAAAATCACTGTCTCCACTGAAAAGGATGAACGTATCGAACTGGTCTGCACCTATTAATGCATCGACAACGAGCTCAACATCAAGATTGCCTTTCATGACAATGACTCCGGTCTCTTTGTTGACAATTTTTTTAACCGGTTTTGAGGTTATCCGATAACCGTGTGCAGTAAGCACTCTCTGGAAAGCGGCATTTTCGTCGGTAACCGGTTCGGATGCCGGTACATAATAATTTGCCTGCACTGAAGCATACCCTGCCATAAAAAATGCCATGAGACGCGAAAAATCGATCTGCCACCCCAAATGCCGCTGGGTAAAAAAAAGGTTTGCTCCGTCAATAAAAACAGCTGCACGACCCATAGCTCTCAGTATCTCTTAAATTTCAGTATTGTACTTCACCGTACTAAATAATAAACATAAGACAGACATTAACCATTCAATTTTAAAGGTATATCGCAGAAGTATATCAACCCGCATACCTGCACCTGAATCAGCAGTGTATGAATTGTCTGGCGGCATTGATAACTTTGGATGCCATATAGGCGGTGAACTCAGGGGTACAATTCAGGCATGGTATAGAGGTCGCCTCTTTGATCGATGATGAACTCAGTAGTTCATCCGCCCGGTGTATGGTTTCATTGCCGTCGGCAAAGTAACCGCATCCAAAAAGATCAACGGAAACAGACTTCTCTTTTTGCAGCATAAGGCAGATTTCATCGAATGATGGTTTGGTCCACTCGCCTCCCACGTTGTGGTTCAGGTATCCAATCATGATCCTGCCGTAAGGATTTCTCGGGTCCTCCAAAATGACTTGATGAAGACGTTCGGCAAACATCCGGGTCTGCTCATGACCTGTACGGAAGCTTGGCGGATCGCCTTTTTTATCTTTAACAAGGGTGCCGTGAAGGAGAAGGAGGAGTAATCGATTTTCAGTTTTCTGAGCTTTACGTGCAGAAATATTATCTGAGGAATTCTGGAACAGGTAGTTACAGTACATCGGGTATAGCCGCTCATCGCTCCAGAACCTGCTGAGGACTTTAACTGTTGACAGATCCTCGAGGCTGCGTGAGGCCGCAAGATAGGAGCAGAGCTGACCGCAGGAAAGTGTGTTGTCGATAGGCGACATGGAAACGATTACCTGTCCATCGTAATTCCGCGTCTGTTCTATTATATGTTCAACATAGGGCGGTGAGGCCGAAAACGCTGCATATATCTGGAAGTCAAATTCTTTTGCTGATGGCAGGGTATCAAAGTATTGCTGTAATTCCCGGGCCTGGTCGCGGGTGATTTTGTTATGAGGTGAACATGCGGCGTTGTTACGGGAACGGATCAGTTTTTTGAGCGATGAAGTAACTGCTATTGTTTTCTGCAATGCACCGGGAATCGGAATAACACGGGAGGCATGGGCAAGGGTCTCGCGAGTCACCCGGTAGTTTTCCATGAAGCGAGTGGTTTCGGCCTCACCGTGTGCCGCAAGGATAACTGCAATTTTCTTTCTTGATGCCATGAGTCGCTTCGGTAGTATCAGGACTTTCGTGCCGAAATGATTTTTACGTCTGAGCCTTCGTGTAAATTTTTATCCGGTACAAGCGCTATTTTATCTCCTTGCTTCAGTCCCTGTAAAACTTCTATGTATGTCATATCGCTGGCACCCTGCTTGATGAGCTGCTTTTTTAACCGGTTCTTATCAATTTTCCATACGTAGTTCTGATGGTTTTCTTCAAACACTGAACTTTTTCGGATAAGAAGAGTGTGCGGCTTGATGTTGTAGATAATATTTGCCGTTGCGGTCATTCCTGCCTGGATGTTGTCAGTCGGCTTATCAAGTGTCAGATAAATTTTTGAGGTCTTTGTGATTTTGTCAGTCTGGGGCACAATGCGGGAGACTTTTGCGGAAAGCCGTTTGTCCGGATAGGCATCAAATGCAACTGTGGCCGCCTGTCCATTGCGGATCCGGGGAACATCAAGCTCATCAACCTCGACGCTGACCAGATAACTTGATGTATCAACAACTCTTGCCACAAGAGTATTTGCGGTGACATAATCACCTTTTTTGACATTTTGTAAAGTCAGTGTTCCGGAAAAAGGAGCCCTGACGGTGAGTTTTTTGAGATCATCCTCACGCATTTTTAATAATAATGCTTTCTGCTGAAGCAACTCTTTTGACTGAGTGAGGTTTTTTTCGGCATCATCAATTTCCTGGCGGGATATTGCTCCATCCTTGAAGAGATTCTTTTTTCTGATACTGTGCAGAGCATTGTCTTTCAGCATTGCCTCCTGCTCGGCATAGACTGCTCTTGCTTCGCGAACAGCAAGCTGAGGATTAGGACTGTTGATTGAAAGAATTTTCTGACCGGTGGTTACATGCTGACCTTCGAGTGCTCCAACATAATTTACTGTTCCGGAATATTCGGCACTGAGGTTGGCGACGGCATCGGCCTCTACAAACCCTGTAGCATAAATAGCCTGAACAAGCTCTGCATAGGTCACTTGTCCTGCTTCAATATCAATGGTATTGCCTTTGGTAAAAAGAAAAACTACAGTCGCAATAAAAATAACTGCAAGAGCAATGGTATACTTCGGAAGAAACTGCTGTAGGGACTTCATTGGGTACTGTTATTATATATTCAACATTGAGAAGTTACATGTTTTAAACTTTTTATCCATTCTGACCTTGGTTTTTCCATAATTTTATCAATCTTTAAAAACGTTTGTCATTCCCTGACTTCCCACGCGGGAAGTATTGCATAAAAAACACTTAATCTACACCTTCAATGGGCGATAATCAAGATTTACAGAAAAGCTTTCTTGAAACAGTAAAATTCGATGACAAAGGACTTGTTCCCGCAATTGTCCAGGATCATGAAACAGGGAAAGTGCTTATGATGGCATGGATGAATCGTGAGAGCCTTCAAATGACCCTGGAAAAAAAGAAAGCATGTTACTGGAGCCGCAGCCGCAAGGAACTCTGGCTGAAAGGCGAATCATCCGGAAATATGCAGGCTGTTCACGACATCCTCATTGATTGTGATGGAGATACCCTGCTTTTAAAAGTATCCCAGATCGGCGGAGCGTGCCATGTTGGTTATCATTCTTGTTTTTATCGCAGAGCAAAAGAGGATTCGATGATGGAAATCTGTGACACTCTGATGTTTAACCCGGAAGAGGTATATGGTAAAAAAAGCTGATATGGCGATTAGTCAATCGAAAGAGAGCGCCAAATCTCTGAACCAAACTAAATCCAGAGCTTCGATTAAGCGAATGTTTGATGAGGTTGCTCCGACTTATGATTTTTTAAATCATCTGCTGAGCTTGGGAATTGATAATTACTGGCGGGCAAAAGCTACGAGCAAGGCAAAACAACTTCTTGGCAGCAATACAGCACCAAAGATTCTTGATGTTGCAACAGGTACCGGTGATTTAGCGGCCTCTATGGCAAAAATACCGGGGGCAAAGGTGACTGCTCTTGACTTGTCGCCTGAAATGCTTGCCATTGCTAGAAAGAAATATCCGCAGATTACCTTTTTAGAAGGCTATGCTGAAAAGCTGCCGTTTGTGGACGCAAGCTTCGACGTTGTCAGTGCCGGATTTGGTGTCAGAAATTTTGAGGATCTTGCAAAAGGAATGCGGGAGTTCCACCGCATCCTGAAACCGGGTGGTCATGCGTTCATTATCGAACCGATGATACCTCGCAATGATGTGATGAAAAAACTTTACCTGATCTATTTTAAAAAGGTACTGCCCAAAATTGCAGGATTGTTCAGCAAATCAAGTTTTGCCTATGACTATCTGCCCCATTCTGTTGAAAAGTTTCCTCAGGCTGAGGCGTTTACTGCTATTTTGAAAAGTAATGGATTCAGTTCAGCTGAATTTTTTCCGATGACCTTTGAAACTTCAATCCTTTATGTGGGACGAAAATAAGAAGGATGATCGGCCAATAACTGAAGTTACTGTTTCAACAGGTTTGTGAGGTATCCGGCATGTTCAGCATCTTTCGATGTCTGTATCGCTTTTCTGTATTTAGAAAAATTCTTACAGGCGTGCTCGACCTGCAGGCGATCTGCATGTATTTGTTTGATGAGATCCACTGCATGAAGCGGCTCTGTTACATGAAATATCATATGCATGTCGCTTTTGCTGAAAAGGTTCCGTTCCATGACTTCGTTTTCGAGCCATTGAAGCAGATTTTTCCAGATTTGGCCGTAGAGAATAATCGGCGTTTCACAGATATGCTCCACCTGTACAAGCTGCCATGCATAAAACAGCTCAAGTAAGGTGCCGATACCTCCGGGAGCAACTATTACCGCATCAGAAAGTGCCATGAAGGTATCGAGCCTGTTGCTGAAAAGGCTGAATTCCTGCTTGATATCGAGAAAGCTGTTCGGCTCCTGCTCCCTGGGCAGCTTGATGTTAAGGCCTATTGAGTGGCTTGAGGATTGAGCGCTTTGCGTGCCGGCATTAGCTGCCTGCATCAATCCCGGACCACCGCCCGTTACAATGTCAAACCCTGATTCCGCAAGGCCTTTCGCTATCTCAAAAACATCTTTATAATCCTGGTCACCTTCCTGAATCCTTGCGGATCCGAAAATCGCAACCCTGTAATGAAGATCCATGTGAAATGTAGTAATAGTGATTATCCTTTCCCTGCCGCTTTACAGCATTGCTTCAAACTCGTCTTCTGACACTATCCTGACACCTAGTTTCAAGGCTTTATCGAGCTTGCTTCCTGGATCGTGACCCGCCACAACAATACCGGTTTTTTTACTGACCGAGCCGACTACCCTGCCACCCCGCTCCAGCACCAGTTCAGCAGCTGTCTGCCGATCATAGCGATCAAGGCCTCCGGTAAAAAGAACACTGATGCCCTCAAAATTCCGGTTTATCTGCGCTTTGGGTTCCGATGCGCTAAGCGGCAAACCGGCTTGTTTCAGTTTTTCGATAAAGTCGCATGCTGAAGGTTTTGCAAAAAATTCGCATATGCTTTTAGCGACTACCGGACCTATATCGGGTACTGTTGCAAGATTTTCCTCGTCGGCCAGGGCCAGTGCAGATAAGGATGGATAGGCGCTTGCCAATTCGCGAGCTGTTGCGCGGCCAACGTGACGGATTCCGAGAGCATAAAGCAGGCGTTCGTAACTTTTTTCACAACTTTCCTGCAAAGCACGCACAATATTCTGTGCTGACTTGGGACCCATCCGTTCGAGGTTTTCGAGTTGCGGTACCTGCAGAAAATAGAGATCACCGGCATCTTTTACGACCCTCATAGCCACAAGCTGGTCGACGAGCGCTTTACCAAGGGTCTTGATGTCCATGGCATCACGCGAGGCGAAGTGCAGTAACCTTCCTCTGATTTGGGCAGGACACTCATCATCGTTCGGGCAATAGTAACTGACCTCATTTTCTTGTTTTGCAAGATGGGTGCCACACTCGGGACATACGGAAGGCACCTCGATTGGTTCAGCATCTACTGGACGCTCTTCGAGCACAACGCTGATAACCTTGGGAATCACCTCACCTGACTTTTCGATAATAACCCGATCGTGCAGTTTGATGCCCAGCCGCTGGATTTCATCAAAATTATGAAGGGTTGAACGGGAAACCGTCGAACCGGCAAGCAATACCGGCTCAAGCTCTGCAACGGGGGTAATGGTGCCGAGACGGCCGACCTGAAACACAACGGCACATAAAACTGTTTTAGCCTGCTTAGCAGGATATTTGTAAGCGATTGCCCAACGGGGGCTCTTAGCGGTGGCTCCAAGTTTTTCCCAAAGGCGGGCATCGTTCAGCTTCAGAACTACACCATCTGTTTCGTAGGGAAGCGTCCAGCGATTTTCGTCCCATTCTTTGATAAAGTTGCTGATATCCTGAAGTTCACAGCACAACCGGTAGTGGCCTCCGGTATAAAATCCGAGCTTTTCGAGCTGTTTGAGTCGATTGAACTGGGATGAACTGTCATAGTCATAACCCTTAAGGTAGTATGCGACAAAGCTCATTTTACGACGCGCAACCTCAGCGGAATCCTGTAGTTTAAGCGAGCCTGCGGTAGCATTTCGAGGATTGGCAAACCGGTCTTCCTCCGGACGGCTGTCATTCAGCTGTTCGAAATCATCCTTCCGCATGAATACTTCACCCCGTATTTCAATATCGCTCTCTTCATTCTCTCGAAAAACGTCTGAAATCTCAGCTAACCGAAGAGGTATTGTTGGAATGGTTTTAATGTTTGCGGTAATGTCGTCACCCTGAACTCCGTCACCCCTTGTCGCTCCGCGTACCAGAAGACCTTTATGATAAAGAAGACTGATGGCTACCCCATCGAACTTAAGCTCGGCTACCATTTCCTGCTCGTGAACACCTTCAAGAGCCAGAAGCTTTTTGACTCGATTGTAAAAATCCTCAAGGTCACCGATGGAATAGGTATTTGAAAGGCTCAGCATTGGTTCACGATGCTGTACAGAGGGAAAAACCCTGGTAATGGTTCCACCGACTCTTTGCGAAGGACTGTCGGGGGTAACCAGACCAGGAAACTCCCTTTCAAGAGCTATCAGCTTTTCGAGAAGTCTATCAAATTCGTAATCGGAAAGCTCAGGCTTTGCCTCAATGTAATAGAGGTGGTTATGACGCTCAATCTCTTTGCGAAGGTTGGCTATCGCCTCCGAGGCACGTATGATATCGGTCATTGATACAATAAATTATCTGCCTGGTGATACTACCCAACCGGCAAGATTTTTTAAAAATTCATAAGACCCCTGAATGCCTAGTTTAGCCCAAGTCGCTTCCAGCACTTTAGGGTAACGCCAGGCAAGACGCATCATGACCACTATCAAATCCTCAATCTTCATCTCATCACGGAACATGGTCTGACGGTATCGTTCAGGCAGTTCATCAAGGACAATCATAACCTCGTTCATAAGGTCGTTGACAAAGTTCGGTGCATCTGTTGCGGAGTTATAGCACATAAACTTCATAAGGTTAGCCATAGAAGCAACATTCGGCTCGAAGGCACTTATTCTTTCAAGATTCTTTTTTGAAAGATCGTCTGTATCAATTGCCCTGTCAAGATCGGCCGTAAGATGGGGCAGGTTACGGACCATTGAACCAAAACCGCAGAAAGTCAAAGGAGAGGCTAGTGAGGCTGCATCACCGAACAGGATAATACGTTCGTCGGCAATCTCCCTTGTACGGCTGTATCCATTATGACAGTACGCGGGAATGATACCGTATACAGGACGATGCACAACAAAGTCCTTCCCCAGCTTTTTATAATCAGGCAGCGTTTTGAAGTATGTATCGAAAAGGCTGAGCAGTGATTTGTCGTTTGGAGAGTCAGCTTCGTCGTAAAAGAAAAGATAGGTTATGTATTTAGAGCCGTCGGCAGGAAATCCTTCCCAGATAAACTGACGGCCTTTTCCTGAACTATTGTCAGCAGGACTTATACTGGCTAAAATTTCACCGGTATCGAAATCAGCATTTTCAAATCCACTTGCCATAGTGCCAACCGTCGGGCATACGTGTGTCTGTGGAGCACCTGCGTTGAGCTGCATGGCGAGTGGTGAGAGTATCCCCATTACATCGACAAGTACTTTAGCCTTGTAATACCATGCTTTTCCATTTGTATCCTCAACTTTTACCACGATATGGTCGTCAAAGAGGTAACAGCAGGAAAAAGAGGTTTCTGCAAGAATAGTACTGCCTGGAACTGCCAGAACCTTATCTTTTGCCAACCCAAGCAGCTTGTCTGTATTTACGGCGCAATCAAGTACATTTTCCATAAAGAGCCTTTTCTGGCTGCCATCCGGCTTGTAAAACTCCACCCAACCGGTTTTGTAACGACGCACAATGACCGAATCGATTTCTTCCTCGGTAAACAGACCGGTAGCTGAGAGATTTAAAAGTTCGGGTCTTGAAATATTCCAGTCTCTTGTTGTTTTCGCAGGTGTCTGGCGATCAAAAATCATAACCTTACGACCATACTTCCCCGCCATCACAACTGCGTGGAGCATACTGAGCGTTCCACCGGCATAGATCAAATCATACCTGCCTGTTATTACAGCATCATTCGGTAGGTCGCTGCCAGGAAAGACGACTTGCTTTACCGGTTGTTTCAGCTTGTCCCAGTAGCTATCAACTTCTTTGATGCGGCGAAGATGCTGTTCACCATCAGCAAGTAATGAAAATGCCTGATAAAGATGAGGGTGGGTCTGCTTGATTTGATTGAGTATAGTTGACATATAAAAGGGGATAAGGGATATTAGTGATGATCCTTAAGGAGCACAGGGGCAGAATATTCCGCCATTGGCTTCAATTGTATGTCGCTTTCAATCATTCCGTCAACAAGATTTATCCTCCTGCCGGCACGGTTTGCAAACTCTTCATCATGAGTGACAACAATAACGGTCTGATGCAGTTCTTTGTTAAGGCGGTCAAAAAGCTGATAAACATTGTCTGCTGATCGCGAATCGAGGTTACCGGTAGGTTCATCGCCCAACAGTACTTTAGGTTCATTTGCAAGAGCACGCGCTATGGCGACACGCTGCTGCTGACCACCTGAAAGCTGGCTTGGCTTGTTGGTATATTTGTTCTGCATCTCTACAAGATCGAGCAGCGTCTTTGCTCTATCCTTGATTTCCTTTCGGCTGCGCCTGCCGTTTATCATCATCGGCATACTGACATTGTCGACAGCATTAAACTCAGGAAGCAAAAAATGAAACTGATAGATGAATCCTATTTTTTCGTTACGGATATGGTTCATTTCCGTTTCATTTTTTTCCGTAATCGCATCTCCGTCAAGCCAGACTTTTCCCGCTGTGGGCTTATCGAGCCCCCCCATAATGTAGAGCAGAGTTGATTTACCGGAACCCGACGGCCCTGTAATTGCTACAAACTCCCCTGCCTTAATTTGTAAAGAAAGGTTTGGAATGATGGTCTGACGAATATCACGGGAAAGTTCAAGCTCCTTTCGGATTCCCTCAAGCTTGAGAATCATTGCAGCCATCAGTTACTGGTTTCTGTACTATTGTGGTTTTCAATTCCGCCGTTAACGTCATAGGCTTTTGACACATACTAACTGTATAATATTATATAACAAAAAAGCCCCGAAAGACGGAGCTGTATTTGCTGAAAAACAGCAATCCCAAGTTGAGTTCGTGCGTTACATGCATCTTGTGACAGCAAAGGCGGAGTAAAGCGGCAGGAATGTTATTTTTTTGCACTGGAAGATCTGCATACCTGAAAAGGTACGGCATCAATCCAATATTGAGAATGCGAGGTCCCTTCAGAAAATGGACATGAACACACGCTGATGAATCCTTCGTAGTGCATTATGTTTACATAATGAATGTTATACAACAAATCTTGAGGACAGCAAGAAGGGCTTGACTTATTTTATAGGCATGCATATTAAGCATAGCCTTGGGACGAGCATTGCTGGAGTTGCGTAGCGTATCAACTCATTATATTGAATAATGTTCAATTATTTGCTATGTTCAAATTAAATGAACAAGGAATATATTGAACATAATTTAGCCGGAGACAACGCAGAAATTCTTCGGCAGGCTATGGAAGCCTTGAAGAAGATCGCTCCACTGGAATACGCGGTTGAACCGGGTCACGTCCTTCATGACCAGGGATACGACTTCCTGATAAAGGGAAAAGTTTTCGGGGACGCATTCGTTTGGTGCGTCGAGGTAAAAAAATATCTGACCAAAGCCGGCGAGCTCCAGGTTCTCGTAAACAGGGATAAGATGCCACATCCATTTTTGCTGGCGACAAGATACATTCCCCCTGAGACCGCAGCAAGATTGCGTGATGCTGGCATCCAGTTCATCGACACGGTCGGAAACGCCTTTCTCAATCAACCTCCACTGTTGATTTTCGTTCAAGGAAATAAACCGGAAAAGGAAGAAATCGTCCTTCCCACAGCTCGTCTCTTCAGAGGAGTGGGCCTAAAGATCGTCTATCTCTTTTTGTGCCAACCGGAACTCGTCGAGAAAACGTATCGCGATCTGGCCTGGATGGCGAATGTCGCCTTGGGAACGGTGAAAAGCACCATGACCGAACTGATCCAGAAAGGCTTCATATTCGACATGGGCAAAAAGGGGAAAAAGCTCCGGGATAAAAAGAAGCTCTTTGAGCGCTGGATTACAGCGTATCCCGACTACGTAAAGCCTAAACTGTTGATGGGACGATTCCGGGGTGACGGGGAGTGGTGGAAGGACATCCCACTGGATCCCACCCTCGCGCAGTGGGGCGGCGAGGTTGCCGCAACGAAACTGACCGGATACCTGAAGCCGGGCACCGTAACGCTGTATGCGGACAAGCATCGTCTCGGAGAACTCGTGGTCGCCAATAGACTGAAAAAAGACCCGCATGGCAATATAGAGATTCTCGAACGGTTCTGGCCGCTGAACAATGACTTCGGTGACGGCGATACGGTGCACCCGATCATCATCTACGCTGACCTTGTCGCCATCGGCGACCAACGCACAACGGAAACCGCAAGAATAATTTATGAAAAACATATCGATCAATATTTCAGGCAGGATTGACCCTGAAAGAGTATCTGTTTTGAGAGAGATCAATGACGTTGCCAAGGAACTCAACATAAATTTCTTTGTGGTGGGGGCTTTCGCTCGTGACGTGATCTTTGAACATATCCATCGGATTTCCGCTCCTCGAATGACGGAAGACATCGACATTGGCATTGAGGTGGCAAGTTGGGAAGAATTCAAACGCCTGACTGACACCCTGATCGAGCGCGGACATTTCTCCCAGACAAATTTACCGCACCGATTCAGTGCTAGTTCATTTCCAACCCTTATAGATATCGTGCCCTATGGGGGGATTGGCGACGAAACGAAGCGGATCAGTTGGCCTCCAAACCATGACATGATCATGAGTATCCTCGGGTTTGAAGAAGCGTATCAATCAGCATTGAACGTGCGTTTAAGCAACGAACCGCCTTTGGAGATTCTGGTTCCTTCGATACCTGCACTGGCACTCCTGAAGATCATCTCCTGGGACGACGCTTACCCGGAACGCGAGCGTGATGCGCTTGATCTTCTCTTCATCCTTGAAAAATACGAATCGACTGATATCCTGAATAAACTGTACGAGTCCCACGTACCCTTGCTTACCGAGGAAGAATTCCATCCCCAGTTGGCTTCCGTTCGACTACTCGGACGGGAAATAGCGCAGTTGGGCAACACGGAGACGGTAAGCACGGTAGAAAAGATTCTGGCCCGGGAAATCGACGAAAACCAAGGGTTCAGAATGCTCTCGCATATGGTCAAGGGTGTTTCGTTTCAGAGTATCAAGTTTGAGAAATCTCTGCAACTCCTCAGAAAGCTCTTGCAAGGAATTAGAGAAGAAATGCAAAGGGAGTGAGGAAATATCAAGACATAGCAAATAAACCGCCTTCAGCTTCATCAAGAACCACAACGGGCTATTATATCATCTTTTAAGCTCTTCACGCCAACGCTTTTTACAAGCAAAAGCTGCACTGGTGGACATGAGATGACGCGCAATCATTGTATGCAATAGTAAAGATTAACTTTACTATTGCACGAAACAAAAACCAAGAAAATTTACACCTGCGAAATAGGGGCAGCTTCAGGAAAGGAATATTTGAGCAACTTTCATTCTACCCTATAAGGTTCTGCAGTGACCTTCCGCGTCGGTCAAGACGCCAGATGATGAGGGTGTCACCTTTTTTCAGTTCTTTCAGGCATTCGGCAAGCCCAGGCCGTTCAACTTGACAATGCAACGATGTTATCGATTAATTGGGCTCTCGCCGTGTGGCTTGGGTTTTCTTAAACACACTCTTTTTTTCAGAGAACAAGATTAAATACATAACCGACGAGCATTATTCCGGTAGCAACAACGCCAACAAATACTGCAATAAGCCGTGGTTTAAGAACTTTGCGAAGAATAATCATTTCCGGTGCTGAGAGTGCGATAACGCTCATCATGAAGGCCATTACCGTACCTAGTGCGGCACCTTTGCCGAGAAGAGCCTGAACAACCGGAAGAATACCTGCAGCATTTGAGTACATGGGAACCCCGATCAGCACGGCGACAGGAACCGACCACCATACGCTTTTACCCATCAGTGATGCCATAAAGTTTTCGGGGACGTAGCCGTGAATGCCCGCCCCAAGTCCTACGCCTAAAACAATATAGAGCCAGACCTTTCCGACAATATCACGAACATGCCTGACCCCCTCACCTATCCGAAATGACCAACTCATGGCCCCTACTTCTTCTTCTGCCGGGATTATGTTGTGCTGGAGTTTTTGTACCCACTCTTCGAGATACCCTTCCATTCTGAGTTTACCGATGACTATACCTGCTACAATAGCCACCGCAAGACCCATAATGGTATAGAGCAGGGCAACCTTCCATCCGAACATGCCAAAGAGCAGCGCAAGGGCAACTTCATTGATCATAGGTGCTGAGATAAGAAATGAAAAGGTAACGCCAAGAGGAATACCGGCCTGCAGAAAACCTATAAACAGCGGCACTGCTGAACAGGAACAGAATGGTGTTACTATGCCAAGGGTTGCGGCCATAACATTTCCGGCTCCTGTCCGGCGGCCTGAGAGAAATGACCTTGTGCGTTCAGGCGAAATATAGGTATGGATCACCCCCATGAGAAAAACTACCGCGATAAGAAGCAGCAGTACTTTTGGCACCTCAAACAAAAAAAAGTGCAGAGATTCGCCGAATCGGTTTGTCCGGCTTATCCCTGCATACTGTAAAATGATGCCTGCACACCATTCGAGGTTACTGTAGAGCAGTATCCACAAACCCGTAACAACGAGAACAAGTGAAATCCGCCGAATGTTATCTGTCTCGGAAAGCATACCTGAAGATTGTCGGGTATCGGGCATAATGGTTTCAGCAGCAGCTTCCGTTGCCTTTTTCTTTGCCGCCATGAGTACCGCAACAGCAGCTGTGAGGCTGTGCTGTCAGCATCTCCTTGATTTCTTCGTGTGAAGGGATACGCCCCTTACAGACCACTTTTTCGTCGACCACCAGAGCGGGAGTTGAGAGAATATTGTATGCCATGATCTGCTGAATATCCTCTACCTTTTCAACAGTTGCAGCAATACCTTCAGAGGCGATCACTGCGTTAACGGCATCGGCAAGCTGGTTACAATTTGCACAGCCAGTTCCCAGAATTTTAACTTTTTTCATTATAGTACTCCTTTATTATAGTTTAACGTGAATGAACAAATCATAAGAATAAAAACAGGTTATCAACAGTTACAGTGACAATCCTTGTCGGTGATGAAAAACCTTCCGAACAGTAGCGATGCTTTCAACCACTGCTCCTTATTGATACAGTAACGGACCTTAGGGGGATTGATCTCTCCTTGAATCAGTCCCGATTCGAGCAGGGCTTTGAGGTGCTGGGATATCGTTGACTGCGCCATTGGAATGAGTTCTGTCAATTCGCCGGTAAAGCAACAGGTATGTGTTGCCAGCAGTTTTAATATTTTCAGTCTTACGGGATGACTCATTGCCTTTGCTATAGTAGCAATGGCTTCGTCTTCAAGACTGTACTCAATCACTGACAATGTTCTCTGCATCGATTACTTTTATTAGTTCATCGCAAATATACGATTAATATACAATCAAAAGCAACATGCATTAACTGACGGCATAAAAGACTTGGGCTTTTACGAATGAGTTATCCAGGATACTTATTATGTATCCTGTTTGTTTAAAAAAGAAAAATTGTAACGTCATGCATTACTTGATACCGGACCGTGATATAGAGGGATTTCTCGAAGAGGATGTGCCGTATGGAGATATGACAACGTCGCTGCTGGGAATCGGGAATGAAATGGGTGAGATAACGTTTACCTGCCGTGACGAAACGGTTATTTGCTGCACGGAGGAGACTGCCCGCATTTTTGAAAAATGCGGTGCGTCAGTGACCTTATGCCTGGAAAGCGGGAAGGTAGTTGAAGCCGGCGTTGAGATTCTGTCTGCCAGAGGGCCCGCTGCGGGCCTTCATGCCGGGTGGAAAGTTGCCCTTAATCTGCTTGAGTATTCATCGGGTATTGCCACAAGAACTCACACCATAGTTAACAGAGCGAGAAAGGTTAATCCAGTCATCACTGTTGTGACAACTCGAAAGTCATTTCCTGGAACAAAAAAAGTTGCGCTAAAGGCAATTTTGGCCGGGGGAGCGCTTCCGCACAGGACCGGGCTTTCAGATTCAATTCTTGTTTTCCGGCAGCATACTGATTTCATGGGTGGATTGGAGAGTTTTCTTGCTACCATCGCCAAACTGAAGGCTAAAGCTCCTGAACATACCATTATTGTGGAGGCTGATAGCGCCGAGGAAGCTCTGAGGATTGCTGGTGCAGGTGCAGATGTTGTTCAGGTAGATAAGCTTGCTCCTGATAAACTTTCGACGTTGGTTGATCAGGTCCATCAAACTGGCATGAGGATTAAAATTTCTGCAGCGGGCGGTATCAATGCAGAGAATGCCGCTGCTTATGCCGAAACCGGTGTGGATATTATTGTTTTGTCTTCTGTTTATTTCGGAAAGCCTTCGGATATTGGTGTGACCATGCGTCCTTTATAACAAATAAGAGCAATGCTCGTATTTTGCCGTTGATCCTGATTTACTCTCTCTATACGAGAAGAGACTCAGGTGCAGTTATTTTCAAAAAATACTTCAGTCAACTTTTTATTGTACATTTATGTTCGTTTATGTTCAATAAGGGCTTATGTTTATAAGGGATTTAACTTTACACGCCAATGTTTTCATCAGGCAGAAAAGTATGTTTCATGACGGGCGCTTCGGGTATACTTGGAAGTGAAATTGCGCTTGCTGTTGCAGGGCAGGGATATTCTGTCTTTTTTACGTATCACTCTTCAGAACCGGTGGCAGCAGCTACCCTTGAAAAGATACGCTGGATAAGCCCTGAGTCGCAGATGGTGCAGTGCGATGTATCGAAACCCGCTGAAATAATAGCTGCTTTTGCTGAGTTTCGCCGACAGTTTAATCGCCTTGATCTTCTTATTACGAGCGCATCAAATTTTTACAGTACACCTTTACCTCTTGTTACCGAAGAGAAATGGGATGATCTTGTGGATACTAACCTTAAGGGAACATTTTTTACGCTGCAGGAAGCGGTAAAAATTATGCAGAAACAGTCTTTTGTGTCTAGAATAATTACAATGACCGATATTTCCGCTAATCTTATCTGGCGAAATTTTGCACCTTATACGGTATCGAAAGCCGGAATACAGCACCTGACTAAAATTTTTGCAAAAACTTATGCTCCCGTTATTCTTGTTAATTCAATCGCGCCTGGTACCGTTACAATAAATCCAGAAAAAGAGATGGACAGCGAGGAGGAGATGATTAAAAAAATCCCGCTTAAACGACTTGGCGACCCACTTGATATTATCAAAACGATCACCTTTCTTCTGGAAAGCGATTATATTACCGGCCAGATAATTGCCGTTGACGGTGGCAGAACTCTTCAGTAGCAGAGTACAATAAAAAAGAAGACATTGTTTTTATATATTCTTTTTGAACTGGTTTAAAGAAAATCATCATAAGCTTTGGAGCTATTATGGAACAGGAAGTCCCGGTTATCGTGCATGAACGTGAAACAAAAAACACTGTTAAGGAACCGAATCGCGAAAAACTCATTCCGGACCAGTTGGAAGAGCTAGGTAACACCTTATCAGAGGCTTATGCGACATTTAAGGAAAGTGAGTCGTATGAAACACTCGTAAAAAGCGGTGAGAAAGTGAAAGAGTATATTAAAAATAACCCTTCGAAGGCTTTGCTTTATTCATTGGGGGCAGGCGCTTTGTTCGGACTTTTGCTTAGAAAGAAGAGATAACTGGTATTTACCTTGAAGACAATATGATGAACCGCCCAGAGGAAAAGGTTCCGGCATCAACACCATTGAAACGCAAACAAACCGGAATCCATAAAATCCTTGATGATACGGTAACGTCCACGTATGAAGACGTCATTGTTATTATAGAGTCAAAAATCGAACTCCTTAAGATTGAGCTTACCGAAAAAATTTCGGTTGTGGCAGCTATGGTTATTCTTGGTGTAGTTCTGGTTATCGGAATTGCTTACCTTATCACTACTTTCGCGATGCTCACCGGGGAACTTCTGGGTCACTTGTTTCTGGGTTATCTCATGGTGAGCCTTATTTTTATTTCCTGCTTTGTGTTTTTCGTGAAGTTCAAACCTTTACTTTTGAAAAACATGCTTCAAAAAATATTTTTATCGGTCAATGACTACAAAAAATGAACCGTTACGCGGCATTCAAGCAAGAATAGAAGAGCTGCAGAACACGATAAGTGAAAAAGAAGGAGAGATAAAGTCAAGGGCTCAACATTTGAAAGATGACCTTAAAGCTGAACTCGCCCCTGTTGAAATGGTAAAAAAATATCCTTTAATTGCCGCAGGTACTACTTTTTTGGCCACTTTAATCCTCACAAGAGCATTAACAGGCAACAGGAGCTATGCATCACAGGCAAAACCTGAATGTTCACCTTCGCCAACGCAGAGTCGCGGCGCACTCTATAGCATCGGCATAGACATTCTGCGTTCTGCCAAAGATCTTGGATTCAACTACCTTCAACGATATATCGACAGTAAAATCAAATAATTTTACTGTCGATCCTGCGAACAAGAGTACCACTTACACAATACTTCTCTATGACAGCCTGACTTTTGTTTCAGAAATCCGTACTTTACGGGTGCGATTATTCCCGCTTTGCAATACCTTATCTGTGCTCGGCTGCAGGTAACGAGTATCTCGAAGTGTAGTGGTATTTTATGTAGAGCGAAAGTCGCTGTGTGTATTAGAGTAATTGAGAATTCAGGGCTCAGAGAAAATCAGGTAATTCCGGGTATAGTCGGAATTGCATGTGTTCTATGATGCTCTCAACCAGTATAATTTTTGGGCATTACATCCCCGACTATGACCATCAAGAATAACCCGACAGTAGTTCAGAATAAGGAACACTTTTATGTCAACCGCAACGCCAGAAACCTCTTTCATCTGACTGACCCGGAATTTCTCTCTCTGCCCGCCTCCGGTCAGGAAAGTTTTAAAAAAGCTGAACAACAGGCAGGTATCATCAATGATTTCCTGAAAAAAGAGAAGGGTGCAGAAGCGAAACCGGTTCTGCCGGCACAGTTCCACGGCATGAAACTGCTGCATGAACTGTTTCATTATGTCATGACTTCATCAATGGCTGTCCGACAGCCAACCCTGCTTGACAGCGCTTATGGAACCTTTGAGACTGAGCTTTCAATTGAGAAGTCAACAAATTATCTGACTCGTTTTATCAGTGCCTTTCCTACCCGGAATATTTACTCTGGATCTGAAGCTCCCTCAGCCTGGGTGAGCCAGCATGCAAATAAAAAATATCTTCTTGAAGAGTCTTTTCTTGTATGGCTGAATACCCAGAATCCAGCTCTGGAACAGTTTTCCGATCTTTTGACCGATGAAAAGATAATGCGGGAAGATGCTTACCGGAAGCTGATTCTGACTTTGCAGAGTTCAATGAAGGCTATGGGACCAGTTGGCCCGGGCAATATTGACCTTGTGGAGCTGCTGACTGAACCAATCAGGCACGCTCCAGCAAGCATACTTGAGCAGCTTCGGTATATCCGCCTGAACTGGACTGATCTGCTGGCAGATTCTCCTTTTTGGACATTGCTTCCTGCTGCTATTGATTTAATTGAGGAAGAAGACAAATACCTGTTTTTCGAAAAGATCGCCAGAGCTGACGATGCAAGCAAAGAGGGTCACTTTTTTGAAAAAGAGGCCCAGATACCGGATTACAGTGCTTTTGATGACAATGCGGTGGCAAACTACTCTCTTGATTCATCATGGATGCCTGAAGTGGTCATGCTCGCAAAAAGTACGTATGTATGGCTCGATCAGCTGAGTAAACTTTACCATCGACCTATACACCGCCTGCAAGATATTCCCGATAATGAACTTGACCAGATGGCCGAAAGAGGCTTTACTGCGTTATGGCTGATCGGACTCTGGCAAAGAAGCTATTCTTCTCAGAAAATTAAGCAGCTGCAGGGAAATCCTGAAGCGAAAGCATCGGCGTATGCACTTGAAAAATATGAGATTTCTGATGATATCGGTGGTTATGAAGGTTATGATAACCTTCGTTACAGAGCTAAAATCCGCGGTATCCGTCTAGCAAGCGATATGGTTCCGAACCATACTGGTATGGATTCGGAGCTGGTTCGAAACAATCCGGACTGGTTTCTTTCAACGGATTCACCACCTTATTTTAATTATTCATATAACGGACCTAATCTCAGCAGTGATTCCCGTTATGGCATTTATCTTGAAGACGGCTACTGGAACCGCTCTGATGCAGCGGTGACTTTTAAACGGGTTGACTACCTGAATGGAGATACCCGTTATATTTATCATGGTAATGACGGTACAATCATGCCATGGAATGATACTGCCCAGCTGAACTTTTTGAGTCCTGAAGTTCGTGAAGGAGTTATTCAGCAAATTCTCCATGTAGCCAGAATGTTTCCTATCATCCGTTTTGATGCGGCCATGGTGCTTGCAAAACGGCATATTCAACGGTTGTGGTTTCCTCTGCATGGTCATAGTGCCGGTGTACCTTCGCGCTCATCCTTTTCCATGAGCATGAATGAATTTGATGCTGCCATTCCAGAAGAGTTCTGGCGGGAGGTCGTGGACCGGATTCATCGTGAAGTTCCGGACACGCTGTTACTTGCTGAAGCGTTCTGGATGCTGGAAGGATATTTTGTGCGCACACTTGGAATGCACAGGGTTTATAACAGTGCGTTCATGCATATGCTGAAAAAAGAGGACAATGCCGATTACCGTTACTTGATAAAGAACACGCTTGAATTTGACGCGGAAATTTTGAAACGGTATGTGAACTTCATGAACAACCCTGATGAAGATACCGCGATTGCCCAGTTTGGCCGGGGGGATAAATATTTCGGTGTATGCATGATGATGCTCACTATGCCCGGACTGCCTATGTTCGGTCATGGACAGGTTGAGGGATTTACTGAAAAGTATGGCATGGAATACGCCAAGGCTTATTATGATGAACAACCTGATGAAAACCTCGTGTCGCGACATTACCGCGAGATTTTTCCCATCATGAAAAAGCGTCCGCTGTTTGCAGAGGTACGCAACTTTTTTCTTTATGATGTTTATTCTCCTGAAGGCAATGTCAATGAAAATATTTTTGCCTATTCAAACAGACTACATGACGAAAAAGCTCTTGTAGTATTCAACAACTGTTTTGAACATGCCATCGGATGGCTTAAAACATCGGTAGGGTACAAAAAGGATGATGAAATCAGACAGAGTTCGCTGATTGATGGGCTCAACTTAAGCCATCAGGACGGTACCTTTGTTATTTTCAGGGATAATGCCAGTGGCATGGAGTTTATCCGGTCTAACCGGGAGATTGCAGAGAACGGTCTTATGGTTTCACTTGATGGATATAAGTACAATGTTTTTCTCGAATTCCGGGAAGTACGTCCTTCAAAACTGCGACCTTATGACCGGCTGACTGTGGAACTGAACGGTCGCGGAACCGAATCGATAGAGCAGGCAGTACTTACCATGAGCCTTTCACCATTGCACGGCCTAGTGAATGCGTTTCTTACCTCTGACAAGGTGATGCCTTCGTCTGCTGAATTACATGACGAGGATCAGGTTATCGCTTTCGACGCATCACTTACCCTGCTGCTCGAAGGCTTAGCATGGCAGTTCAGTGAACTTATGGAAAGGCCTCTTACTGTTCCTGAAACTCTTGCTTCCTCATCTTCAACACTCTATCGCAGAGCTTCTGAGCTTGCTTTGCTTCTGATTGAGCAGTCGGATTGCAGAAAGCTGCAGACCGCACTCGGGTTAAGCAGTCCGCTTGGATCAGAATATTTTATGATTGTCAGACACTGGATTGTGCTTGATGCCATTCAGCAGATGGTTGTAACCGGAGGAGCAGGAACTGCAAACCTTATTGATGACTGGCTGATGAGTAGTGCGCTTGCCTCAATCTATCAGGAAAAGGGTGCAATCGGCATTCCAAGCGAGAACCTGCCAGACCTTCTCTGTTGTATGCTCAACTATAAGCCTGAGCTGGTAGCGGACGATCCGGAAACATATCTGCACACGCTATTACAAGCTCTTTTTGCAGCAAACAAACACCATCTCGGCAGAGTGCTTCAGTTTGATGAGCGTCATCATAAAATCTGGTTCAGGGAACATCGCTTCAGTGTTCTGATGGCATGGTTAACCCTGCAGGAATTGCTGAAGGAACCGGAACCCGTTCTTGAAAAAGTAAAGCCGGCGGCAGTTATTGCTAAATGGGTGGAGGCTACTGAAAAAATAGATATGCGGGCATTCCTTGCGGGATATGACATGGGAGAATTATTGAATTCTCAGCTGGACAGCCCCGGCAAGATTCTCTCTGAAACGAACGAGTAGAAGCCGCAAATAAAAAGCTCCTTTTTATTGAGGAGCTTTTTATTTAATACCTGTATAGTTCAATAATACAAAAGCCCGGATGAACCGGGCTTTTGTATTATTGAACTATATGTTTCAGTTACCAGCCATATTCCAGATAAACACGGTAGGTGTTTATGAGAAGGAAGGCAAGAACGGCAAGACCTAAGAATGTAAAGAGAGGGCTTTTCTGTTCTTTAGATGCTTGGCGATCAAGGAATGGAACTGCTGCCCATACAAGTCCTCCAATGGTCAAGAGGACAATAGCAACAAGTTCACCACCTTCAAACTTGAGATCTTTAAGCATCTGGAACTCAGCCCAGAAATACCATTCCGGCTTGATACCAAGAGGTGCAGGTGAAAGCGCATCGGCTTTAACACCAATACCCCATGGGTAGACTGCTGCTAGATAAACAAGCAGGACAAAACCGATCAACCATCCGATACCGTCTTTTGCAAGGAAGGTAGGGAAAAATTTCTCGTACCCTTTAATCAAGCCAGACTCCTTGTAACCAATCGGGGCGGATGTGCCAAGAATCTGTACAAGGGCGAGATGGGCTGAAAGCAATAGAAGAATGAGGCCTGGCAGCAACACTACGTGCATAGAGAACATGCGGGTAAGAGTTTCGCCACTAACGTCTTCACCACCACGAAGAATACTTACAAGTATTGCGCCACCTGGAGCAACTTTCGGTGTTTCTGTACCTACCTGGGTAGCAAAGAATGCAAGTTCGTTCCAAGGAAGAAGGTATCCTGTGAATCCAAACCCAAGGGTAAGCACAAGAAGTACAAACCCAGTAACCCACATTAGCTCACGTGGCTTACGGTACGACTTCATGAAGAAAGTGCTGAACATGTGAATAAACGCCATGAGAGCCATGAGGTTGGCTGACCATGCGTGGATCTGGCGGAAAAGCCAGCCGAAAGGAATTTCTTTCTGGATAAAGACAAACGAAGAAAATGCTTCAGCCTCTGTTGGTTTGTAATACTGTAAAAGCAGTAAACCCGTCAGAATCTGAACAATAAAGAAGAAAAGGGCAAGGCCTCCGAAGTAATACCAGAAAGAAAGGCGGTGTTTTGGAACTTCTTTTTTCTTCAGGTAATCAATGATCGGAACCACTACATAGAAGCGTTCCTGAAACCATGCGCCCAGTGAACTTAAGCGTGAATCGCTGTAAGGATTCGCAGCCGGACGATCTACAGGTGGTTTAAAAACTCCACTTTGAGCTGCTGCCGGTTTTGAGGCAACAGGGGTTACTGGTTTTGCAGCACCCGGAGCTGCCGGCTTTGCGGCACCCGGAGCAACGGGTTTCGGCTTGGCCGGAATATTTCCTGCCGAAGCATTCTGGTTGTTATCAGCCATCTTTCCTGACTCCCTTGGTTTTCAAAAATTAAAGATTACGCTTTTGCGATAATAAGATTTTCTCCTTCAACCCTTACTTTAAACGAAGCTAAAGGAAGAGGCTGAGGGCCGGAAATTATTTCTCCGGTCTGTTTGTACTTTGCTCCATGACAGGGGCAGGCGATAAGATTCTGGGCGTTATCCCAATGCACAAGGCAGCCAAGATGGGTACATACTGCACTGCAGGCTGTCAATTTTCCGTTGTCGTTGACGACAAGAATTTTATCCTTGTTAAACTGGAAAATTTTAAACCCTTTCAGTGGAACTTCTGAAGCTTTTCCCACTACCAGCTCTTTGACGTTTGTGGAGGTCTTGTTGGGCGGAATAATATACTTGATAACGGGATAGAGAGTTGAAATGGCTACAGCCGCGCCAATACCGCCTACAACTTTTCCTAGAAAACTGCGACGTTCGAAATCAACCCCTTTAAGGCCCTCCTCCCGAGGCTTGCCACCGGGAACCGAACCGGATGATGAGACTGGTGCACCTTCTCCAAGTGCGCCCAATCTTGTTGGACTCTTGAAATTACCTTGTTGTGCCATTACTATCTATCTCCTTTGTTAATACTTTTTGTTATAAAATCAAAAGGCAAGTACCTCCCGGCAGTACAACCAAAAACACTGTCTGCTCGATCTGTCGTTCTTAAGAAAGACAAGATAGACAGTGACATTCACGGATACAATTCAGGAAAGCTAAACAAACTTCAAATTTATGATTTTTTTAACTATTTATCCAATCCAAAAGAACGTTTAATATTATTGTAGCTATTATACATAACTGATCGCTCACCGTCACGCCAAATTCTACTTCTTGTAAAAAATCTCATAAACCTTGATTGCAGCCGGACAGGATTCAGGAATTCTGATATGCCATTGATTCCATTGAACTCCTTTCCATTTATCTGCAATGAAATGGCGGATGCAAACCGAAGGTAAAAGGGTCCTGCGTCAAGCACCTGGTTATGATGAATGTTCAGCCTGATATTTTCGTACTGCAACTCCAGTTCCCTGCTGTGGAGTGGAGAAAACAACCCCCGCCTGAACCGGCTTTCTTTAAAACCAACTTCATCCAGCACTGTTACTTTGCCTGTTGAATTGTCGTGAAGCACCAGCAGAACAAGTGGTTGATATTCATTGTTCTTAAAAAACGTCACATAATAGATAATATCATAGTACTCCGAAAAAGCTCTACCCCAATACCAGCGTGCAAGATACTCCTGAAGAGGCAAGTCGCCAAAATTGTGGTCATGATATCCAATGGCGTTAAACGGTATTGTTCTAACGCTCCCATCTGACTGCTCGACGATATGAATCATTCCTTCAACATCAGCCTTGGGAACACTCAACAGCCACTGATGACGCGGAACCTTACCTGCATTGTTGCCATCTTTTTTTTCGTATTGGATTCTTCTGCAGGAAGAAAATAAAAATGATGCCTTGACTGCTTTTTGGCGAACAGGAAATATAAAATCGATTTCCAGAGAATATGCATCTTTCAGTGCGTCGTAGGCAAAAAGGTTTTTTTCGAACCTTACACCAATATCTGATCGACTGCTTTCGAAAAGTCCGCTACGACCTTCCTTCATGAAATTTACAATCTCACGACCGTTTTCATATATCTGAAAACTAAACCCTGAGTAATTTGATGGCAGAGGAGCATCGGAGGTTATCTGGTTTTTCCACTTTTCGTAATGACTGGTGTAGTAAGGGGAAAAAGGAAAACCGGAAAACCAGATTATAACAATTGAAAGACCGCTTGCCTTGTCTTCCGCATCGAAATACCACCACTCGTATGCTCCTGCACCTTGCAAGTCATGCCAGACTTCCTGACTAAGCTCTGTAGTGATATTCATGCTGGCATTTGGTGATGTTCAAACAGGAAAGCATTGCGAAATGCCTTGCATGACATAGATACCTTGATAATGTGGAAAGCAGGAACAGCGGGGAATTCCATCTTTTGATCCTAGGTAACGTCGAGGAAAATGTCGTTAACCTGTGTGGACAGAGAGGGAATCGAACCCACGACACAAGGATTTTCAGTCCTTTGCTCTACCAACTGAGCTATCTGTCCTTTAAACGTGAGGCAAAATATAGATAAAAATCCTTTTTCTCCAAAAGAAAAAACCAAGAATCCGGTGAGCAACCCAGTGCTCACCGGACTACCGCTCAGGACTATGCCTGAAAAGTGATTTTATCGATACCATTAAGAATCCGCCTTAGTACCGTATCCTTACCTAAAACCTCAAGCATGTGATACAAACTTGGGCCGAAACTTACACCGGATGTAAGTATTCTTAGCGGATGAATGAGATAGGCTGCTTTAAGCCCCTTGGGTGCGACAAACTCCTTAAGGCGGGCTTCAATGTTTTCAGCATTGAAATCCTCAAGTGAATGAAGAATTACGGTAAACTCTCGAAGAAGAGTATTGGTATCTGCTGCCCAGCGTTTTGCAACCGCCTCTTCATCATAGGTCTCCGGTTCGAAAAAGAAGTATGAAGAAAACGTAACAAATTCATGCTCAAAGCCAACACGCTCGCGCATTAGTTCTATGACTTGTGCCAGATATTCGTCACCCGTGATTACATCGCGAGACATCAGGGTTGTTTTCTGTTCGAGCTTACTGAGAAGAATCGGTTTTATAGCTTTTATAATCTGATCGGTCGGACGGTTCTTGATATACTGTTTTTCGAGCCAGTTAAGTTTTTCAACATTAAAAACTGCGCCGGCTTTAACTACTCGCTCAAGGGAAAACCTATCAATCAGCTGATCAAGACTGTAAACTTCCTGCTCGGAGCCTTCGCCCTCATTCCATCCAAGCATGGCTACAAAATTCACTATCGCATCACTGCTGTATCCTTTACGGACATAATCCTCAACGGCAACATCCCCCTGCCTTTTGCTGAGTTTTGAGCGATCGGGATTAAGAAGGAGCGGAAGATGAGCAACTTTTGGAGGTTCCCAACCAAAAAACTCATAGAGAAGAAGATGTTTAGGCATGGAGGGCAGCCACTCTTCGCCTCTTATGATATGAGTGAACTCCATAAGATGGTCGTCAATAACACTGGCGAAGTGATAGGTTGGAAACCCATCGGATTTCATGAGTACCTGATCGTCTATTGTTGCGGAATCAAACTCGATAGGGCCTCTGATAATATCTTCAAACCAGACTGAAACATAATCGGGTACCTTCATGCGAATCACATAGGGAACACCCTCATCCAGCTTTTGTTTGATAACACTCGGTGGTATTGAACCGCCCATTTCTTCAGGCAGCCATCTTCTATTGTATTTTGGCTGCAGGCCTTGCTTTATCTGAAGCTGTCTATTTTCTTCGAGCTCTTCGTGGGTTGCAAAGCAGTAATAGGCATGATTGTCGTCGAGCAGTTGCTTGCAGTATTTAGCATAGATGTCCAGCCGCTCAGACTGGATATAGGGCCCATAATCACCACCACGTTCAGGACTTTCGTCTGCAACAATTCCTGCCCATTCCAAAGTTTTGATAAGGTTTTGCTGTGCTCCCTCAACTTTTCGGGTTTGATCGGTATCTTCAATACGTATAACGAAAACTCCATCCATTTTCTTTGCAAACAGGTAGTTATACAGTGCGGTTCTAAGTCCGCCTACATGTAAATATCCTGTTGGAGAAGGTGCAAACCTTGTTCTTACCCTTTTACCAACCATAATCGTGCGTCGTACTTTTTGTTAATGTATAAAGTGGGACAATCGCAAGAATAGTGAATTTAAGAAAAACTCACTTCTTTGGAAGAGACAAGATAAAAGATTAACCCGATAATCGTTATGTGGTTTTATGGTTAATATTTTTACCTGTATCAGCCCTTTACATAAACTTTTTGTATTCTATTAAAGTTTTACTTTTAATTACTTTAAATGTAGTAAGTTACATTTCACCCCATCACTTAAACTTTTTATGCCTGAAAATCCAATAAAAAAGCCAGGTAAAGGTAATTCCCGCAATAAATTCAAGCCGGTGAAAGACGAGGAACGTAACCCGGGATGGCTTCCGGGAACAGGCGCAAACCCGCAAGCTAAGTTTCCGCGTTTTATTTTTGTTATGCTGCTTGCCTTTCTGATGCTTTTTGTATTTCAACGCTTTTTTGCAGGCTCAAATAACCCTGAGGTTACCTACAACGAGTATAAATCGCTCCTCGGAAAAGAACTTGTAACTGAAGTGACGGTAAAAACATTTGAGGACAAGTCGGCTACCTTGAATGGAAAACTGAAAGCAGTTACTCAATTACAGCTTATAAACAACACAAATTTGCAGGCCGATCACTTTGCGGTCAGGATACCTGCGTTCAGTGTTGAGCAGGCTGACATCCTTGCAGGAAAAGGAATTCGTCTTAAAGTTGAAGAGGGCACCAGCGGTCTTAATACTTTTTTTGTCCTGTTTGCTCCATGGATCATTTTTGGTGTTGTTTATTTTTTTCTTTTCAGGCGAATGAACGGACAGAACGGAGCCCAGGCAAAAAATATTTTCAGCTTCAGTAAAAGCAGAGCAAAGCTGGTAAGCGAGTTTGATGTTAAAACGACCTTTAAGGATGTGGCTGGAGTTGACGAGGCTGTTGAAGAGTTGCAGGAAACTGTTGAATTTTTGACAAACCCTGATAAATTTCAAAAAATCGGGGGAAAGATTCCCAAAGGGGTACTTCTGCTTGGCCCACCGGGTACTGGTAAAACATTGCTCGCCAAAGCTATAGCCGGCGAAGCCAAAGTTCCATTTTTTTCAATTTCAGGGGCTGATTTTGTCGAAATGTTTGTTGGAGTTGGCGCAGCAAGAGTGAGGGATCTGTTTGAACAGGCTAAAAAGAATTCACCCTGTATTGTTTTTATCGACGAAATCGATGCTGTTGGACGCAGCCGTGGAGCTGGTCTTGGTGGTGGCCATGATGAGAGGGAACAGACTTTGAACCAGCTTCTTGTAGAGATGGATGGGTTTACAACAAGTGAGAATGTTATCCTGATTGCGGCGACCAACCGGCCTGATGTGCTTGATACTGCCCTTCTTCGGCCTGGAAGGTTTGACCGCCAGATCACCATAGACAAGCCTGACATACGGGGACGTGAAGCTATTTTAAATATTCATACTCGTAATACTCCCCTTGCTGATACTGTCAATATCAACGTTCTTGCAAAAAGCTCTCCTGGTTTTTCAGGCGCGGATTTGGCAAATCTTGTCAATGAAGCTGCGCTTCTGGCGGCCCGAAATGATCAGCCCTTGATTACTGCTGAAAATTTCGAACAGGCTCGCGATAAGATTTTAATGGGCCCGGAACGAAGAAGCATGTTTATTTCGGATGAACAGAAAACACTGACCGCTTACCACGAAGCTGGGCATGTGCTAGTTTCAACGTATACCAAGGGATCGGATCCGATCCATAAGGTGACCATTATTCCAAGGGGTCGCAGTCTGGGCCTAACAGCTTATCTGCCCCTGGAAGATAAGTACACTCACAATAAAGAGTACCTGCTGGCAATGATTACCTATGCACTTGGCGGTAGAGTGGCTGAGGATATAGTGTTTCAGGAAACGAGTACAGGAGCGGCTAACGATATTGAAAAAGCCACCGATATTGCCCGCAGAATGGTACGACAATGGGGAATGAGCGAAAAACTTGGCCCGATTAATTATGGAGACAGCCATAAAGAGGTTTTTCTTGGAAAGGATTATTCCCATATCAGAGAGTACAGTGAGGAAACTGCACTTCAAATTGATATAGAGGTACATAATATTATTTTGTCCTGCATGGAAAATGCCAAAAAAATTATCACAGAAAAACGTGATATTCTGCACAGGCTTGCGGAAAGGCTTATTGAAAAGGAATCACTCAATGCTGTAGAAATTAAAGAAATCATAGCTTTGGAACAGCCTGCTGCCGGTTTTGGGACAACTTGATGTAACTGGATAATTGATTGTTACATAAGTGAGAGGACTTTTCTGTTTTTTTGGGAATTGTTGTTTTGCATTTGTGGTTTAAGTAAATACGCGTCTTACAATAACCTAAGCTTTATACAACCATGGGAAACACAACAACAAAAGCAGACTTGGTCAATGTTATTGCCCAGAAGACAGGCTTGACAAAAAATGAAACAGAATCTGTTGTTGACAGCCTTTTTGAAAGTATTATTGATTCCCTTAAAGCTGGAAAACGAATTGAAATAAGAGGGTTTGGCTCTTTTAACATCAGATATAAGAATCTTCGTCAGGCCAGAAACCCAAGAACGGGTGAGAAGGTTACCGTTGATCCTAAAAACGTGCCTACATTTAAGATTTCGAAGGAGTTCAAGCTCGCTGTAAGTGAAAGCCTGAGACCTGGTGGCGAATAAGTCTTAAGGATTCAAGCAAGAGCTCTTACTATGTAAAGAAGAGGCACCATAGCAGGAAAAATAACGGGATAAGAACAGGCACTGAATATTTGTAGATATATTCAATGAATCCAGGCACTTCAACCCCGGCCTGTTCAACTATGTTTTTGACCATAAAATTCGGGGCATTTCCGATATACGTCATTGATCCAAAAAAAACTGACGCAAGAGATATAGCCATCAAATAGACAGAAGAAGATACATCGCCCTGAACCGGGGATTTCATGCCAATTGAAAATGCTTTGATATCAGCAATCGAGTTTATATCCACCCCGAACCTGCCTGCAGCACCAGCCAAGAAATTCAGATATGTTGGCGCATTGTCGAGCAATCCGGATAATGCACCTGTCATCCAGTAAAATTGAGTGAGAGAAAATTCTTCTGCATGTACCGCAGTATAAGTGCTGATCAGATCAAGTGCTGGAATCATTGTGGCAAAAATCCCTATAAACAGAAAGGCAACCTCAATAATGGGCGAAAAATTAAAATTATTGCACTTGAGCACTTCCTTGTCGGCAGTTTTGTAGGCAACAACCGCAACAACAGCCATAATAAGCTCGCGAATACCGAACGGAAGATGAAGCAGTGTCTGAAGACTCGGAATCCCTGGTATAACTGCCGGGTCAAGAAATACAGCACCTATTACGAGGGCTAGAAAGATAAATCCTTTAGCGCCTACGATACTTACCGCACCTCGCTTTTCTGATTTCGTTATCACTCCTTTGCCTGCCCTGCTGTCTAACGCCATAAACATCAGAATCAGGCACACAAGCGTAAGCATCCATGGTGCCCATAATTTTGACATGACCCAGAAAAACGGAACTCCTTTCAGAAACCCTAAAAAAAGCGGAGGATCACCTATAGGGGAGAGGGCACCGCCAATATTACTGACGATAAAAATAAAAAACACAATATGAAAAGCCTTGATACGTCCTTCATTAATTCGCATAAAAGGGCGGATCAAAAGCATTGATGCACCGGTTGTGCCTAGCACATTTGATAACAGTGCTCCTGCAAAAAGTAACGCTCCATTGATGAAGGGACTTCCCCTTCTTTCGATGCTGATAAGAATTCCGCCTGAAGCTGCAAAAAGGGCTGTAAGTAATGCCATAAAGGATAGGTACTCTTCAAGCGAACGCTCAAGAATAAAGGCTCCTTTGGGCATGAATGATGCATAATATGCAACAACGATGGCCCCTAGACCGAGGGAAACTTTTCTGTGGTGCTGCTCCCATAAGTGAGGATAGAGAAGTGGGCCGGTTGCAATCATGCAAAGAAGCAGAATAAACGGAGCTGCAAGCCAGATGGGGGGTTGATGATGAAACGACGGCAAAAGATGAACGGCAGCTCTCGCTGCCGTTTCATGATATTCCGCAGAAAACTGCGATGTAGTCATACCACCTTGGTCATATACATTTAAGAACAGGTACTACGGTTTTGGTCCGTAGTAAACCTTTCATTTATTCTCCTTCGAATTCTGTCAAGGAGAAAACATTGTATCCTTTTTCTCGAATTTTTCTTTCGCCACCGATATCAGGCAGGTTAACAATAAATGCCATTTCGGAAACAATACCACCGACTTTTTCGATCAAAGCTGCTGCAGCAAGTGCTGTCCCGCCAGTTGCAAGCAGATCATCAACAAGAAGAACCCTTTGACCGGATACAAGCGCATCGACATGAATCTCAACCTTATCGCTTCCATACTCAAGTTCATATTCCTGCGAAACAACATCGGCAGGCAGTTTTCCTGGTTTTCTTACAGGAACAAATCCTTTGCCCAGTGTATAGGACAAGGCGCCGCCGATAATAAAACCCCTCGCTTCTATACCGACAATAACATCAAAATCAACACCATCAAGCAGGCAGTGCTGCGTCAGATTGTCGATGACAAGCCTGAAACCTACCGGATCCTTGATAAGGGTAGTGATATCACGAAAAAGGATCCCTTTTTTTGGGTAATCGGGAATCGCACGGATACGGGATTTAATCGGCATGGATTGCAATGATTTAGTTGATGTTGAGGTAGTATAAAGAACTGAAAATTAAGATAGCACTCTCCCTTTTAAATTCAAATCCTCACCTAAGCTCTCAATTAAAACCATGTGTTCTTTTCCTGTAAGTGCTTGAGCGGTTTGAAGGTTATCTGTCTCCACCAGAACCCGAAGATAGTTTGGTGTGTAACCGCTGCATTGCACTTTCCCTTTCAGTTCCAACGTACTGCCCTCAAATAGCACCATGCATTTTTTCCCAATATATCGGTTCTTATAATCGAGTTCTTTTTGCTGCCCGAGCTCAATCAGCCTGGCATAACGTCTTGCAGTCTCTCCGGACTGGACTGGAAAGCGTTCATGGTTCGCTATTTGTCGGGCAAGAGGTGTGTCTGGACGAATGGAACAACTGAATACATGAAAATATGCCAGGGGAAGTTCTTCTAAGAACCGGAAAGTCTGAAAAAAATCCTGCTCGGTTTCACCTGGATAACCTACAATGACATCAGTTCCAATGGAACAATCGGGTATGAATTCAACGGCATTAATAAGTCTGGAACGGTAAGTTCTGGTGTCGTATCGTCGACGCATGGCCTTGAGAATACTATCGGAACCACTTTGGAGGGGGATATGAAGATGTGGAACTATTTTTTCAGATTCCGCAATCAGTGAAATCAAATCACTGTTGATACAATCCGGCTCAATCGAACTGATACGAATACGGCTGACGCTTACATGTTCAAGTTTTTGCAAAAGGTCGATCAACACCAGGCCACTGGAGCGGTAATCTCCGATATTTATACCGGTAAGAACTATTTCCTTATATCCTGATGAAGCAAGAAGATGAGCCCGCTCAACGATTTGCTCTGCAGGCAGCGATCGCGAACGCCCCCTTGCCATTGGAATGGTGCAATATGAGCATCCGTAGTCGCAGCCATCCTGTATTTTTAGAAATGCACGTGTCCGGTCAGTACCTTCAGATGCACTTAATGAATAACCTGGGTAGACTGTATCAAAAGAATCAGCCGGGGCGACCTTGATAACAGGTTCTGACAATTTGGCATTACTGATATCGTTGTAGAAATTAATATCAAATTTATCGTTACTGCCAAGAATGGCGTGTATGCCGTCAATGGAGGAAAGTTCGTCCGGATTCAATTGAGCATAGCAGCCAATAACCGAAATCCGGCTGGCAGGGTTTTTTCGAATGATACCCCTTATTTTTTGCCGGCATTTTTTTTCAGCCTGTTTTGTTACGGCACAGGTGTGAATAATAATGAGATCAGCTCCCTCAGCTATAGATGACAACTGCCATCCCTGTTGACATAAATGATCAAGGATTGAAGAAGTTTCAGCATAATTAAGTTTACAGCCAAGGGTGACTGCTGCAACTCTTTTTTTTTGATGATCAATCATATTCTCCTGCATTGACTTAGACTGAAAAAACTTTTCTTTCTAAAAAAAATCGAAAAACAACTCATAAAAATAACTACAATGAACTTCATCAAAGTTCACGCAGAATGATATTTCGCATTGACTCCTGCAAGCAGTTTGAACCTGTTACAAAATATTATATGAATCCATCTCTTTTTTCTTGCGGTTTCGCCATAATCATCGGCCCTCCAAATGCAGGCAAGTCAACGTTGCTGAATGAGCTGCTTGACTATAAACTTTCCATTGTAACACCTAAACCGCAAACCACAAGAAAAAAAATCACGGGTATTTATCACAATAATAACTGTCAGATTATTTTTCTGGATACACCGGGCATCATGAAACCCCAGCAAAAACTGCATGAGTCCATGCTGGAAATCATCCGGACTACCCTGAAAGATGCTGATGTTGTTATTGCCCTTATTCCCTATTCAGGCAAAAAAGATCTTTTTGACCGGGATTTTGCTGAAGAGCTTTTTAATGAGTGGCTGAAACCTGCAGGAAAACCGATCATTGCGGTGCTCAATAAATGCGATCTTGTTAAGAGCGAGCGGCAGCTTGAAGCTGAAGAGATCGTCAGAAGCACATGGAAGCCTGCTGCAGTTCTTTCGGTATCGGCATTGAAAGGCAATAACCTTTCACAACTTATTGAAGCGACCAGGCCGTTTTTACCGTTGCATGATCCTTTATATCCTGAAGATACGCTGAGTACTGCTCCAGAACGTTTTTTTGTGAGTGAAATTATCCGTGAAAAAATATTTCTGCTCTACGGCCGTGAGGTTCCTTATTCAACTGAAGTAGTGATTGATGAATTCAAAGAACAGTATGATGCTGATCCTACAAGAAAGGATCTGATCAGATGTTCGGTGATTGTTGAACGTGAAACGCAGAAACAGATATTGATTGGCAGTAAGGGCGCCGCACTGAAAAAACTGGGACAGACGGCAAGAAAAGATATTGAAGAGATGCTTGGTCGACCGGTTTTTCTTGAACTCTTTATTAAAGTTCGCCCGGACTGGCGAAAGAAAAACAACCTGTTGAAGAGTTACGGCTATTAACTGCTACGCCATAAAATTATGGTGCTACTCTATATAAAAAAAGCCTTCCCTGTTGAGGAGAAGGCTTTTTTTATTGCGAATACATCGAAGACGATGAAATTACTCAGCAGGATTTTGTTCGATTACTTTTTTCTCAACTGATTTGATTGGGGGTTCAAGTTCAGCGGTAGCTGCCTCGATCTCCTTTTTCTCATTCGGATGAGCCTGCAGGTATGCTTCAATCTCTTCCTTGCTCTTATCCTTGAAATATTCCAGAGCAGAAAGAATAATGCGCTTGTTTTCCTTGTCGAATTCAATGACGCGGAGTGGAAGTTCATCACCGATTTTGAACGATGAATGGATATCCTTGACACCGCCCTGAAGGAGGTGTGATACCGGAACAAAACCATCAACATCACCAGGAAGAATAACAATTACGCCCTTTTCGATGATCTGTGATATCTGTCCAGGGGTTTCAGCTCCGACAGCATATTTCAACTCAAACTCGTCCCATGGATCCTGATTGATCTGTTTGTGACCAAGAGCTATACGACGGGCATGAACGTCAAACTTGAGCACCTTGACTTCAAGGTCCTGATTCTTTTTGACCAGTTCACTTGGATGGCGGATTTTCTTGGTCCATGATAGATCGGAAATATGAACAAGACCATCTACACCAGGCTCAAGCTCAACAAATACACCGAAATCAGTGATATTGCTGACCGTTCCCTTATGCAGTGAATTTTCAATATATTTTTCGGACAGTGCGATCCAAGGATCCTCGTTAACCCGTTTCATGGAAAGGGAAAGCTTGGTATGATCCTTGTCGATATTAAGGATTACACATTCAACTTCCTGACCTAGGGTTACAAACTGACCCGGATGTTTAATATGCTGAGTCCAGCTCATTTCGGAAATATGAACAAGGCCTTCGATGCCTTTTTCGATTTCCACAAAAGCGCCGTAATCAGTAATTGAAACAACCCGACCCTGAGCTTTGGATCCGACAGGATACTTGATTTCGATATTTTCCCAAGGATGAGACTCAAGCTGCTTCATGCCGAGAGAGACTCTCTTTGTATTTTCGTCAAAGCCGACAACAACAACCTTGATTGGCTGATCGAGTTCAACAACCTCAGAAGGATGATTGATTCTGCCCCAGGTGATATCGGTAATGTGTACAAGACCGTCAAGACCACCAAGATCTACAAAGATACCGAAGTCGGTAATGTTTTTAACCGTTCCTTCAAGCACCATACCGACCTTGATATTGGCAAGCATCTCTTCGCGACGGGCTGCATAGGCCTCTTCGAGAATGACTTTATGACTGACAACAATATTCTGAGTAACTGGATTGATTTTGACCACTCTGAAGTCCATTGTCTGGCCGACAAGAGCATCGAAATCACGAACTGGTTTAACATCGATCTGCGAACCGGGAAGAAAGGCTTCCACACCGGAAAGGGAGACAGTCATACCACCCTTTACACGATTGATGATCTTTCCATTAATAATGGTATCGTTTTCAATAGAATCATAGATTTTATCCCAGATTCTCAGGACATCGGCTTTCTTCTTTGAAAGAATAAGCTGCCCCATCTTGTCTTCGATGTTTTCAAGATAAACTTCAACATCGTCGCCTACATTGACTTCATCTTCTGCTCTGAATTCAAGCAGAGATACAATACCTTCGGATTTGAACCCGACATCGATCGTAACATCCTTGTTGGATATCGAGACAATGCGACCCTTGATAATCTCATCTTCGGTAATTTCATTGAGCGTGCTTGAATAAAGCTGCTCCATCAAAGCTAGTTCGGCGGGCTCGTATTGCGCAAAAAACTTTAGTTTTTTTCTTGCTGGCCTTTCTTTGACCTTTTTTTCCTGTGTTGTAAATGCTTCTGCCATTAATTTTTTCCTTCCTCTCTTGTAAGTTAGCCTGCCAGCCGCGAGAGATATCGGCATGGGGTTTTATGGTTAATGAAAAGTCTTCTGTATATCCAAAGCAAAATTGTATACGATATCTACCTGATGCTCAATCGTTAAATCTGAAGTGTCAATTTCGTGAGCATCAATATGTTTTTTTAATGGAGCATGTTCCCTTTCTGCATCAGCACTGTCTCTTCTCTTTATTTCATCTTCAAGGGCGTCAAGATTCGGCAACTGGGCACCATCCGGACTTTTTGCAATCAGTTCGGCATACCGCCTTTTTGCTCTTTCACGGGAATCGGCAACAAGAAATATTTTAAGTTCGGCATCGGGAAAAACAACAGTGCCTATATCCCTGCCATCCATAACGACACCGCGCCCGCGTCCAAGCTCCTGCTGCATTTCTCTGAGTCTGTCGCGTACAGGCTTGAGTGAACTGATAAAGCTGACTTCACGGCTTACCTTGTTATCCCTGATGGCTGCTGTAACATCGCTTCCATTCAAAAAAACATGATCGCCATTAAACGTTATTGCAATATCTTTAAGTAAATCGGAAACGCTCTCGGGAGAGCGTCGAACTGTCTCAAGCAAACCTTTCTGCAAAACATCAAGGGTAACTGAGCGGTACATTGCGCCGGTGTCTATATAAGTATAACCAAGCCGCTCTGCTACTTTGCGGGCTGTTGTACTTTTTCCTGAGGCTGCCGGCCCGTCAATAGCAATAATAATACGCTTTTTCCCGATTTCCTGTTTCACTGAGCATTTTAGTTAGATTTTCATTTTATAAAAAATATTTGCTTTTTCCAAACATATTGGTTACATGTTAAAACCATTGTTTTTTGGTTATTCACTCTTTCAATATTTTAATTTATGTCACTTCGCTGCGGCATTGTAGGTTTGCCAAATGTCGGAAAGTCTACACTTTTCAATGCCATCACCGCAAAACAGGCTGAAGCTGCCAATTATCCATTCTGTACCATAGAGCCCAATGTGGGTACTGTTCTTGTGCCTGATGAACGGATGCAGCAGATTGCAGACGTGGTAAAGACACCAACCCTTGTACCTGCTACCCTGGAAATTGTTGATATCGCCGGTCTGGTTAAAGGTGCAAGCAAGGGAGAAGGCCTGGGAAACCAGTTTCTTTCACATATCAGGGAGGTCGATGCTATAGTACATGTCGTCCGATGTTTTGATGATGACAATATTATCCATGTTGAAGGCAGAATAGACCCCGCAGACGATATTGTCACTATTGAAACCGAGCTGATGCTGGCTGACCTGGATAGTATGGAACGCCGGATTGAAAGACTCAGAAAAAACGCCAAGAAAGAAAAAGAACTGCTGCTGCAGCTGGATCTGGCTGAAAAAATAATCACCGGCCTCAGCGAAGGTATTCCCGCACGAAATATAATTGAAACTCCTGAGGAACAGTCTATGGCCCGACTGTTCTTCCTGTTATCGTCGAAGCCCATCCTCTTTGCTGCAAATGTTGCAGAAACTGACCTTCCTGATGGAAACGCATATACAAAAAAAGTTGCTGAAATAGCGGAAGCGTCTGGTGCTAAAATGCTGATTATCAGTGCAAAAACAGAAGCGGATATTGCTGAACTGCCTGAAGAAGAGCGCCCTGAATTTCTTGAAAGCATAGGACTTAACATGTCAGGTCTTGATCGCCTGATTAAAACAGCTTATGACCTTCTTGGCCTGCAAACCTATTTTACAGCTGGCGAAAAAGAAGTTCATGCCTGGACGATTCGAAAAGGCGCTGCCGCTCCTGAAGCAGCGGGGGCAATTCATTCCGATTTTGAAAAAGGGTTTATCCGCGCCGAAGTAATGTCGTACCGCGACTTGATTGAGCTTGGTTCAGAGCAGAAGGTCAAAGTAGCCGGTAAGCTCCGCTCGGAAGGACGGGAATACATTGTTAAAGATGGTGATGTCATAGTTTTTCGATTTAACGTATAGCAATAGCCTTTTAAACCGTTGACTGTTGTCAATTTTTCTGACATACCGGCAATGATTCATAAAGTTACGCCTGAAAGTCCTATCGGTATTTTTGACTCGGGTATTGGAGGTCTGACTGTTGTCAAAGCGGTTCAGGCGGCTCTTCCCTCCGAGAGGATTATTTATTTTGGTGATACGGCAAGGGTGCCTTATGGACCAAAATCACAGGTTACCATTAGAAAGTACGCTTTTGACGATATCGCCATTCTTATGCGGTATCAGCCAAAAATGATTATTGTAGCCTGCAATACGGTTTCAGCCCTTGCCCTTGACGTTGTTGAAAAGGCTTGCGGCAGTATTCCCGTCATTGGAGTTTTGAAAGCCGGTGCAGAACTTGCTGTAAAGGCGACAATCAATAACCGTATCGGCGTTATTGGGACCCAGGCGACTATCTGTTCAAATGCTTATGCATGTGCCATTAACATGCTCAATCCGGAGATACAGGTTGTTTCCCAAGCCTGCCCTCTGTTTGTCCCGCTTGCTGAAGAGGGGCTTATTGAGCATCCTGCAACACAACTTATCGCCACAGAATATCTTGCGGAAATCAGAACAAAGGGAATTGATACTCTGGTGCTTGGGTGTACTCACTACCCGATTCTTCGTCGGGTGATTGAAGAAACAATTGGCCAGGGAATACGTATCATCGATTCTGCTGAAGCAGTCGCCCTCAGGACAAAACAACTCATGACTGAGTCTGAACTTCTCAATCCCTCCCTGAAAACCTGTCCACCACACCTGCTGGTCAGTGATCTGCCTCAAAAATTCAGCATGCTCTATCAGCTCTTTATGGGTTCCGAACTGCCGGATGTTGAACTGGTTGACGTTGGATAAACAAGGCCGATCTTCCAAAGATTACTGGTTCAACCCGGTACTCTATCTATTCTGAGTTGCCTTTTGTATCCATACTTGTTACTTTTGTTTTTTCACATTTGATTTTAATGCGCACAGCGTGAAAGTAAACCTCGACAGAACATCTTCAGGATTCTGCATCGGCGTGCAGGGAACCATATATGTCGCCGAAGAAAAGCTCAGGAAAGAGGGTGGGTTATACTCATTTGGAGATGTTGTTCATAATGAGGTTGAGGTTAAACGCCTTGAAGCTCTTGGGCTTACAACCGTTGATGAAAACGGGTTTAAGGAACTTAAAGATGCTCAGGTGCTTATAAGGGCTCACGGTGAACCACCATCGACATACAGGATTGCTCGAGAAAATAATCTGACTCTTACGGACACTACCTGCCCTGTTGTTTCAAGACTTCAGCGTACTACGAGATTGCTCTATAAAATGGGCTATCAGATCATTATATACGGCAAGCATACCCATCCGGAAGTTATCGGCATCAATGGGCAGTGTGATAACAATGCGATCATCATCAAGCATGCCGATCTTAGTGACTCTAAAGAGTTACAAGGTCTTGACATCACAAAAAAAGCTGCTCTTATTTCTCAGACGACCATGGATATTCCAGGGTTTTACGAACTGAAAGGAAATCTGGAACAACTTTTTGCAGATACAGTTTCTGAAAAAGCAACTCCATGGATGGCCATACGTGATATTGACATCACAGCAGATATGACCAAAGTGCTTTCCATGCCTCGGCATGTCTTCAAGGATACCATTTGCCGACAGGTATCAAGCAGAAACCAGAAACTTCATGAGTTTTCACTTGCCAATGACATCGTGATATTTGTAGCTGGCAAAAAAAGTTCTAATGGCCAAGTGCTTTATAATATCTGCAAAGCAGCAAATCCGCACAGTTACTTTATAGAAGATGTCGGAGAGATCAAGGATATATGGTTGAAAAACGTTGATGGCAGCCTTGTTGAAAGTGTTGGGGTATGCGGAGCGACTTCAACACCAATGTGGCTTCTTGAAAAAGTAGCCCTTCATATTGAAAACAATTTCGGGAATACTCCATGAAGTCACATGCTATTGTCATAAATGGGCAACAAGTCAGGGTCGAGTCCGGTGTTTCAATTCTTGAAGCCGCGACATCTGCAGGCTTACATATTCCTACGCTGTGTTTTCTTGATTCTCTCCACGAGACGGGATCATGCTGGATGTGCATTGTTGAAATCAAGGGTAAAAACCGTTTCGTTCCAGCTTGCCATACACTGGTGACGGAAGGTATGATTATTGAAACTCACAATGACACACTGAACTCGATGAGGCGACAGAGTCTTGAAAGAATCTTCGAAGAGCACAGTGGAGACTGCATGGGACCTTGTGAATTGTCCTGCCCTGCCGGATGCGATATACCTGACTTTGTTGCTGCAATAGCAGCCGAAAATGACTGGGAGGCCATTAAAATAATCAAGAATACTATCCCGCTTCCTGGAATTCTCGGCAGAATCTGTCCAGCTCCCTGCGAAGACGTCTGCAGAAGGCACGGTATTGATGCGCCAGTTTCTATCTGTGCCCTGAAACGGTATGCTGCTGATAAAGACAGTGAACGGCAGGATCGGTTTGTTCCTGAACTTGCCCCAGCAACAGGAAAAAAGGTTGCTGTTATAGGTTCCGGGCCGGCTGGTCTCAGTGCTGCTTATTTTCTTCTCTGCAAAGGAGTTGCTGTAACTGTTTTTGAGTCCGGTGCAGAAGCCGGGGGAATGATGCGTTACGGGATTCCCCGCTTCAGACTTCCCGATGATGTTATAGCGAGTGATATTGAAACTCTGCTTGCCATAGGGGTTGAATTCCGCTTCAATACTACTTTTGGAAAGGAGATCAATCCTGATATCCTGAAAAAAGAGTTTGATGCCCTTTTTATCGCGGTCGGCGCACAATCAGCTTCGATGATGAACATTCCGGGAGAACATGAACAGGGAGTAATCAGCGGCATTGAGTTCCTCCGCAAAGCTGCTGGCCGTGAGCCACAGCACATTGGAAAACAAGTTATTGTAACAGGTGGTGGCGATACTGCTATTGACGCAGCCAGAACAGCAATCCGGCTGGGTGCGTCGCGGGTAACAATTCTTTATAGACGATCAAAACAAGAGATGCCGGCAAACAGTGCTGAAATTGAGGAAGCTCTCGCTGAAGGCATCACTCTCGTGGAATATGCTGCTCCTGTTGCTATCAGAACAACAACCGAAGCGCTTGAAATAACTGCAATAAGAATGAGGCCTGGAGAAACAGACAAAACCGGCCGAAGAACACCAGTGCCCGTTGAAGGTTCAGAATTTACCATAAACGCAGATACAATCATTTCTGCTATCGGTCAGCACATTGACCCTTCTGCAGGTATGTCAGCAGGAATAGGGGTTGGGCAGGGCGGAAAACTGAAGGTAAACCCTGAAACTCTGCAGTCTGAAAATCCATGGATTTTTGCTGGTGGAGATTGTGTAACAGGTGCGGATATTGCCATCCGGGCTGTTGAGCAGGGCAAAATGGCTGCTCATTCAATCGAGCTTTATGTAAAAGGAGAAATCCCCAGGCCACAGAAAAGTTCTTTCAATTCCTCCTTTGGCTCTAGAGATAATGCCCCGCAGGCGTTTTACCAGGGAAAAGTTCCAACGGATAGAGTCCGGGTTCCTGAACTGTCTTTGGAAAAGCGCTCGGAAAGTTTCAAGGAGGTTGTTGTCGGCTATACAAAAGATCTGGCCATCAAGGAAGCGCAAAGATGCCTACAATGCCGCTGCAATGCAGTCACGGAATGTCGGTTAAAAGAGCTTGCCGATCGTTATCTGCCTATGCATACCATTGAAAACCATGTTCATGCAGGCTTTTATAAAGCAGAAACCGCCGAAATAAGCATGGAAAGAGAAAAGTGTATTGACTGCGGAATCTGTGTTCGAATGCTTGAACAGCTTGAAGGCAATCTGAAACTTGAAAGTACTGTTATGAGTGAAAATTGTCCTACAGGTGCAATATCTCTGGCCGAAAGGTCATAACCGGGTTACTTTTTCGGTGATTTCGGCCCATTAAAGAAATGACCGAAAAGAGACGCGAAAAAATGGAATATGTTATTGAACCAGAGTGCAATATGCTGAAAAGCTTCATGTGTTGAACCTCCGGTAAGCTGTAGATAGGCTGCGTATAGCACTAGTAAGGCAGCAATTACGAGAAATAACCGCAATACCCTTCTCAAAAAAGAAAACAGAATCATGATCGCGATGATGACGGCGATAACAAATATTACTGGATGACCGACAAGGTAGTCAACGGCTTTTTCCATAGCTTGATGCTTATTTTTTTATAGATATTCCTGTAAGATACCTGCGATTTTTCGGGAGGGAGAAGCACTTGCAAGTTTATTTCGCGCTGTGAGCAATTCACGGTGCATTGACCCGGCTGTTTCAGGGTTATCAAGAATCATTTTGGCTTGCCGGTATATCTCAGGCCCGTTGGCTTTCTGCTGGAGAAGTTCCGGTACAACCCGCTCACTGCTTCCAAGTCCTTTCGTTACAATATTTGCCAGCGATATATTTTTCAGTTTCACTAACAGGCTGCCTATCAAGTAGTTAAGCATTCCTGTTTTATAGACCACAATCATAGGAACACCGAAACAAAGTGATTCTAGGGTTGCGGTACCTGAGGTGACCAGAACAAGTTCGCTGAACTGCATGACTTCATAAGCTGAACAGCGGATGATGGTGAGATCACTGTACTGAGACAAAATATGATACGAGGTTTCATTGAGATGCGGTGCACGACCTAAAAGAAATACCGGATGGTACTCTTGATTCAGAAGCCGGGCTGCTTTAAGCATTTCAGGCAACAGATGAGCAACCTCCTGTGGACGACTTCCGGGAAGAAGGCCTATTAGCCTTTTACCCTGTTCAATAGTATTTTTTTTAATAAATATATCACGGGTAGGAAGCGAAAGTTCATCAAGCTGTTCAATTACCGGATGACCGACAAATTCTGCATTAATACCGTGACGGAGAAAAAAATCTACCTCAAAATCAAAAATAACAAGCAGGCGATCAATATCGCGTTTTATAGCTTTTACACGCCCTTCTTTCCATGCCCATACCTGTGGGGATATATAATAAATTACCGGAATGCCGAGTTCATGAAAAAAACGGGCCATCAGCAGGTTCATGCCCGGATAATCTACCAGAAACGCAACCGCAGGCTGTTCCCTTAGGACCGCCTCTTTGAGATCACGAATAACCCGTCGAAGAAATCCTGAGTGTTTCAGTACATCAACAAAGCCCATGATGCTCATTTGGGACGAGTCGTAAAGCAGCTCGGCACCCAAAGCCCGAAGCTTCTGGCCACCAATACCAAATACCTTGAGGTCAGGCCTTGCTGTCAACAGTTCATCGATAACTCCGGCGGCATGCATATCTCCTGAGACCTCACCTGCTAAAACAAAAAGCTTCTTTGGCATCAAAAACGAGAGATAATTGGATGAACGACAGGGAAACTGTATTTTATGGCTTATTTGTCATAAGAATGACTTTTTATGTTTCAATTCCCATTATATCAAAATCAATAAAGAATGCAAGTTAAATTCGGTACTGACGGATGGCGCGCGATTATAGCAAAGGATTATACCTATGAAAACCTGAAACTTGCAGCTCTGGCATCTGCCCGCTACTTTCTTAAACACCCGAATAGTGCGAAGGGTGTATGTGTTGGCTATGATACTCGTTTCATGTCAAAAGAGTTTGCAGAATATACTGCTGAAGTTTTCTCATCAAGGGGCCTGAAAGTATATCTTTCTGACAGTTTTGTGTCAACACCAGCTGTCTCTCTCTTTACAAAAGCAAAACAGCTTGCCGGAGGGATTGTGATTACAGCATCACATAATCCTGCTACCTATAACGGCTTTAAGGTAAAGGCATCCTATGGCGGTCCGGCTCATCCCGAAGTGATTGCTGAAATTGAGAATAACCTTATAGAGGTAGATCCCGCTACGGAGATTGTGGCCGATAAAAAACTGATTGAGCTCTCCGATATGAAGGGCTTTTATCTCAACTATATTAAAAGCAGCATTGATCTTCCGCTGATTCGCGAGTCAAGATTAAAAATAGCGCATAACGCCATGTTCGGCGCAGGTCAGGATCTTATAACCAGCCTGTTTGACGAATCTATGCTCAGCTGTTATCATTGCAGCATCAACCCTGGTTTTGGAGGTATTAATCCTGAACCGATGCCTCAGTATATCGGTGAGTTTATTGAATTCTTTAAAGAGGTCGGACCTGATGTCGCCATTATTAATGATGGAGACGCGGACAGAATAGGCATGCTTGATGAAAACGGTGATTTTGTAGACTCCCATAAACTCTTTGCCATTATTCTCAAAGATCTTGTCGAGGAAAAGCATCAAACCGGCGAGGTAGCAAAAACATTTGCACTCACTGACGTCATCGATAAGATTTGCAAGAAACACAATCTTAAGATGCATGAACTGCAGGTTGGGTTCAAACACGTCAGCAAGCTTATGACTACCAATGACATCCTTATTGGAGGTGAAGAATCCGGCGGCATAGGCATTACTTCTTTTCTGCCTGAACGAGATGGCGTCTATACAGGTCTCTTGATTCTGGAAATGATGACTCGCAGAGATAAAACCCTTTCAGGACTGGTACAGGAACTGTATGATGAGTATGGATTTTTCTGTTATAACCGACTCGACCTGCGTGTAAGTGATGAAAAGAAACAGGCTATTATTGATCGAGCGTCAAAAGGTGACCTTGAAAATATTGCCGGATACAAAATCCTGAAATTCAACAATCTCGACGGATATAAATATCATTTTGAAGGTGGATGGATGCTTATTCGACCTTCAGGTACTGAACCGGTACTTCGCCTCTATTGCGAGGCTGATTCGCAGGAAAAGGTGGATAAAGTTCTTGCTTTTGCCGCCAAGCTTGCCTGATAAGGCTTCGAAGATAAGAATGGCAGTGACGAAATCACGATGTTACAATTCCTGGATTTCGTCATTGCTCTTTTTTTGGATAACCCCGCACGAATTCCAATTTTCTGACGTCCTATAGATAAGCAGTATTTCAAACACGCAGCTTGGGAGATCAGGTCAATTGTATGAATGTATAGCCGATGCGGAAAAGGTCGCAATAGCCACCGCAACTAAAATCAGTGTATTGCATAAATCAGGTATGACATCGAAAGATACGTTGTTCAGAAGTCTGGTTGCAGAACATCAGGAAATGGTAATCAATACCTGTTACCGCTTTGTGTTTAACCGAGAAGATGCGGAAGATATTGCTCAGGATGTCTTTATCGAAGTATTTCGATCACTTGAGCAGTTCAGGGAAGAATCAAAATTATCAACTTGGATATATAGAATCGCCGTCACGAAGTCCCTTGACCATCTGCGCCATTTGAAACGAAAAAAACGGTTCAGCTCATTAAAACGAATTGTCGGCTTTGAGGATCCATCAGCTGAAATTGCATCACCCTACAGCGAAAATCCTGCGGAAACCTTCGCAGGAAACGAACAGGCGGAAATATTGCTCAGTGCCCTGAATAAACTCCCCGACAGTCAGAAAACTGCGTTTCTTCTGAGTAAACAAGATGGATTCAGTAATCAGGAAATAGCTGATATTCTTAAAACATCGGTATCGGCAGTAGAGTCTCTGGTACACAGGGCAAAGAAGAACCTTCACGATAAGCTCTTTGTATACTACACAAAGCAATAAGTATTTTTGAAAGCACAAGTTTTTCTGCTGCCTGTCGTCACATGTAATGAAACCGAAATTTATGATGAAACAGCGTAACAATAATATAGAGGCACAGGTCGCTGAGACCATGAAGCTGATTGATGAAATAAAACCTCTTAAGGTTAATCATCTTTTCAGGGTTCGGCTTATGCAACGGGTAGAGCGGGAGTTCGAACAGAAATCGGAACACGCACGTCCTATGTTCGGCAATCGAATCGATCTTCGACTTGCCTTTATGGTTCTCTTGATTATAGTCAATCTTGGTGGTACGCTGTTAACAGTGCAGCAGAATAGTCACAGTGCGACCTCAGGTATCAGCGAAATGCTTGACAAGCTCAGTGATGACTATACGAGTCAGGAGTTTGCCTATTACGACCAGACAAGCCCCGCTCAAACTGAAACTGTTACGAATGACAGCCAGACACCTTGAAAAATGATGCCCTGGTTCTTTAAAGCTTTTAATGCAATGACAATAATATGAATTTTTTTACGACAAAGCGCCTGGTTACCTCAGCTTTTGTGCTTCTTGTGGTACTGAACGCTTTACTGCTTAGTATGCTTTGGTGGCAGAACGCCCATAGACCTCAACTTTTTAATGGAGGCCATGGATTCAACCATGAATACATGTTTGCAAGGCAGCTGGACCTTAGTGAGGCGCAAACATTACATTTCGAAAAACTGCGTGAGGAACATTTTCTCAAAGTCAAACCTGAAATGGAGGCAATAACCCTCCTGAAAAAACAACTGGTTGAGGAGTCTCTTAACGATAATCCAGATACAAAAAAAATTGATGCTTTTGTTACCGGCATTGGTTCCCATCAGGCAGCTTTAGAACGTGAACTGGTACAACATTTTCATCAAATGGCTAAGCTCTGTACCCCTGAACAACGAGTAAAACTTAAAGCAGTGCTTGAAAATATGGCTTCAAGAAGGATGCATGGAGGCAAAGGCAGATGGGGTGATACTCCTCAAACTGGCAGAGTGGATTGCAATCGCCCTCCGCGTTAATCAAACCCTATAAGCTAAAAAGAGCCACTCATCAGAATTTGAGTGGAGCAAATATATGTTAGAGAATCACTTTTGTGATATTTTATTTTTCACTTTAACTGCAACCAGCATAGCTTCTTCGCGGAAAAGAGCCATGGCAATCCCGAGATAGAGGGCGAGCAGCAAGGTTTTAAGAACGATAACAGTGGTCACCGTTGAAAGGAATGCGCCAGCATAGAACTGAAAACTTCCAAGCAAGACTCCTGCAACTAACAATAGAATAAGTTTAAGCCAGTCATAGGGGATGGGAAAGACCTTCAGTGAATACAATGCCATAACCATACACATGACAACTGTACCAGCTACAATTGCATAGGCTGCGCCATCCATGCCGCTCAAAGGAATAAGCCACCAGCAAAAAAGTGCGGTAACACCGGCACCAGCGAAAGTAACAACCGGCAAATAGCGGGTGTTGCCAGTGATAAGAATTCCTGCTGAAAGATTTGTTGAAACCATGTCGAAAACATAGCTCAAAAATATCCATGGCAAAATAGAAAGCCCTATCCAGTACTTAGGTGGCAGCAGGTAAAACCGTCCGGCATAGTGATGGCGAACAAGATCAGGCACAAAGTATGTTGCTGCCAGGGCCAAAAACATTGTGAAAAACGTCGAAATATTCAGCACATGCTGAAATAACCGCTTCGCATCGGGGTCCTTGGCATGTTGCAGAAAAAACGGCTGCCAGGCAAAGCGAAAAACCTGAATAAAGAGCTGCAGCACCACTCCGAATGCTGCAATCCTTCCATAAATACCTACAATATCAGAGGCTTGGTAGCCTTTGCCATAGATAGTATCTATCTGCGATACTGGTATGCGGATTAAAATATTTCTGTCGATAAGATGAATCAGAAGTCCGGCAATACCGGTCGGGACATAAGGCAAACCTATACGGAGCATTTGTCGCAACTGCTCGCCTGAAAAGAAGATTCTGAACTGACGAAAAACAGGAATAACCAGCAGGAGACTTACAAGTGAACCAAATGCCTCTGCTATAAATACCCCTGACAAACCAGCTTTTAACGGCACAATAAGGATAATTGCGCTCACAACAACTGCAATTACCCCGACCACTCTTGCTATAGCAAATTGTACGGCCTTTCTTTTCAAACGAAGTTCAGCAAAGGGAATAACGAGAAGCGTATCGATCCACAAAATAAGAGCGGCATACCGAACAAACGTAAAGTCCGTGGATGATAATCCGATCAATTGAGCAATAACCGGCGCAAAAAGGACTATGCCTAAAGCAAAAAGCGTTGAAGAAACAAAAAGTGAGAGAAAAGCTGTCGAAAACAGCTGTGTTTCATCCTTGTCCCGATTGGCAGAATCTGAAACCACTTTGAGATATGAGGTTTCAAGTCCATAGGAAAAAAGAACATTAGCCAACGCTATATTGGCATAAATAATGGTTTGAACGCCATTATCGAACGTAGAGAGTTTATTGGCATAAAGAGGAACCAGCAGATAATTGAGACTGCGAGCCAGAATAGAACTGGACCCGTAGATAACGGTATCTTTGAAAAGAAGCTTTAACTTTGAAAGCATGCAGAAATAAAATCAGAAAGCTTTAAACGGTGCCTGTTCTAGTCGATTCGGACGTTCCATGACCATTAGCAGCTTCCTTTTGCTTGCGTATTGCCTCCTCATCTATCTGAAACCTGCCATCTTTTTGTATTACAGGAATTCTTGAAATAACTTCCTTGAGATGTCGCTGGGCTTCAGCCTGCTGCTCTTTGAGTTTGTCCAGTTCATCTTTGTTGAGGCCAACCGGATTGTCTTTATCGATCAGAGAATCTTTGAATGACTCTATTTCGAGGTTTTGCTCTGTTTTCATATACCCTATAAACTTGGTGAACAAAAAAACAAACAGAGCAAAAACACTAAGGGAAAGAACCATAATGATTACCCAACTCATGGAATCAAAATTCATATCAGAAGCTTTATGATTAGTAAACCAAATGCTAATTAACCAATTTAGCCGATATTACACTTTATAAAAAGTGTAACTAATTATCTTTTGTTTATTCCGGCATCTCTCATGAAAGATTCTATGAAAGCAACATCCCTGACACGCATTACAACAACTGGAAAATCAATTCTGGAACAGGAATCTCTTGCCATCCAACAGATGGCCGACCGACTTGATGAAAGTTTTTCGGATGCAGTGGAGCTGCTTGCTTCATGCAAAGGAAAAATCATTATTTCAGGCATGGGCAAATCCGGGATTATTGCCCAAAAAATTGCCGCTACCATGGCATCTACCGGCTCGACGGCTCTTTTTCTGCACCCTGCCGATGCTGCTCACGGAGACCTTGGCATAGTCGACCATGATGACGTTGTGATATGCCTGTCGAAAAGCGGAACTACTGAAGAATTGAATTTTATCATCCCTGCACTTCGACAAATTGGAGCTTCAATTATTGCCATGACCGGCAATAAAAGATCTTTTCTATCCCAAAACGCAGATATTACGCTTGATACCGACATTGAAAAGGAAGCCTGTCCCTACGATCTGGCTCCTACAACATCAACTACTGCCATGCTAGCCATGGGAGATGCTTTGGCAATTTCTCTGATGCAGCAAAAAAAGTTTACGCAAAGAGATTTTGCCCTGACCCACCCGAAAGGCTCACTTGGACGACGGTTAACCATAAAAGTTACTGATATTATGGCAAAGGACAGCGCTGTGCCACTTGTCAGAGAAAATGCTTCTGTTACCGATCTTATCCTTGAAATGACCTCGAAACGGTATGGCGTCAGCGCAGTCATCAACGAGGCTGGTTGTTTGACCGGTATATTTACCGACGGGGATCTTCGTCGTCTGGTACAAAGCGGGAGGGAGTTTCTCAATCTCAGTGCGGGATCAGTGATGACGGCGAATCCTAAAACGGTTTCGACTGCCACCATGGCAAAAGAGTGTCTTGATATTCTTGAAACCTATCGGATAACACAGCTGCTTGTCTGCGATAATGAACAGCATCCGGTCGGTATGGTACATATTCACGACCTGATAACCCTTGGCTTGTAGTCTGCCTCAAGGTTATCAGGAACTTATGATTGGGAGCGGATGATTTTGATACTGTCGTTATATTCTAATTATCAGTTAATATCGTCTTCATTATCATCTTCGTCAAAGAGCTGAGTCTCTAAGCCTGTCATAAATCCCATCATGAACATTCTTTTGGAAAGCTCCGGTAAAATTTTGTCAAGATCATCAAGACTGAATTGGTAATCCGCTTCTATAGCAGCACTTAAACTTTCCTTAGCAGTTTCAAAAGTTTGTTCCGCTAATTCCCACAAGCTTTCCACTGATTCGTTGTCTTCCATAGCTTTCTCCTGAAAAAAGCCACCGGGACATGCAGTAAACCCGAGGCAATAACTGAAACTGGTGACCAACGCTGCACTCGCTGATTTTACTGTAATATAAAATAATTACTTCGTTTGCATGTGTCGCATATGACAACACATTATCACCAAAAGCTAGAAAGTGGCATTCTCTATAGGTTTATAGATCATCTATTTCTTGTGCATTTTCAATGCTTTTTCGGTGATAATTTGATCCACGTTCGAAGATATTGAGAGAGTGCGCATGAGATCGAGCAGGTTTTGTTCGACATTCAGGTTCAGTTCGATTGGCCGTCCGCCTTGAAAGTCGGGATTTGAACCCTTAAGCTTGATGGTTATGGCTGACTTTCCATCCGGAGCCATATCAATCGAGGATACAAGCTGCATGTAAAGAAAATTAGAGAGAGCCTCGTATGTGGTACGAAGTCCCTGGTTTGCAGCTGCCCGTTCTTCAGGGGTGGTGGCGTAAATAATTTGTCCTGATTGTTCAGCCTGCATACCTCCATCGGAGATTGCAAACACATTATTTTTCATTTTTACCGGGATGGATCCTTTCACAGAGCCTGTTGCATAAAGCTTTTTTGTGCCCTGCAGGTCAAGCAGTTTCTGCAATGGAATATTGTTGAGCTGTAACTCGGTTTCACCCTCTTTTGTTTTCATATCGTATTCGAGATGATGAAGAGTAACAGAGCCACCAAAGATATCGGCGCTGAAATCTGAAAGAGAGGCTAGGTCCGGATTCTTAGAATTATGCCATAGTGATATGGTTCCTTTTGGTGAGATGAGCTGCATTTCGCCACCATCATTTTTGCGGACCATATTTTTAAGCGCAAACCTTAGAGATGTGCCCCCTCTGAATGAACGATTCAGTAAAAGATCTGGCTCTTGAATGGAGTATTCTGCATCTTGTTTTTGTGATCCAAAAATGCGTTCGCTCGTACTTTGCTGCTTTGATGGGGGGGCAATAGTTACAGTGCCGCCTCCAGAGGATTGAACATGTGCGTTCCTGATGGAAAATCCTGTTTTTCCTATTGAAAGAGGAATCGTACCACTGACTGGGCCCTTTAGTGAACCTTTGAAATCGCCGTGCAGGCGCACTCGGTCAAGGGCCTTGATATTTTTCAACTTCAGAGTGAACGTTGTTACCTGAGATGACGGGCTGAAGAGGATCGGCGTTGAAGAGATTGTTCCTCCAAGCATTGCTGATGACAGGTCGTTCATAGCAAGCCCCGAAAATTTATTGTTCCGGTTTTTGAGTGTAATCCTTGCATTGAGATTATTTAGCAGCTCACGTCCTCCCAGATCGAATGATAGCAGTGCCTGTTTTTCTTTTGTGTAGAAGATGATCTTTGTCCCCTTATCGGCAATGACAAATGCATTACGAACGAGAACCGTCGAATCCTGAAATTCAACAGGAATAAAGCTGCTTATCCGGCCTGTGGCAAAAGGTGTTTTGCTTCCACCACCGTTCAACCCCGGGAGTTCAGCAAACGGTATTTCAGCTAAACTGAGGTTACATCGAGACCGTTTTTCTTTTATATCGTACTCAATGCGCTGAGCTGATGCTTTCCAATTAAAAAGGTCTACTGAACAATGAGTAAGGAGAAGAGTACAGGGTTTCTGTGGATCGCGTTTCGAGCCAAAGAGTGCCCTAAAGTTTCTTACCGATAATTGGTTTCCATCGCTGAAAAGTTTTGCTACACGCAACGTATCTATTCTCTGTTGCCAGTGTTCAGCTGCAGCAAGCCTGACTTTGAAGTTTACATCTTCAAGCCGGAGCTTTTCACGGGTAACTGTAGCGCCCTGAATATTGTAAAAAGCAGAGAGAGGTTTTAACTTGAGGTTGAGGCCTTTCTTGCGTGAAACCTCAATAACAGCGCTTATTCGAGGTTTCCTATCACCAAAATTAAATGCTTCAGGATCCTGCTTCACATTGATCGAATCAGCTTCTACAATGAATGTAGCATCAAAAACTTTTGGGATAAGAGATGGTACAGCGGAAATATCGCGGTTTTTAAAATCCCAGGAGAGTAAGCCATTGGTAAGGGAAAGCGTATAGGTTGCAGCATCGCTGCAGCCATCAGGTGGTGTAGTAAAGACTGCTTTCATAGAATGAAATCCTACACCAGAAAAGCCCGGCCGACCTAAACCGGAAAATTCAATACGAAAAGGTTTTCCCTCAAGGGCACGACCAATAAGCAGCTCGGCATACCAGGGAAAGAAAAACCATGCTGTTGCCGGTATAAATGCCAACAACAGCAGCACCATCAAAAGAATGCGCAACGACCATGTCACAGCAAGTTATTTAGCAGAATTACGGTACCTTTTTTGACCATTTCCCCTGAATCTGTACCCATGTTCCTGCAGGAAGACGTACATAGATTTTCTGGAACATCATACTTCCAACGGCCTCAAGCGTCAGGTTATTCTTAGCCGCAACTTTTGCATACTCTATACGACGTGAATTATTGATGGTTGTTATGAGTTCCTGAG